>LAZR01001080.1_pt1 | contig 18162 bp, 9 predicted proteins | sample 329461 | NCBI WGS metagenome assembly LAZR01 (sample SAMN03002196, study PRJNA259156) | marine sediment metagenome | biome: sea floor; feature: Hydrothermal impacted sediments; material: marine sediment; isolation source: Loki non-amplified sample from Loki's castle hydrothermal vent sediment ...
GCGACCGCTTGCACGTTCGATGCGGCGCGAGTCATTTTACGCTTTCCACTTTGCCAGCGGAGCACTTCCCGAACGTCGAGGATGAGCCTGAAAGTTTTCGGCTTGAATTGCCGCAAAAGGAATTGGCGCGCATGTTTGGTGCTACGGCGTTTGCCATGGCTCAGCAGGATGTTCGCTATTATTTGAATGGATTGTTGCTGGAGGTGGATAAGGATCACGTGCGCACGGTGGCGACGGATGGTCATCGACTGGCCATGGCCCACGTTGAGTTGAATACCGGTTGTGCCGAACCGCGTCAGGTTATTGTTCCGCGTAAAGGCGTGCTGGAATTGTCGCGCCTGCTGGATGATGTAGAGACACCGGTCACCCTGGTTATCGGAGATAATCATCTGCGAGCAACCGTCGGATCCTATACGTTTACCTCGAAGCTGATCGAAGGCAAGTTTCCAGACTACAATCGGGTGATTCCACGGGGTGGAGACAAGATTGTTCTGGCAGACCGTGCCACTATGAAAAACACGCTTCAGCGGGCCGGCATTCTCTCCCATGAAAATATTCGCGGCGTGCGTTTGAATCTGGCAACAAATGAGCTTCAAGTGTTCGCCAATAATCCGGATCAGGAACAGGCTGAAGACACACTGCCGGTTGATTATCAGGGCGAATCCCTGCAGATAGGTTTTAACGTCGGCTACCTGGTGGATGTGATGAATGCGCTGGACGAGGATCAGGTGAAAATCACCCTCTCTAATCCAAACAGCAGCGCGCTGCTTGAACCGTTGAACGACAGCCGCTGTCTTTATGTGGTTATGCCGATGAGGCTTTAGGAGAAATTGATGGGCACCGTAACGAACGGGATAAAAGGCGCTTTCAGGATCGGGCAAACGCTGTCTGTATTGGGCCGTACTGGCGTGAAGTGGGTCGGGGGTGATCGTCCCCCTACTCCGCGTTTACTGCGCCAGACATTCGAGTCGTTGGGTGCCACCTACATCAAGCTGGGACAGTTCATTGCAAGTTCGCCCACGTTCTTTCCGGAAGATTACGTAGAAGAGTTCCAACACTGTCTGGATCGAACCCCCAATCTGCCGTTCGGTGTGATAAAGGGTATTATCCGTGGCGAGTTGGATCGGCCTATCGAGCAGGTGTTCTCCGAGATCGATCCGGTTGCTCTTGCGTCTGCATCCATTGCACAAGTGCACGCGGCGCGGTTGGTCACCGGCGAAGACGTTGTGATCAAAGTGCAGAAGCCCGGCGTTGAAAACATTTTGTTAACCGATCTGAATTTTCTGTATTTGTCCGCTCGAATCCTTGAAACCCTGGCGCCAAAACTTTCCTGGACATCCCTGTCGGGAATTGTGGAAGAAATCCAGCGCACCATGATGGAAGAATGTGATTTCATCAAAGAGGCGAATAACCTCAAGGTGTTTCGCAACTTTCTTCACGACACTCACAACGAAGACGCCACGGTTCCCAAAGTTTACGAGCAGGCAAGCACCCGTCGAATACTCACCATGGAACGCTTCTACGGAGTGCCGTTAACGGATCTGGAAAGTATTCGAGGTTACGCAAAAGATCCGGAGCGAACCCTGATCACCGCCATGAATACCTGGTTTGCCAGCCTTACCCAGTGTGAGTTTTTTCACGCCGATGTGCATGCGGGCAATCTGATGGTCCTTAAGGATGGACGAGTCGGCTTTATCGATTTCGGGATCGTCGGGCGAATTCGTCCGGATACCTGGGAAGCGGTCAGCGAATTCATATCGTCTGTGATGGTCGGTAACTTTGACGGTATGGCCGAAGCCATGATCCGCATTGGGATCACCAACCATACGGTGCAGGCAGACGATCTTGCCGCCGATCTGCGCAAGCTGTATCGGCAGATGGACAAGATGGTACCGGACGATGTTGTGTACAGAGCTGACCAAGCGGAAGACGATGTAAACAGCATTCTCATGGATATGGTTAAGGTGGGCGAAAGTCACGGGCTGCACTTTCCGCGGGAATTCGCCCTGCTTCTCAAACAGTTTCTGTATTTTGACCGTTACGTTCATATTCTGGCACCGGAAATGGATGTGTTCATGGACGAACGCCTCAATATGCTTCATTGAGGCTGACTTTTTAGTCAATACGTTCCATTCCTCTTGCTGCCCGCGATGAGCTGTCCTTTCTATGGCGTTGGTAAAACTTCATACCGAATTTTTTCGCAACTTGTCCTCGACCGAGCCTGTTTCGTTTTCACCGTCTTTCAATCTGATTTACGGTGCTAACGGAAGCGGAAAAACAAGCGTGCTTGAAGCTATAGGTTATCTAGGCCTGGGGCGATCCTTTCGGATTAGCCGTCATCAGGCCATTGTTCAGCACGGGCAACAACGATTTACGGTATTTGGCGGCCTGGATCACGGGCTTGATAAGGAACGCAACGCTGAATCTCCTTCGGAAAAAAACCTGGCCCATCGTTTGGGGCTTTCCCGCGACGTTGCCCAGAAGGAGACCACACTTCGAGTTGACGGTGAGAGTGTGCGAAGCCTGTCCTCGTTGGCAATGCACTTACCGGTTTCCGTGATTGACCCAGGCGTGTTCGATATTGTGGCCGGCGGACCGGGGAAGCGCCGCCAGTTTCTCGATTGGGCGGTGTTCCACGTGGAACCTTCCTTTGCGGCAAGCTGGCAGCAATGTCAGAGAGTGACATCGCAGCGGAATCAAACGCTGAGAAATGGTAGACTAGACGAAACCATGTTACGCATCTGGGATGCACAGTACGCAACACTGAGCGAAAAGATCAGCGAAGCTCGAAAAGCTGCTTTTGAGCAATTCAAGAGTGCGTTTAATAGCCTGGTTCATCAAGTGAACGTGGACTGGATGGAGGGCATGACGCTGGAGTTCTATCCCGGGTGGGATACCAGTCAATCGTTAATAGACGTACTGGTCCGCCACAGGGAACAGGAAATCCGTATGGGGCACACGCTTTATGGGCCGAACCGTGCAGACATCCGGATCAAATTTCAGGGGAGACCGGTCGCAGAAACCTTTTCTCGAGGCCAACAGAAAACCCTCGTTATTTTGATGAAAATTGCCCAGAGCATGGTGTTGAACGATCTTGGGAAGCAGGTCAGTTTTCTGATTGACGATATCAATGCCGAACTGGATGAGGGCCATAGAACCATGCTGGCCCGTAAGCTACAGGAATTACGTTGCCAGGTATTTATGACCTCCATTGAACACCCGAATCCTGGGTCGCTATGGCGGGGTGAGACAATACCTGATTATCAAATGTTCCACGTGGAACATGGCAAATTATTGAAGGAAGAATAAACCCGGCTTATCAAATCCCCTTAGTGTCCGCCGTGATGCGGTTTTAAGGAGAGCGCGCTGGCCCTTACGCTTCAGGAGTTTCTTAATGAGTGAATCGACCTACAATTCAACCAGTATCAAAGTTCTGAAGGGGCTTGATGCGGTGCGAAAACGGCCAGGGATGTACATTGGCGATACGGATGACGGTACCGGCCTGCACCACATGGTGTTCGAACTGGTGGATAACTCCATCGATGAAGCTTTGGCAGGCCACTGCACCGAAATTGGCATTATCATTCATCCGGACGAGTCGGTGAGTGTTCACGATAACGGTCGGGGCATTCCCGCCGATATCCATGAAGAAGAAGGTGTATCCGCCGCCGAAGTTATTATGACCGTGCTCCACGCCGGTGGTAAGTTTGATGATAACTCCTACAAAGTTTCCGGTGGCCTTCACGGTGTAGGCGTCTCGGTGGTTAACGCACTGTCTTCAGCCTTGACCTTGACCATCCGTCGGGACGGCAAGGTGTATGAGCAGATGTACACCCACGGCGTGCCTAACGCGCCTTTGGCGGAAGTAGGCGACACAGAAGCATCTGGCACCCGGGTTCACTTTATTCCTTCGCCGGAAACGTTTACCCACATCGAATTTCACTATGACATCCTTGCCAAGCGCATCCGGGAACTGGCGTTTCTGAACAGCGGTGTGCGTATTCGCCTGACAGACGAGCGCAGTGGCAAAGAGGAGGTCTTTCAGTACGACGGCGGTTTGCGGGCATTTGTTGAGCATCTAAACGCAAACAAAACGCCTATCAATCGGGTGTTTCACTTCACCCGCGAGCGCGAAGACGGCATTGTGGTGGAAGTTTCCATGCAATGGAACGATGCGTTCCAGGAGAACATCTACTGCTTCACCAATAATATACCCCAGCGTGATGGCGGTACTCACTTGGCTGGCTTTCGTTCAGCCCTTACCCGTTCCCTGAACACCTACATTGAAAATGAAGGCTTGGGTAAAAAGGCCAAGGTAAGCACGTCTGGCGACGATGCACGGGAAGGTTTGACGGCTATCATCAGTGTGAAGGTGCCCGACCCCAAGTTTTCTTCACAAACCAAAGACAAACTGGTGTCTTCGGAAGTGAAAACGGCGGTTGAACAAGAGCTCTATCAGAGCTTTGCAGCGTATCTTCAGGAGCAGCCAAGCGAAGCCAGGCTCATTGTTAATAAAATGATTGACGCGGCCCGGGCGCGCGAAGCAGCGCGCAAGGCTCGTGATATGACCCGGCGCAAGGGCGCTCTGGATATCGCAGGGTTGCCGGGCAAGCTGGCAGACTGCCAGGAGAAAGACCCGGCCCTCTCCGAACTGTTCATAGTGGAGGGTGATTCAGCCGGCGGCAGCGCCAAACAAGGCCGAGACCGCAAAACCCAGGCGATTTTGCCGTTGAAAGGCAAGATCCTGAACGTAGAGAAGGCGCGCTTCGACAAGATGCTGTCCTCCGCCGAGGTGGGCACACTCATCACAGCGCTGGGGTGTGGTATCGGCCGGGAAGAGTTCAATCCGGATAAGCTTCGGTATCACTCCATCATTATCATGACGGACGCCGACGTGGACGGTTCGCACATCCGCACGCTGTTACTGACGTTCCTTTTTCGCCAGATGCGCGAAATTATCGAGCGTGGTCATGTGTTTATTGCAATGCCACCGCTTTACAAAGTAAAGCGCGGCAAGCAAGAACAGTACCTGAAGGATGAGAAAGCAAAAGAAGCGTATCTCACCCAAACCTCCCTGGAGGGTGCACAGCTGTACGTGAACCCGGAGGCGCCCGCGATCAAGGATTCTGCCCTTGAGACGATGGTGAAAGATTACCAGGCGGTGATGACAATGATTACCCGTTTGTCCCGCGCGTACCCTGCGAAAGTGCTGGAACAAATGCTCCACAACGACACCCTGAAGGCTGAGCATCTGAAGGATGAGCAAACCGTGGGAGCGTGGGCTCGTCGCCTTGGTGACGGGCTGGATGTGGATACCCGAACCGGAACCAAGTACACCTTCTCGGTTACCAGAGACTCCGAGCGTGGCCTTTATCTGCCCAAGGTGACCATCTACGTGCACGGCATTCCCCACGAGCACGTGTTCGGTCATGACTTCTTTGATTCACCGTCCTATGGCTCGATAGCGCGACTGGGCGAGACCCTGAACGGGCTGATAGAAGAGGGTGCCTACATTCAGCGGGGTGAGCGCAAGCAAACAATATTGTCGTTTGAGGGCGCGCTGGACTGGCTGATGAAGGAGGCCCAGCGAGGCCTGAACATTCAACGCTACAAGGGTCTGGGAGAAATGAATCCGGATCAGCTATGGGAAACGACCATGGATCCTGAAAGCCGCCGGATGATGAAAGTGAAGATTGATGACGCCATAGCGGCAGACCAGATTTTCACGACTCTGATGGGCGATGACGTTGAGCCTCGTCGTAACTTTATCCAGAGTAACGCGCTGGCAGTGAATAACCTGGATATTTGATGGCTCTCTTATAACGTGTTAATAAGTAATAAAAAAGCGGCCAGAGCATCATTGCTCTGGCCGCTTTTTTTTGATCTGAAAAGGCGTTTGTTGAACTACTGCGCTTTTTCCTTATCCGCGAGTTGAGGTGCCATCACCTCTTCCAGAGTAAAGCCGGTCAGGCGGCGTATGGTTCTCCAGAGGTAATAGAAGATAAGCATCATCATCACCATTGAAGGGATCGCGATCATTGGGTAACTCACCAGGGTCATTCGGCCCAGTTCTTCGTTAAACGCCTGAGTGCCAGAGGGACTGACCACAATCCAGCGCGCAAGCACGTAGTTCATTACCGATGAGAACAGAAAAGTGGCGGCAAAAAAGTAGCTGGCTTTTAATAGCCGCTCTTCAAACTGGCCAACACAATTCTTCGCTTCCAGTGCCCCGTGAATCTTTCCCACGTTTAGCACGTTCGGGTTATAGAGCAGTGTGCGAACTAACGGGTACTTCGTACGGGTAGAAACCAGCACAACCAGCCCGATAATCGCGGGGATCGCGGCTTCTTTTACGGCCAGCCAACCGGCGTCCAGCTCCAGCAAGCCAATGCCACCTGTAAGCCCGACACTCACCAAGCCCAGTAGCGCGATAAAATTTTTCTTTTTGTAGCGAATCAGCTCGAACAAACCCCAACCCAGGGGGAACGCCAGGCCCAATATCAGGGCGTTAACGCTGCCAAGGTATTGGTCGCCGCTGAGTTTCATCAGAATAACGGAGGGAATGACAATACTGACCAGCAGATCAACCCAGGGCCTGGGCTTGTGGTCGGACGCAGTCTTCGGTGAGGTCATGATTCTGCCTGGTTGTGAAACGACTAGAGGCAGTATACGACGAACGCCATAAAAAAACCGAACCCGGAGGTTCGGTTTTTGACAAGCGGTAAACGTATCAGGCGCCTGCTTCCTTCAGGCACTCCTCAACAATCGCCAGGCCTTCTTCAAGGATGTTGTCCTGGATAGTCACCGGCATCAGAAAGCGCAGACTGTTACCGTACATGCCGCAGCTCAGCAAGATAAGGCCTTTTTCTTTGGCCTTTTTGGTAATCGCAGCAGCCAGCTCTGGCACGGGCTTGCGGCTTTCCTTGCTTTCTACAAGTTCGAACGCAGCCATAGAACCGAGGCATCGAACATTGTCCACGTGAGCGAACTGCTCCTGCCACTTGTCAAAGCGCTGTTTCAGCTTCTCGCCCAAACGTTGGCTCTGGCCCAGGATGTCTTCTTCCTCGAACACTTCAAAGACCGCCAAGCCAGCGGCGCAGGCTGTGGGGCTACCGGTATAGGTGCCGCCCAGGGAATTCGGGCCTGAGGCATCCATGTGCTTATCCGTGCCCACAATCGCCGAAATGGGCATGCCGTCAGCCATGCTCTTGGCCATGGTCATCATATCCGGCTGCACGCCACTGTGCTCAATGGCAAACATCTTGCCGGTACGGCCGAAACCGCTTTGAACTTCATCGACAATCATCAGAATGCCGTGTTCATCGCATATCTCGCGAATTTTCTTGAGGAAACTCGCAGGCGCAGCGTAGAACCCGCCTTCACCCAGCACCGGCTCAATAACAATGGCTGCAGTGTGGCTTGGGGGAGAGTCTGCCTTCATGGCCATCATCAGACCGCGTATGGCTTCGTCTTCACTGACGCCGTGATAAGGCACCGGATAAGGCGCACGGTACACGGTTCCCGGCATGGGGCCGAAGTCGTTCTGGTACGGAGCTGCCTTGCCGTTCATGGCCATGGTCATGAAGGTACGGCCGTGATAGCCGCCATCAAAGCAGATAACGTTGGTGCGGCCGGTGGCAGCACGGGCAATTTTGATGGCGTTTTCCAGTGCTTCTGCGCCGGAGTTAGCCAGCATAACTTTGGCATGCCCTTTCACCGGTGCAACTTCGCTCAGCTTCTGTGCCAGGCGTACATAACCCTCATAGGGCATGACCGTCTGGCAGGTGTGCATGAGCTTATCCAACTGGGCTTTTATGGCTTCAACGACTTTTGGGTGCCGGTGTCCGATGTTCAGCACACCGATGCCCCCGGCAAAGTCGATCATGCGCTTACCGTCGGCATCCCACAATTCCGAGTTGGTTGCGTGGTCGGCAAATTGCTCATTAGGGCTTGCCACACCCGCTGCCACATAGCGTTCTTTGAGTGCTTGCAATTCTTTATTGCTGCTCACTTTGGCATTCTCCCTGTGTCTAAGATTCGTCAGTGTCACCTAGCATTGTAAGGAGTACCGTGTCGTGACACAAACTGTCGATGCTCAATGTCATACCGCTTGCTCCCGGAACTGCAGCGCTGCGAGGCGCCGGTACAGCGGGTTTTCCCTTATAAGCTCTTCATGGGTACCGATCGCCAACAGCCGACCCTGATCCAGAACGGCAATGCGGTCAGCATCGCGCACGGTGGCAAGTCGGTGCGCGATCACCAGGGTCGTTCTGTTGGCGGTGAGCGCCGGCATTGCCTGCTGGATCAGGTTCTCGCTTTCTGCGTCCAGAGCGCTGGTGGGTTCATCCAGCAGCAGAATGGGTGCATCGGCAAGGAGCGCTCGGGCAATCGCGAGTCTCTGCTTCTGGCCTCCTGAGAGCCCCAACCCGGCGTCACCCAAACGGGTAAGATAGCCTTCTGGCAGCTTTTCAATAAATTCATCGGCGTGGGCAATGCGGGCGGCCTGTTCAACGTCGGCCTGGCTGGCGTCAGGGCGTGCGTAACGGATGTTGTCCGCAACCGTGCCATGGAACAGGGCCGGGTTCTGGGGAACCAGTGAGAAGCAGCCGCGCAGTGCCGCCAGAGAGACAGCCGCGCTGTCTATGCCGTCAATATAAATGGCCCCGCTGTCGGGCTGATAAAAATGCAACAGCAGGTCAAACAACGTGGATTTTCCGGCGCCTGAGGGCCCGACCAGCGCAAGGGTTTCGCCGGCGCGGATCTCCAGGCAAACATCCGCCAGCGCGGGATGTTCGCGGCGCCCGGAGTAGGAAAAATTAAGGCCTTTAATCGAAATATTGCCCGCAATGACGTCCGGAAATACGCCTGTCGATTCTGCGGGTCGATCAAAATCGGGTTCTGTGTGCAGCAGCTCGAACAATCGAGCGGCGGAGCCCGCGGCCCGTTGCAACTCGCTGATCACTTCACTGATGGCGCCTGCGGCCAGGCCCACCAGCAGGCTGTAAAAGACAAACGCGGCCAGGTCTCCAGGGGTAATGCGCCCGTGAATCACATCAAGACCCCCAATCCAGATCACGATGCCGATTGCCCCCATCACCAGAGTAATCACCAGGGTGGTCAACCAGGCGCGCTGTCGGATGCGGTCGCGGGCGATGTCGAAGGCCAGCTCCGACACCTCCGCAAAAAAGCGCCGGTCATGGGGCTGGTGATTGAAAGCCTGAACGGTTTTGATCTGCGTGAGATTTTCGCCCACGTAACTGCCCACATCCGCCACTCTGTCCTGGCTGAGCCGCGACAGTTGCCGAACCCGGCGGCCAAAAAACAGGATGGGCACAATCACCAGGGGAAAACCCAGCAGAATGATCCCAGCGAGCTTGGCATTGGTGATAAACAGCAGCACAAGCCCACCCACCAGCATCAGCGCATTGCGCAGGGCAATGGAGACGGTCGAGCCGATAACCGATTGCAGCACCGTGGTATCGGCGGTAAAACGCGACTGTATTTCCAGGGCCCGGTTTTGTTCGAAAAATCCCGGGTGCAGATCAATCAGATGATTGAAAACCTGTTTGCGGATATCCGCCACCACCCGTTCGCCAATCCAGGACACCAGATAGAACCGGGCGAAGGACCCGAACGCCAAACCCAGCACCAGAATAAAAAACAGCCCGACCGCCCGAGCCAGGTTGGCCGGAGACTGGGTGGCCAGCCCCTGGTCGACCAGAATGCGCAGGCCCTGCCCCAGCCCCAGTGTGATACCGGCGGTGATGACCAGCGCGACCATGGCACCCGCAACCGCCCTGCGATAAGGAAGAATAAAGCCGATGACCAGTTTCAGGGCTTGCCGGTGACGAGTATTAATAATGTGCCTCCTGTCGTGACGGGGTGGTAAAACGCAGTGGTGATGCAGAACGTTGCGGTGCTGTAAACTCCGGTTGATATACGAATGCCGCTTTCAACAAGCCTTATCATACGCTTGCCCCCACAGTAAAAAGGAAGGAATTTCCGTGCGCGCTTATGCCGACAGTGATTACCCGGCCAACCACAAACCGGATTGGAAAGTGATTGCCGGCCTCTGGCCATATCTCGCCGAGTTTCGTGGGCGGGTGGCGCTGTCTGTTGCCTTTCTGATACTGGCAAAGTTGGCAACGGTAGCGACCCCGGTGGCCCTGAAATACATCGTTGATTACCTGGACCAGGGCCGCGAAGGCGAGTTGCTGCTGTGGATTCCCGTGGGGCTTGTGGTTGCGTACGGCCTGCTCCGGTTTGCCAGTACCCTGTTCAGTGAGCTGCGGGATGCGGTGTTTGCGCGGGTGGCCGAGCGCGCCATGCGGCGAGTGTCACTGCGGGTGTTCCGCCATCTCCACGACCGTGAGCTGGCATTCCACCTGGATCGCAAAACCGGCGGCCTGGCCCGGGACATCGAACGCGGCACCACCGGCATCAGCTTTCTGCTGCGCTTTACCCTGTTCAATATCGTGCCCACCTTGCTGGAAATCGTGATGGTGGCGGGCATTTTACTGGTCGCGTTCAACGCCAGCTATGTGTTTGCCATCGTGATCGCGGTAGCGGTGTACATCGTTTTTTCCATTGTGGTTACCGAATGGCGAACCCGCTTTGTGCGCGAGGCCAACGCCCGGGACAACCAGTCCAATTCCCGCGCAATAGACAGCCTGCTCAACTATGAGACCGTGAAATACTTTAACAACGAACAGTTTGAAGCGGATCTTTACGATCAGGACCTTGAAGGCTGGGAGCAGGCGCGCCTGAAGAACCGCCTGTCGCTGGCCGCGCTGAACACCGGTCAGGCGCTGATCATCGGCATGGCCATGATTACGATGATGGTGATGGCCGTGCGGGAAGTGGCCAGCGGCGCCATTACCCTGGGCGATTTCACCATGATCAACGCTTACCTGCTGCAGTTGTTCATACCACTGAACGCTCTGGGTTTTGTTTACCGGGAAATTCGCCAGTCCCTGGTAAACGTGGAGCGCCTGTTTGGTCTACTTGGGGAAAAGCCGGCGGTTGAAGACGCTGCTGAGGCGCCCGCACTGGTGGTGGATAAAGGCGAAGTGGGTTTTCATCACGTGCATTTTGCCTACCGTGCGGATCGCCCGATTCTGCAGGATGTGAACCTCTCCATACCGGCCGGGCACACACTCGCGGTGGTGGGGGCCAGCGGCGCCGGTAAATCTACCCTGGCCCGCTTGCTCTTCCGGTTTTTTGACGTGGAAAAAGGCCGTATAACCATTGATGGGCAGGATATCCGCGAGATCAGCCAGGACAGCCTGCGCGCGGCTATAGGTGTGGTGCCGCAAGATACCGTGCTGTTCAACGATACGCTATACCGCAACCTGGCCTATGGCCGACCAGAGGCCACAGAAGCCGAAGTACACTACGCTGCCCGTCAGGCGCATCTGGATGAGTTCATACGCAGCTTGCCTGATGGCTACGACACTAAAGTCGGCGAGCGCGGCCTGAAACTCTCCGGCGGCGAAAAACAGCGCGTTGCCATTGCCCGGGTGCTGCTGAAAAACCCGCCCCTGTTGATTCTGGATGAAGCCACCTCGTCGCTGGATTCCATTTCCGAGCAGGCGATTCTGGGCGCCCTCAACGAAGTCAGCCGCCAGCGCACCACGCTGGTCATCGCTCACCGCTTATCCACCGTGCGCGACGCCGATACGATTCTGGTGATGGATCACGGGCAGATTGTTGAAAGCGGCGGCCACAATGAGCTGCTGGCGCAAAATGGCTACTACGCCAGGCTGTGGCTGCAGCAACAGCGCGGCGATGATGACGACGAAAATCAGTAGGAAGAGGAAAGGCATACAGAAGCCAATCCTGAGGCGCGCACCACCCTCTGGCCGACGCTTTCGCTGAATACGCTGGCGTCGCCGGTAATCAGGCTGAACCAGTTTTTTGCGCGGGTGATGCCGGTGTAAACCAGCTCCTGTGTGAGCACGGGGCTCAGGCGATCGGGCAGCACCAGGCAGGTGTGATTGAACTCCGAACCCTGGGATTTATGCACCGTCATGGCGTATACGGTTTCCAGTTGCTGCAGCCGGCTCGGTGAGATCCAGCGGATCGCGCCACTGCCATCGCTGGCGGGGAACGCAACGCGCAAGACCGTTTGTGGGCTGTCACTGCTGTTTGGCGTGCTTTGAGAGCCAGCGCCCCAGGGCAGGCTGAAGGTAATGCCCACGTCGCCGTTCATCAGCCCCAGGTTGTAATCGTTGCCGGTAATCAGCACCGGACGCCCTGCGTACCAGCCTTCAGCTCTTGGAATCAGTCGTTGCGCGAGCAAGTGGTGGGCGATCAGCTCGTTCAACCCTTCCACGCCCCAAGGGCCGCGGCGCAGGGCGCACAGGATCTGAAAGTCGCTGAACGCCTGAAGTACCGATTTGGCCAGGTCGTCCCATTCGTCTTTCGTGCTGTTGTCGTTCAGGCCGTGACCTTGCATCCGTGACAAGTAGTGGCGGTAACCCACCGGTGGCTGCAGGGGCAGATTGTTGCCATCCACTCGCCCTTCCCCGTGGTTGCGGAACGCCTGGGGGCTGCCACTGACCGCATGGTCACAGATCAGCGCCTGAGTGTCTTCCAGCGCTGTTTTTTTGCTGTGGCCATTCAGCCACACCACATCCTCAAACCCGGCGTTACGGGCCTTCTGGAGTGTGTCAGCGTCCAGGGTGTTGGTGTTGACCGCCTCGGCAAGCTGGCGAATGCCGCTGCCTTCCGCGAAGCGGTAACTCTTACGCAGCATGGCCACCGCCTGATCCAGCGGTTGGCCTTCGGCATCTTGAAGGGTTAGCGGGATGTCGGTACCGGTTATCGCCTGCAACCACTGCACCGTCGCTGGCCGATAATGTCCGTCTGGCGCGCGCTGACACAGCTCCCCCAGCACCGCGCCGGCATCGACCGACGCCAACTGATCTTTATCGCCCAGCAGAATCAGTTGGGCGTTGGCGGGCAGGGCGTCGAATACCGACGCCATCAGGTCCATATCCACCATGGACGCTTCATCGATCACCAGAATATCCACGAGCAGCGGATTGTCCCGGTTGTGACGGAATGTGCGGGTATCCGGGCGGCTGCCCAGCAGGCGATGCAGGGTGGTGACTTTGGTGGGAATGTCCGCCAGCGCCACCTGCCCCGGCAACTGCGCCAGTGGCAGGCGGCTGACGGCACCGCCAATGGATTCGTTCAGCCGCGCGGCGGCTTTGCCAGTGGGGGCCGCCAGGCGAATGCGGTATTTGCGCCCGGCCCGTTCGGTGGATTCGCCGGCGACGGACTGCAGGGCTGCCAGTAAATTCACCACGGTGGTGGTTTTGCCGGTGCCGGGGCCGCCGGTAATGACGGCGAAACGGTTACGGGCTGCCAGGGCGCAGGCCAGCTTTTGATAGTCCACAACTGAGCTCACAGAATACCCTGAAGAGCCCTGAGGTTTGAATAGCGTATCCAGCGCCTGGCTCAGGGTTTTGGCTGCAGGCGAAGACGGGTCGGCCAGCACAGACGGCTGTGCCAAACGCTGCACAATACCGGCGGCAATCTGTTGCTCATAACGCCAGAAGCGGCGCAGATACAGACGCGTTCCGTTCAGCACGAGCGGCGTAGTATGTGAGCCATCACTTACTGCTAAGGCCCTGCCCAGAGCTGAAATGCATTCATCAGCCGACACGCGCGCGAGAATATCTCCGGGGCCCGGCTGCCGGGTTTGCACAGGCAGGATTCCGATTGGCTCCTCCGGTGGCAGCGATAACGTGCTATCCGCATCGGCCAGCAGAGTTGCCAAATCCACACATACGTGGCCCCGGCCCACCTGGTGGGACGTCAGGGCAGCGAGTAATAAAACCAGAGGCTGCAGTGCTTCCCTCTGCTCTTCTGACAGGTCTTGAATCAGCCGCGCAAAGCGCACATCCAGAGGGCGAATCCACCCGGCTTGCTGCCAGCTATCCAGCAATTCCAGAACCGTTTCTGTCTGGTTCAGCGCAAGGCTGCTGTCCAGGCTCGGAGAAGCCGACGCGGTTGTATCGATATCAACGGCGTCGTCCAGATCAAACGCAAACTGGTTGTCGGTATTTCGCGTTTTGCTCATGCCGCCACCTCCCCGAGGGCTGCCGTGCCGTCAAACATGGCATCCAGTTGTTCAATCAACTCTCTGGGCGGCTTGTCGGTAAACGCCCCCGCTCCAGGCGCATTCACGCCCCGTAAAAACAGATACACAGCGCCGCCCATGTGCCGATCGTAGTCGTAATCCGGCAGGCGTGCTTTCAGCAAACGGTGCAGAGCCAGCAAGTAAAGAACGTACTGCAGATCGTAACGCTTCTCCAGAATGGCTTCGCCCATGGCCTGATCTGTGTAGGCGCTGTCGTTATCACCCAGATGATTGGATTTGTAGTCCAGCACGTAATATTGCCCGTGGTGCTCAAACACCAGGTCGATAAAGCCTTTGAGCATACCGTTGAAGCGCCCGCCATCGACCCGCGGACGATCCGCGCCGTTGAGGGTGTACCGGGTAACAAGCTGGTCCATGGCCCGGGTGCTGACGTTGCGGCTTTCAAACCAGAATTCCAGTTCAGGTCGCAGTGTGCCAAGGCTCGCCAGGCTGGTGATTTCACCGCTGTCGCGGTTCAAAGGCAGCGGTTGGCGAATCAGCGCCAATATCCACCGCTCCAGTGTGTCTACCCAGTCGCTCCAGCCCCGCGTGCTGCAGCGGCGGATGAGCTGCTCACGCAGTTGCAACGGGTTGTCCACAATGTGTTGCAGGCCCTGTTGCGCGCACCATTCCAACAAATCGTGCAGAAACGTACCCGGCCCGGCGCCTTTGGGAAAATAATGCAGGCTGTGGCCAAGCGGAACGGTTACGTCTTCCTCATCGCGGTTGTGGGCGCCCTCTTCCAGCAGATTTTGGCTTTCTTCGTCTTCCACTTCGCCGGCGAACACAATGCCCGTGCCAGACAGCCCGGTGTATTCCAGGGAGGAGTAGCTGGCTATCCACCAGTCTTCCCGGGCTTCCCGGGTTGAGATCAGTGCGGGCCCGAGGGCCGCGGGCGTTTCTTCGGCGTAATGCACATTGGTTGCCGCCGGCAGCGGCTCGGCATACAGTTCCGTGTGGCCGCTAACCAGATGGCCCAGCGCGTCACTCAGCGGGAGTTGCGCCGCAGGTTCACCACCCAGCAGATACCCCAGACCGCTGAGGTGCCAGTTTTCAATGTCGGCAACGCCCACCCAGGTGGCGAATCGGGCGCGGGTCAGCGCTACGTAGAGTTTGCGGATGTCTTCGCCCAATCGTTCTTTGTCTGCCCGGGCAACGTCTGCCGGTGTTGGATCGAACACGGTGATCAGCTGTGAGTTGTCATCGTGATAGCGCACGAACGATTGTTTTTCGCTCTGGGCTCGGAACGCGGTGCCAAAGGGCAGGAACACCAGCGGGTATTCCAGGCCTTTGGATTTGTGCACGGTGATGACTTTTACCAGCCCGGCGTCGCTTTCCAGGCGCAGGGTACGGTGTTCGTCTTCTTCGTCTGCCGCCCGCAAAATCTGGGTAAAGTGATGCACCAGTGCGTGTTCGCCGTCCAGTTGCAGGCTGTCTTGCTGCAGCAGTTCGGCAATGTGCAGAATGTCGGTGAGCCGGCGTTCGCCGTCCGGGCGCTGCAGCAGTTGCCCGGGTACGGCAAAGTCCATCAGAAAGCTGCGCAGCATGGGCAGTACACCCTGGTTTTGCCACTGTTGCTGATAGCCCATAAAGCGCTCGATTTCCCGCTCCAGCGCCATTTCGTTGGTCAGCAGTTGGTCGAGATAACGCCAGGGTAAACCCAGCGTGGGCGTCGCGAGTGCGGCGCGGGCATAGGCCAGTTGCCGGGGTTCGGCAAAGGCTTTGAGCCAGCACAGCACTTCCTTCGCCTCCTGGGAGGCGAGTACCGAATTCCGGTCAGACAGGTACACGCTTTTGATGCGCCTTTGGCCAAGGGCATCGCGCACCGCAGCGGCTTCGTTGCGGTTGTTCACCAGAATGGCAATGTCTTTGGGTTCAATCGGCTCTATATCATCCGGGTCACTCTCCAGAGCAAAACCGGCTGATCCCTGCTGGCCAAGCGTCAGCAGGCGGGCGATTTCACTGGCGCAGGCTTCGGCTACATTTTTAGTGACGGTGCCTTTGGCGAGGCTTTTGCGATCGCCGTTTTTGTCTTCCTGATCACTTTCCAGCGACCACAGCGTAAGGCTGGGTTGGATATCGCCGTCAACCGACCACAGGCGTTTGGTGCCGTTGGCCTCCACGCCCTGAAACGGCAGCGGTGAGGTATCGCCTTTGCCGAACAGAAAGGCGCCCTCGGGGCTGTGCAAATCGCCGTATTCGAACACCCGGTTGACCGCGTTCACCATGGGTTTTGACGAACGGAAGTTGCGGCCCAGGGTCCAGGTGCGGTCGCACGCGCCGGCGCGTGCGTCCAGATAGGTATGGATATCGGCGCCACGGAAGCCGTAAATCGCCTGTTTGGGGTCGCCGATCATCAGCAGGCAGGTGTCCGGGTGATTCTCCGCAACCCGGTAAATACGGTTGAAGATGCGGTACTGCACCGGGTCGGTGTCCTGGAATTCGTCAATCAGCGCCACCGGAAACTGGCGGCGGATGGTGGCCGCCAGTTGATCGCCACGGGGGCCATGGAGGGCGTCGTCCAGCCGGGTGAGCAGGTCGTCGAAGCCCATCTCCGAGCGCTTCTGTTTTTCTGATTCCAACCGCGCAGCAATCCAGCGGGTGGCGTGTTTCAGAATGTCGGCTTCGGCGCTGGGCAGGTTGTCTGCAAAGGCGATCAGCTCTTCGATGACATCAAAAGCAGGATGGTGGGGCACAGCGCCGTCGCCTTTGAGTTTGCTGGCCAGTATCTCTGGCGTCTGGTTCTGGAAGCCGGCTTTCTCCAGCCCGTCCGGGTAGAGCGCATCGGAAGCTGCCCATTCCAACAGCGTGTCCCAGGCCGCAATCATCGGTTTCATACTGCCGCCGTGCAGGCGTTTGTCCTTGTTGAGCCCGATCAGCAGGTCGGTTACTTCGGGCTTCCAGTCTGCCCAGGGGTGAGTTTTCAGAGATTGAGCCTGTTCCCTGCGCCGCTGCACAGTCACGTCGATGGCCTGCATCACATCGCCGGAAGCAACGTCGAAAGAATCGGCGTCGCCAATCAGGTTGCGCACGGATGCCCGCAAGTTGTCCGGAGTTTTCCAGTGGCTCAGCACTTCGTCCATCAGCTCCGGTGACAGCGGATAAATAAACGTGCGCCAGTAATCCCGCGCTACTTCATCCAGAAGGTCGCTTTGGTCGGTTTCCAGTTTGAGGCGGAACAGGCTGCCGCTGTCGAACGCGTGCTCGGTGAGCATGCGGTTGCACCAGGCGTGAATGGTGGACACCGCCGCTTCGTCCATCCACTCGGCGGCCAGCAGCAGCTTTTTACGGCAGTCTGGCCAGGTGGCGGGGTCCGGGTAGCTGTTGTTGCGCAACGTGTATAGCAGCGCTGTTTCTGCGGAGGGCTGGGTGCTGTCGGTGGCGCCGGAAAACACGTCGGCGGCCTGGGTGAGCCGAACGCGGATGCGATCCCGCAGTTCCTTGGTGGCGGCGTCGGTGAAGGTGACCACCAGCAGGTTTGGTGGCAGCATGCCCGCGGCCAGCGCACTGCCCTCGGGCTGGTCGTGTCCGAGCACCAACCGCACGTATAAAATGGCGATGGTGAAGGTTTTGCCGGTACCGGCGCTGGCCTCGATCAGGCTGCTGCCGTTCAGGGGCAGTGCTAACGGATCAAGGTTCGGGTTGCGCTTTTTGTCAGATGTTTCAGCTGTCATGGCGTGCCCTCAAACTGGCCAGCGGCGGATTTGCCCTGTTCGGCTTCCCACAGAGGCACGTAAAGTTCGTGCAACAGCGCCTCAAATTCGCCGCTTTGCATTAACACGTCAGCACTTTCGAAGGCGCCTCTAAGGTAACCCGTGTCCCGCTCCAGCGCGGTGGTGTAGGCCTGTTGGGCATCGCTGATGGCGCGCTCGTGGTCACCGAGGAACTTCTTGCTTTGATAGAAGCTGTAAATCCAGGCAAAACCGGCGTCCACGTGCAGCGGCAAGGCCCGGGTGCTGGCGTCTATCCAGCGCGCCAGTATGGCATCCAGATGCTTGGCGGCGGTTTCCGGC
>LAZR01001081.1_pt1 | contig 18128 bp, 18 predicted proteins | sample 329461 | NCBI WGS metagenome assembly LAZR01 (sample SAMN03002196, study PRJNA259156) | marine sediment metagenome | biome: sea floor; feature: Hydrothermal impacted sediments; material: marine sediment; isolation source: Loki non-amplified sample from Loki's castle hydrothermal vent sediment ...
CCAAAAAGAGCGCTTTGCTGCAGCAATAGACTCTGTAGGCAGCCATACACTTGCAAACATTTGTGCATCATTAAAATATGGTGGTGTAGTAACCGCGTGCGGCCTTGCACAAGGTATGGATTTACCAGGGTCAGTTGCGCCATTCATATTACGTGGCGTATCGTTAATGGGGATTGATAGCGTAATGCGCCCTAAAGCCGACAGAATGGAAGCATGGGATCGTTTAGCTAAATTAGTAAGCGCTGATTATTTAGACAAAATCTCGACAGAAATATCTCTCGAACATGTAATTGATAACGCAGAGCAACTTATGGAAGGTAAAATTCGTGGTCGTGTTGTAGTTAATTGCCAAAGTTAATTAAATAATAATAAGCCACATAGTTATATGTGGCTTAAAAGTTTAACTAGGCACCGAATGCAGCTAATTTTTCAGCTAATTCTGTTTTAGTAATCAAACCCATTTCTTCTTGCTTTTTAAGCTTGCGAATGTTGTCAAAGTTATCTAGTTTTAAACGTGCTTTAGCTAACTTTTCTTCCATTTCTTCTTTAGATAAAACATCAAGTTTTACTGCTTTTTCTAACTTCTCTTTTTCTTGATCATATTCTTTTTGAAAAATTGCTTTTTCTTGAATTATAATTTGATCTTTTATTTTCTTTTCGATTTCAATAGCTTCATCTTCAAGCTCAATCTTTTTCTCTAAAAGAGGTTCTATTCTTGATAAAGGCTCTTGTAAAGCAGCTTCAACATTTTCACCTTGGTTAGCTAAAAGGTTCTCAACATATTTTTTACCAATATCTTTGTAACCAATATTAAGCTGACCTTCGATTGAAGTGATTTCTGAACGAATAGCTGAAAGTTTTGCGTTTTCTTTTGCAGAAGTAGCAATATCACTACTTAGTTTTGATGTAGAGTCACTAATATTTGAGCCAATAGTGCTTGCTTGAGTTTTGATCTTATTAAAAAGTCCCATTTCGTAATATTCCTTAATCTTTAATACTGTAAATTGGCATCTTGCCGTATTTTATAAAGCTTTTTAATATTACCGATTATTTAAACACGTGTAAATTTTATCTTTCAATTCATTGTATGTGTAGATTTTAGAGTATCAAAACTTATAGATAAAACTTATAATGCAATTTGTATTTTAATAACGAGGCAACACTTATGAGCAACCAAGAACTTTTCAGTAATAACCCACTGCAAGGCGTAAAATTAGAACAAGTGGTTGAAGAGCTGGTTGAACAATATGGGTGGGAACTCCTACACGCTTATTTACAACTTAACTGCTTTAAAAACAATCCTGATATAAAATCCGCAGTTAAATTTTTACGTAAAACACAATGGGCACAAGAAAAAGTAGATAACTTTTACCTTTATCGTCTTAAAAACTTACCTAAGCCTGATGATGTTCAATACGAATTGCCGCCACGAGATCGTGTGATCCCAGCTGATCATAAACCTGGTGAGCCATGTGAACTTAGCTTTGTTGACGCTAAACGTATTATAGAAAAGAAAGAATCAAAGCAACGTGCTCGCGATCGCAAACAGCGTTCGAACTCGAGTAACCCTTGGGGTAACTAAAAACTTACTAATTTAAGGTCAAAGAGCTATTTATAAGTAGCTCTTCGACTATCTTCTCATTAACTTCAATTATATCCGCGCTACATACAATAAATAACAATCAATATCCCCGATTTTTCCAAAAGTCTGTTTCAGTGCGCTCTGCCTCTAATGCCACGTTAAATGTTTTATCCGCAATAACTTTGCCATTAAGCTCAATCGTCATACGCCAATCACCCAATTTATTTTCTATTGGCAGCCAAAGCGTATCGCCTAAGTAAAAGTTCCAATCGCTATTTTTAACGTATACATCGCCTTCAAATGGGTCCATTACATCGCCGTTACTATCTGGAATATCTGGATGGTAAATACAATAATGAAGCTTTTCGCCTTTACCTTTTTTAATATTTACGATTAAACCAAACTCAATATCTACCTCAGCTATTACATTTGTTGTAAATTGCTCTATTTGTGGCAACGCCTTACTTTCGCTATCCCACGTGGAGTAAATGCCGTGGCTTTGTAGCGTAACAACAGGTTTTATTTTAGCCATTAAGTTAGCCTTTTATATTACTTAACTATTGTTAGTTTAACTTTTTGAAATTTTAAAATAAAACACAATCCAATAAAGTTAAATTTCAACTTAGCGTTAATAATCTGCCTATTTACATAATTGCTAATTTGTCATCATTGTTTACACACTATTTGCACAATTGCTGATTATTGTTTGATTAACTTAATTGATCAGGTAGGCAGCAATGAAACAATACGCACTTAATAATAAAAATAGAAATAGAAATAGAAATAGGGTAAATGCTTTAAAGCTCACTTCTCTGTCTTTAATTGTTTCATCATTAATTGCATGCGGAGATGGAGAAGGCATAGCTATTGATAACTCAACAACTACAGATTCATCCCAAACCACCACAGATAATGGCACAGGTACGAGTAGCTCAACCCAGGGTGTAGTTTGTGAATATAGCTACAGCGAATATAACGAATCTGAGTCCGTACAAGCCACCAGCGCAGCAGATTGGTCATGCACAGGAACTACACGCGACTTAGTAGCTAATGGCATACCCGATCATGAAGTAGGCACTTTTCCTAATGCCGACAACCCAAATACTATTTCTGAGCAATCTTTAAATGAAAGCTACACACTTGAGCCTATAGAAACAACACAAGCAACTATGCTTGGTGGTCCTCGTGGAATGATAGGCGTTGTACTTAACGGCATTAAAATAGACGCAGGCACAGGCGGGAGTTGCGATGATTCGGGCACCGATTGCGATTTGGGCGACAACAGCGGAAACTGGAACATTGAAGCCCTAAGCCAAGACACGTTTAGTTTTGGAACAGACGACAACAACGCACACGTGCAACCCGATGGTACATACCACTATCACGGTATGCCTGAAGGCTTTGTAGCACTGCGAGGTGGCAATAGCACCACTATGACTTTAATAGGCTGGGCAGCAGACGGCTTTCCTATTTATGCACGTTACGGCTATTCGGATTCAAGTGATGCAACTTCAGCCCTAACTGCAATGACCGGTAGCTACCAACACGTAACAACCGTAAGCGCAAACCGCCCTTCTACCGATATATATCCCTTAGGTACATTTGGACAAGATTGGGAGTACGTAGCAGGCTCTGGTGATCTAGATGAATGTAATGGCCGCGTTGGTGTAACACCTGAGTTTCCCGATGGGATATACCACTATTACGCAACAGACACTTACCCGTTTTTTCAACGCTGCGTTAAAGGCGAAGTTTAGTTAGGAGTAAGCTATGCCTTATATAAAATCACATCTGCTAAGTATGACTACCTTGGGTTTGTTGATTATGCCAAATTTAGCAAACGCACATTTAATGGTTGCAGAGCACGGCACACTAAACTTTGTTGATAATAACGTGTTTATTGTACTTTCAATCCCTATGTCGGCTTTTAAAGGGGTTGATGAAAATAAAGATGGCAAAATATCAATAGTTGAGTTTAATGCTCACAAAAAACAAATAAGTAAGCGAGTTACAAAGAACGTTTATTTAGCGGATCATCAGTATAAATTTACTATTGACGGACTTTTGCTAAACCCAGAAGCGTCGCATACACATAAAAGCGACAATATAGACCAAGTAACCATTACTGGGCGCTACTCTATGCCCAGTAAATTAACCAAAGTTAACTTTAACGTTAAGCTATTTAGTAACAATGAGCACAAGCAGCATTATCAAATAACAGCGACTAATAAAACGCAAAAACTTACTCATCAATTTGAGCTATCACCAACGTCGCCCTTTAGTAAGGTGTTTTAATAATTAGTAATACTTACCAAATAATTAAGTAGCAAAGAGTACAATTTGAACAAACTTGTGCTCTTTTTTATCTTTACTCTTTTTACTTTTTGTACGAGCACTCTTTTTATAAAGAAACATTTTTATAAAGAAACAAGCTTAGGATTTTTAGGAAAATAATGCTCTTCTTGCTTCTCACATAAACTAAACTCACGTGTGTTTTTATAAGGTAACTTCATAAAGCCCGCAACACCAACGTCAGTAATATTTACAGCGTATTGCATAAGTTTATTAAGCAAACGTTTAAACTCAACTTCTTTGGTCGAATCCAGTAATCGGTAGTAATGGTGAATTTTCATTCTGTCCGGCAGTGCTTCAAAAATAATACACCCTGTATGGTGAATTTGGTTAAGCTCAAATACGCACTTAATTACTTTTTTAGGGAGCTGTAGTTGCTCGTCAGGGTCTTTACCGTCTTCAAAGTATGAATGCGGGCGGGTTATGTCATTTGCTTTCATACTTACTACTTCGTATTCAAGCTCTGGTAGGCTATCAAACTTAAATGCCCCCGTGCCATCTCGCTCTAGTTGAATAGTTTTACGGGCATCAAACAAACAGCACTTAAATAGCCCTTTTTGATTAATCGCTTGCGCAAGCATCACCGTGTTATTAATCGCATCACTAAACGCATCACCCAATGATTCGTCATGCATAATTAAAGACGATTCAACAAATAACGACTCATCTCTCCAATGAAAACTAAGCCCGCCTACTACAGGATACTTTGCTAATCGGCTTATAGATGCTAAAAATGCTTTTTCGGTATCGCCTGTATCAAACAAAAACTCTTTGTAATAACGGTCAAGTTGCGCGTCGTTTATATCTAGTAATTGTTGATTATGATCAGCCTGGCGTAAAAATTGTTTTCGTGAGCTATACACAACCGTATCTGGCTGCTCATCGCTACCATACCAAAAAGGGATATCTGCTTTTTTTTGTTTTTTAGCAAATTCAGGTAAATACGCTTTCGCCATAGTTGTAATGTTACGCATAAAGTAATCACCAGCACCATCACGTTGTGCCTTACTTTTAGAAAGCATACCGTCAATTACTTTAGCCAGCTCTTTTGGAAGCCCTAAGCTGCTTGCAGGTATAGCTTGTGCACCAAAGCGACACGACTGCGCCGACGCTAGCGCATATAACGTAGCGGCTACACCTTGCTCGTCAAATCGTGGGGATGATTGCTCCCCCGACATTTGCGCTTCACCAATAAAGTACACATCGCCCATACGCGCATTCGTTGTGCTTAAATCGCCCGACATTAAATCCATAAAGTTACTCGCAACAGGATTACCATTACTATCTAACTGTGCATACACAGAGCTACCCCAATCGACTAACGACAGCGCATCAGTGCTTGCATCCCATACAAGGTTTGAAGGCTTTATATCGCCATGCACTATAGGTTGTGGGCTAATGCCATTTTTATGACTGCGTAAATCAACCAGTACATTACGAAGCCTAACCGCGAGCGCCATTATTTGCGCGGCACTAAAGCGCCCTGTTTTAAGCGATACTTTTTCAAGGTCCTCTCCAATGGCGCGTGCCATCATTAAAATCCCTTGTTTTTTAATACGTTCAAAAGCATAAAAGGTAGGCACTAACGGATTATCAATTTGCGAAAGCATATACGCTTCATCTTCTAAGCGGTCACGCACACTTTGGGCAAGAGTAATACGCGAAAACTTAAATACCCAAGGTAAGCCGTTATCGTCATCACCCGCAAACACAAAACCAAAAGCACCCGAGCCAATCATTTCTACATTTTTGTACCCCAGCAGTGTTAACTGCTTAATACAAATGTTAAGCCACTGACGGTGCTTTTTAGCATCGCGGTGCGAAAGCAAATAAACAGATTGCTCTTCGTTAATGTAAAAATTGCGGATTTCTTTGGCTTTCAATACGGGCTCTCTGTCTTGTTAGTGTTATACAGTTATTTAAAGCACTCGATTATTAGTTTTATGTAATAAGATTACAATAGCGTGCGGCGTAGTTTTTAAGTTACCCATCTTTACTCACCCCTAAATAATTACAAATAACCAACAAATGTTGCATCCAATAAATTATCTAAGCCGTATTTAACATAGCTGCATTAATAACAAATACATTAGATAGGGATTTTAGTCATGAGAACATTAGCAATTTTAGCGCTAGGCACTTTGTATAGTGGTTATAGCTATGCAAACATAGAAAAATTAACCGTTTATGGTCACAGAGATGGGCTAATTGGTGAGTCAATCAGCGCATCTAGCGGTATTATTGGTCAAGGTGAAATTCAGCAGCGCCCAATGTTAAGAAGCGCCGAAATGTTAGAGTTAATCCCAGGTATGGCGGTCACTCAACATAGCGGCTCTGGTAAAGCTAATCAGTACTTTATTAGGGGGTTTAATTTAGATCACGGCACCGACTTTGCCACCAGCATAGATGGCATGCCAATTAATATGCGCAGCCATGGCCACGGACAAGGTTACACCGACCTAAACTTTATAATCCCTGAGTCTATTTCAACTATTAACTATCAAAAAGGCTCATATAGCGCAACCCAAGGTGACTTTTCAACCGCTGGTAGTGCTCAATTTCAACTTGCTGATAACCTAAAACATCACCAAGTTGAACTCAGTATAGGAGAAGATAATTATAGACGCGCTGTTGTACTGGGATCTACTAACATTGCAACAGGTAAGCTAATTGCAGCGGCTGAATGGCAAGGCTATGACGGCCCATGGAATGATATAAACGAAGATGTAAATAAAAAAAATGCCCTACTGCGCTATGTTGGTAAAGCTTTTGATGGTGACTTATCAATAAGTGCCATGGCATACGACAATACATGGAATTCAGCAGATCAAATTCCACAGCGCGCTATATCACAAAATTTAATTACTCAATTAGGCTCTCTTGACACCACACTTGGCAGTAGCTCTAGCCGTTATAGCTTATCGAGTAACTGGCAGGGCGAGCATATAAAAGCCAGCGCTTATGTAATTAATTACGATTTAAACCTGTATTCAAACTTTAGTTATTTTTTAAATGATCCTATTAATGGCGATCAGTTTAATCAGCAAGATAGCCGAAATATTTATGGAACAAATGTAAGCTACCAGTTTGAAACCAAAACATCAGATATAAACATACAACATACCGTAGGTATTGAGCTTCGCCACGACGACATAGATAACGTAGGGCTTTATAACACACAAGCAAGAGAGCGACTTAGTACGGTTAGGCAAGATGAACTAAAGCAAACTAGCTACTCAAGCTTTTGGGAGTCCAAACTTTTACTTACTCCAAAACTTGAAGCAACCGTTGGCGTTAGGTACGACTATTTTGATACAAACGTGACTAGTATTACCGCCGTAAATTCAGGAAAAGCAAAGGATGATTTAGTAAGTTTTAAAGGGAGTTTAAATTACCGTTTTACAAATTTAGTAGCTGCATATGCTAATTGGGGACAATCTTTTCATTCAAATGATGCGCGCGGATCTACTATTAATATTGACCCTGTTACCGGTGACCAAGCAGAGCAAGTTGACTTATTAGTTAAAAGTGAAGGCGCTGAAATAGGCGTCCGATTTGCTGATGAGCAAAAGTTTAATCTATCAGCTGCACTTTGGTGGCTAACACTCGACTCAGAGCTTTTATTTGTTGGCGATGCGGGTAACACAGAACCAAGTGATGCATCTAAGCGTTACGGATTAGAAATAAGCGCTTATTATTGGATTAACGACAGCTTTAGTATCGACGCAGAAACCTCGTTCACGCATTCACGTTTAGATATTAATGACAATAATGATTATATAGAAGGTGCTGTTCCGGTTGTTGCAAGTACAGGTTTAAATTGGCACTTAAGTGAGCAATGGCAGTCATCAGTTAGAGTTCGCCATATTGGCAAACGTACATTAACTAGCGATGGTGACGAGCGTTCGGAGCCTTTAACAGTAGTAAATAGCGCAATTAGCTATGAGCAGACTCACTGGAAAGTAAACTTTGAATTACTTAACTTATTTAATAGCACCGACCACGATATAGATTACTATTATGCATCGCGTTTACCTGGCGAATCAGCACAAGGCGTTGAAGATAACCACTTTCATCCAATAGAGCCAAGAACAGCGCGACTAACATTAAGCTTGTTATTTTAGTATTCATTGAGATTTACAGTGGCACTGTATATAAAAACAGTGCCATTGTAAAACATACCCTTAGCCAATAAGTATCTTAGTAATTAATCCGATGCCTCAACAAGCTAGCTGATGTTACTCAACAATGCGAAGTTGATTTATTGAGTTAACAGCAACATGTGTTTGATAGTAATATTTATTGGTTTTTCTGCCTTTACTTAAAAAATCGATAGTTACCCGCTTCGCTTCACCTGTTACTTCAATTGTTTTACCAATAAAAAATGTGTCTGCTGATTGTCCGTATTTTTCTGTGAGTTTAGCTGCTACTTTTGAATCAATTGAAATTGTAATAGCACGTCGATCACGATAGTCAGCTTCGGTATTTAAAAATACGTCACCGTACTGAGAGCCTGCAGTTTTAATATAAAACTGAAATGTACCGCTAACACCTTGTGGCGCGCTCTGCTCCGAAAGAGCTATTAAATTCATATTAGCAGTAGTGCCTTCGCCAAGCGCCGGTAAGTGTTGTACAGAGCTGCAAGCACTAAGTGTTAATACACTTAAAAGAGTAAGGTATTTCAAGATATAACATCCTTTTTTATAAGTAGATGTTAATAGTAACATTTATATATTTTAAGTTTCTATAAAAGAAACAAATTTAGCCCAATTAAGGGCTAAATTAGTTATATTTTAATAGTATTCGTTATGGGGCATTTCGCTGCGATGGATTTGATTTAAAGCTTTTTAGCATCTGCTCAGGATCTTCAACGCCACTCTGATTTTTAGCCGCTTGCGCCCACCAAACCAATTGCCCAAAAGTACGGTGAAAATAATTAAACCACGATGACAGCTCTTCACCAGCTTGCACAGAGCCATTATCATTAAATACTTCTTGCGCTTTTGGAACATGGATCATTGCAGATACAGGCAAACAGCCAAGCTCTGATAAAAACGAGCGCATACTAATTGCCGCTCTGAGTCCACCCCACTGCCCAGCAGAGTAAGTAACAATAGCACTGGGCTTATATGAAAATAGTGAGCTACCAAAGTGATTAAGTAAGTCAGCGAGAGCTGGGCTCATACTGTGATTATATTCAGGGCTAACCATTACATATCCATCAGCCGCTTTAATTTTATCAGCTAAAGTATTTAGCATTGAAGGCGCCTTACCTTGATCATAGGCAAAATGTGGTTTAAAAACTTGCTCACTTGGGTAATCAAGTGCATCTATAAGCTCAAACTCATGTTCGGAGAATTGCTCGTTTAAGCACTCCATGCAGGCTTTAGACACTCTCTCACCTAAGCGAGCAGGTTTTGGTGGCGTGCTGTTACGCACTGTCCCTAAAAACACTAAAAACTTCATATGTAATCCTCATATGTATTTGAATAACATCTAAACACTAACACTTTTAGCTAATGTGTATTACACATATCCGTTTTTATTAATTTTGAACACTAATAATTAAATTTAAAACTGCGCTTTAGCAACCACACACTGTTAAAGGTTTTTTATCATGTGCTTATTTTGTCGTTCTCCATACTTTTTGCACATTTAGCCAGTAATATGCCACAGTATAAGTACACCAAAACCTATACTGAAAAGGATACAAGTAATGGGCTCAAATAATTACAGCGCGTTTGCAATCATTATTACCGCTACAGTTTTAACTCTAAGTGGCTGCGACGACTCACCAACGAATAAAAATACTAAGCAAGTCAGTAGCTCCCCTAGTGAAGTACAAAAAACGAATCAAACAATAAATTTATCTATGTTTAAAAAAGGGGCCTTTTTATCTGAGCCTAACATTGTTGATTGCGAAACGACGCAAGGAACTAAAACTAAGTGTTATGAGTTAATTACATCAGGCGCACCTGCAGGTAGAGAGCCAGGTCCATTTTGCCCGCGCACATCGACCGATGGCGCTGATGTAACTGGCAGTTGGTTTAGTAAAGAAGGTACTGGTGATTTAGTTGATTTAACAGGCCAATTTATTCTAAAGCTTGATGAATACTACGGCGATGAAAAGTGGGTACTTTACGACACTAAAACAAGTAAAATTAGATATACAGCTACAAAAGAGTCTTGCGCTGGCGCAGCTCGCCCTGATGTTGAAGAGCAATATAAACAAAATTGTATTGAGTGTGAACTTTCGTATTTAGAAGATAATTTTTCATTAACGTATTTAATTCCTGTTACACCTATTCCAGCATCTGATACTGGCCGATTAAGAACAGTAGGTATAGCACTAGACGGTACTGAGCTATCAGGGCCTGCTCCAATTAATGCAATTTTAGAGAGCTATACCATTGCGGCATTTGATGATTGTGGTGGCCATATAAATTTACACCAAGGTTATCACTATCACTCTACAACTGGTTGTACTGACTCAGCTGCTACAGAAGATGGACATGCACCTCTTATAGGTTATGCAATAGACGGTTATGGTATTTATGCAATGCGTGATACAAGCGGTAAAGAAGAGTCACTTGATGAATGCCGAGGTAATACAGATGAAGTAAGGGGTTATCACTACCACGCAGCCAGTCCTAGTGAAAATATGTTTATAGGGTGCCTACATGGAGAATCAGTTAGGCCTGCAGGTGGACCACCGGGTGATCACAACGGTCCACCGCCAGGCCATGATCCTGAAAAGCATTAAAAAGGAGTTGTTATGTTTATAAAAAGTAGTTGTTTAAGCGTGTTTGGTATGGCTTTACTTGCAGCACCCACATTTTTAAATGCTCATTCAGGGCCGTTAAATGATGTTGCAGTTAAAGCCTGCGCAGATAAAGTAAAATCTCAATCATGTAAATACGAAGGCGGCCATAACGATTTATATATTGGCAGCTGCCAGTATATGGCTGATGATTTAATGTGTGTACGAAGCCAACCGATTCAAAAAATTGATAATGAAATTTCCGCCCCTATAAAAAGCCACACTCACGAAAAAGAAAAGAGTGATTTAAAAACCAACGTTAATAAAGCTATGTAAATTTAGGGCTAATTTTTATTGATAAACTCTTAATAAGCAGCACAACCATTTTATTGTGCTGCTAACTTTTAACGATATAGATAGCTCAGACCAATACCACTCCAAAACACGTTTTTTAAGGTTTGATCACCCACAAAACGCTCAGCGTTTTTATTAATTGCCATGGTGTAGCTAGTATATGCGTATACTTCAAGTTGCTTAATAACTTGATACGACACGTTAGCTGTAAGCTTAAGGTTGTTAATACCATTATGGCCATCACTTACATAACCTGCATTAAACCCTAGCCCCGTTTGAAAATCGATATTAACAGCTTCATTTATCTCGTAGCCTTTGTTTATCGCAAGCTCTATAAATGTGCCTTGAGAATCAAACGAATAATATGCGCTGCTAGTGAGCTGAAATTTATCATCGTAAAAATACGAAAAATCTAAGCTAACCTCATTGTCGTGATCATTAGAGGTATTTTCACGCGATCTTAAATGGTTGTAGCCAATAAATATATCAACGGTATTAAATAACTGAGTTGCGTAAATAGCATTTAAGTTAAACTCGGTATAATCGCTATCAACACCCGTTGCAACCCACGGAATAATAGCTATTTCATTATAATTAAATTCAGTTGCGATTGAGGCAATACCTTTACCCGCTAAATTGTCACGGCCCTCACTTACATATCGGCTTTCCCAAAGTGGATGCACATGAAAATCAAAACCGTCATCAACATAAGCTGTACTTGCCTCATCTAGCTTAATATTTCCGCCAACACCTAATTCAGGCTCAAGTGCATGAACGTCTTGGGCCTGCACTTTAACTAAAAGAGATGTACAAATAAGAGCTGCAAGCAAAGTACTCAATAACGTTTTATTCATTTATAGATACCTAAAGCCAAAATATATGCGCGTAAAAAATAGTCGCACATAGTATTTCGCAATATAAAAATAAGCTATCAGTATTTAATAATTTGAATTTAAAAGATCAGGAAATCTAGCATTCATACATTTTTTATTCGCCACAATTTAAGGGTACCAAATAAGTAAAATGACCCATAAATGCAGCAAATTATCGAGCTTATAATCCAAAATTGAATAGAATTCTGGTGAACGATTTGGCTTGAAGTTAAAAAAGGAATGATTAAACCGGCAATACCTCGTATTAAATACACTGCGGTTATTAATCCAAGCGCAGTTTTTAAAAGTGGCAGTTTTAAAATGACGCCCGCACCAGAGAGCGCATAAAAGCCCCAAATAGCAATAATAACTGAAATAGCTAAAGTTACATAAGTAGGATACATACTGCCCTGCTCTGCCATTTGAGCCATTTGCTCACCAGCACCCAAAAGGCGATACCAGTCAGGCCCTCCAAAAACACAGGCTACATGTAAAAGTGATGCTATAAAGCTTAAAATGCCTGCTGTAAATAACGTATTGTTATTCATGTAATTATAATTTAATGACTCATGTAGGCAACAAAGCCAATTAATAGCACGTAAAAGCTAAACCCGAGCATACAAATTAAATAAACATTTTTGGCTTTATTCGCCTTAAACGATACGTAATCGGTAATATCACTTTTAAACTTACCAAAGGTAGCTATTTTTAAAATAGTACAACCTGTTGAGTAAATTAAAAAACCTAAAATAGTCTCTACCATTAACCAAATAAACAGATCAAATGCAAAACTCATATCGTTCATCCAATAAACACTTTAAAAATAGCCTATCAAATATTTATTCGATTACAAACTTATTACCATCATTAAGGTGTAACAGTAAATTTCGTTAAACCTATTAACTGACCTGATTCGGTGACTACTTTTACTTGCCACTTACCAACAGAGTCTTTAGGAAAGTTTACTTTGTGTGTCCACGCTCTATAACCTAGTTCTCTCCCGCCGTTTATATTTAACGTGATCCGATCAACTTCTTTTTTATTATGAAGCCACACATGAAATATTTTTTCGTTTAAGCCTCTTGGTGCTTTAACAGCAGTCCAACTATATAAACCTTGATGGTGGAGAGTATATGAATCTAAGTGTTTAATACTCCCTACTGGCTTTTTATGCTGTAAATCAACTTCATGAGCTAACGTAATATCGGTTAATCGCAGTGCTGCAGGAGGCACATAGCTTCTTAATTGCCACACTGCTGTGCTTAAAGCACATAAAATCAATACAAGAATAGGAAAACGCCACCAGCGAGCATTAGGCATTAAATTGTTTAAACTCGGAAGAGTAATCACTACAGCAGTTACAAGTGCGGCAGCTAAACTTTGGCTCGTTGTAAGGTTTAACAAAATAGGTAACGTAACAAGCAAAACAACAAATAAAGCAAAGTTATGAAACACGCTAAATAGCGTGCGGTTTCTAGCAAGTTTTTTATAATAAAAGGGATCGATAACCGATATAACTGCACACAAAGCAATAAGGGAAGTAAAAATTGCTTGAGGATGATCCCACTGCGTAACCGCTAAAAAAAATGGCAACGCAAAAAATAGGCTTTCTTGTTGCACCATTTGTAGCGCAAAACGCATTACATTAGGAGATACTGCCACACCAAACTTTTCTTCTACTTTATCACGAAGCCAATTATCAATAATTAGCCACAACCAACTAATAAGTAAAAATAACGCAATAAATTGCGAAAAAGACTCTTTTCTATCTACAAGTGCAAAGCTAGCAACGCCCGACAAAAACGCCAACACAGCCAATAATCCAGGCCGCTTTTGCATCGAGCTTATAAACTTAGCGATTATATTTTTACAGTAATCCATGTATGAGTGTTTCCGTACGGGTACGTACTTTATTATTTTTATTCAGAGTATGATTAGTTTAACCAAGTTTAAATGAACAACAGATAGATGGATGGATTTAAACGCGCCATTTAACAGTACATCAAACTAACCATTTTTAATTAAATAAAAGCTCTGCATAGCGCGTCATTGGTACGTTTATTAATTTTTGTAACGCGTGAGCTTTTACCAGTAATTCATCCTCACTAAGTGCAGGCATTTTATTGTTAAAAGCGAACACAATTTTATTACCGCCTTCAATAATAAAACTAAGAATCTTTCCTGCAAATTCTTTCTCAAGTAGTTGATCAAACACTTCCCTCTGCCCAATTTTGGTATGGCAAATATTAAGTACTAAAACACCATCAAAAGTGAGCGCATTTTTACAATCACGTAAGTAGGATGATTGCACCTGATCTGTCTCCATCCCATCTGAGCTATATAAATCAGAAAAAATAACATCCGTTTTTATCTGCGTGTTTTTCATGTAGTTTGCCGCATCATCAATATGAATAAACAAACGTTCTGACACGGGAACTTCAAAATATTTTATAGCCATATCAGCAACGGCTTTACGATATTCAACGGTATGTATAGTCAGCGCGGGAAACGCATGATAAAGACTTTTTGCGATAGAGCCCGCCCCAAGTCCCATTATCATCGCGGTTTTTTAATGCGGTATAAAAAAAAGCGCAGCCATCATAGCTTGCGTATAAGCTAAGCTTAACCCGTTAATATTATTTAATTTAATACAGCTTTGATAAATTTTTCCGTCAAAGCTGAGAATAAGATTCTTTTTTGTTTGATATACATAAACAGGGCCATGCTCATCAATAGTTGATGCAATACAAGTGCCTTTGATATCCACGAATACTCAATAGGTGAGGTGATGAAAAACGAGTATAACTTACTTAACGTACTGCCATGGCTATTAATATGATTTATAGCCTTTTATTAATTTACAGGCATTTATATACGTACTCAGAAAAGTCGGTTTATCTTTTGAGATTAGATTAGCTAAGGTATCTACTTATATAGCTAGATGGAACTTACCCGTGACGACATTTATTATAAACAGCGACGCAACATGCTAAAAATCAACTAATACATTGATATAGCTACAAAAAAACTCTTTGAATATTCCTCATGTTCAACATGAATAAAGTACACACCAACACGGAAGAAGTCTAAACGGCTAAACATCCGTCCTTTATTTTTATCGATTTATGCCTTTTTTTCGTCAATTACTACGTAATCGCATCTAACAATAATGTGTAATGAATATGACTCATGTTTTATGTGAAATTAAACCGTTTTTCTTCATATACCAATCAACGTATAAATTACTCATCCCTTAGCGCTAAACACTATTTAACAACTTAAAGCCGCTGAATACCTAAGCCAGCTAAGTAAGTTACAAGGCTAATAGAGCGCAGAGCATCAATCAGGTTTAAATTATAAAATTGGATATAAACACGATGAAAAAAGATTTTACATTTAATATTAAGAGCGTTTCACTCGACGAAAATTATCATCCATCAACTAATACGCGTATCACAACCAACTTTGCTAATTTAGCCAGAGGTGAATACCGCAAAGCAAACTTGCGTAACGCCTTAAACATGATTAACAACCGTTTTAATGCCCTAGCCCACTGGGATAACACCAAAGGTGAGCGTTATGCTGTAGAGCTTGAAATTGTCTCTGTAGAGATAGGTATTGAAGACGGCGGCGAAAGCTTCCCATCAATAGAAATATTAAAAACAAATATTGTTGATCATAAAACTAATAAGCGCATTGAAGGCATTGTAGGAAACAACTTTTCATCGTATGTGCGTGACTACGACTTTAGCGTACTCCTACAAGAGCACAATAAAGGCAAGCCTCAATTTAGTATTCCTGATGACTTTGGGGTTTTACATGGCAAGCTATTTCAGTCATTCGTAAATTCGGATACATACAAACAAAACTTTAAAAAACCACCGGTTATATGCCTAAGTGTGTCAGATAACAAAACCTACAACCGCACTGAAAACCAACACCCGATACTTGGCGTTGAATACGAACCAAATGAATCGTCTTTAACTGAGCAATACTTCAAAAAAATGGGCTTACAGGTACGTTATTTTATGCCACCAAATAGTGCCGCGCCTTTAGCATTGTTTTTCTTTGGTGATTTACTTAATGATTACAGCAATCTTGAGCTTATAAGCACCATTAGTACGATGGAAACGTTTCAAAAAATCTACAGACCAGAGATTTATAATGCCAATGCAACAGCGGGTAAATCATATAAACCAAACTTAAAAAACTTGGATCACTCACTAACTCAAATTGTGTATGACCGAGAAGAGCGCGGCAAGTTAGCGAATGAGCAAGGCAAGTTTGCGCAAGAGCATTTTATCAAGCCGTACCAAACGGTTCTTGAGCAATTCTCTACTAGTTATCTGTCATAACAACTAATAGTAACAACCAGTAATAACGCGCTTAACGCTACGTTTAATAATTAACTAAAATATACGGCATTATTTATTATGAAAAAATTACTACCTACATCTACCGCTGGCAGTTTACCTAAGCCTTTATGGCTTGCAGAGCCAGAAACACTTTGGTCACCTTGGAAATTACAAGGTGATGAATTAACCCAAGGCAAACACGACGCTCTTCGCTTGTCATTATTCGACCAGCAACAAGCAGGCATTGATATTGTTAGCGATGGCGAGCAAACAAGGCAGCATTTTGTAACTACGTTTATAGAGCATCTAAATGGCGTTGACTTTGAAAAACGTAAAACAGTAAAGATTCGTGACCGATACGATGCAAGCGTACCCACCGTTGTTGGCCCTGTCAGCCGTCAAAAGTCTGTGTTTGTTGAAGACGCTAAATTTTTACGCAAGCAAACCAAGCAACCAATAAAATGGGCATTACCAGGTCCAATGACCATGATCGACACGTTATACGACGATCATTATAAAAGCCGCGAAAAACTAGCGTGGGAATTTGCCATAATTCTAAATCAAGAAGCAAAAGAGTTAGAAGCCGCAGGCGTTGATATTATTCAATTTGACGAGCCCGCGTTTAATGTATTTTTTGATGAAGTAAACGACTGGGGAATTGCCTGTTTAGAGCGCGCAATTGAAGGGCTCAAATGCGAAACCGCCGTGCATATTTGCTATGGCTACGGCATTAAAGCAAATACAGATTGGAAAAAAACACTAGGAAGCGAATGGCGACAGTACGAAGAAGCATTCCCTAAGCTTCAGCAATCTAATATCGATATTATCTCACTAGAGTGCCATAACTCGCATGTACCAATGGATTTACTAGAACTTATTCGCGGTAAAAAAGTAATGGTAGGCGCAATTGATGTAGCAAATCACACTATCGAAACGCCAGAAGAAGTAGCTAATACGCTACGTAAAGCACTGCAATTTGTAGATGCCGACAAACTCTACCCGTGTACCAACTGCGGCATGGCTCCACTACCTCACCATATAGCCAGAGGTAAACTAAATGCCTTGAGCGCTGGGGCTGAAGTTATAAGAAAAGAGTTATTAGAAAAGAACTAGAAAAATAGCTTTAAAATACAAATTGTAAACAATAACAGCTGTCGCACCATGCCATAGTAAAATCCATAAACATGGTGCGTTAGTTAAAATCTACTAACAAAGTTTAGGTTAGATATTTAATTTTTTTTATTTAAAAGCTCTAACCTATTTTTTGAAAAATCGATAACTGCTTGGTATTGAGTAAAAAAGGAGAGCCTAACATATGGACCAAACCAGACAGCCACTTTAATTGAACAAACAAAACTGTGCCACAAAATTAGCCCTTAAGATTCAAAATTTATCTTTTTTACTGGGTCACTTTCATTTCATCTATTAAATAAGTCATTACATTCTTAAACCCAAATTACACGCATGAAAATAACTCCGTAATGGCAGTTTTAACTTTTACTGAATGGTATTTAATTTATGCTAATAGCTTTTCGCAGTTACTGATATTCGCTCGCCGCTTACGCTTTAAATTTTCACAGTAACTTGCATGTGAAGTGGGTCTGCCTACTGCACCATGAAATACGCGCGTAAATTGCGTAGTGAGTTTTAGCCAGTTATCTGGGGATATATTAAGCCTTTCTAGCAAAGGAAGGTTCATATTATCAATATTCCCGCGCTTATCCTCTCGTATTATTCGCCCTGTTAGCTCAACAAGTTCAAGGTACGATTTAAGCTCAAACGGCAGCCCTTTAGGCATAATCTGACGTGGCATGCCTGCAAAACGTAGTAACTGCTTAGGTTGTTTACCTTCT
>LAZR01001082.1_pt1 | contig 18122 bp, 18 predicted proteins | sample 329461 | NCBI WGS metagenome assembly LAZR01 (sample SAMN03002196, study PRJNA259156) | marine sediment metagenome | biome: sea floor; feature: Hydrothermal impacted sediments; material: marine sediment; isolation source: Loki non-amplified sample from Loki's castle hydrothermal vent sediment ...
GGTACACTGGGATTGGACATTCCCAATTTCGACAAGGTGGTTCATTTTTGCTTTTATTTCGGTGCGGCAGTATTGGGAACCCTTTTCGCAAAGGAAACATGGCACGCGAAACGGTCTCTTGTAGGCTCATTGATTTGGGTTGTCATAGGGGTCGTTCTATTTGGTATAATTATTGAAGTTTTACAGCATACCCTTACAACGGACCGGGAAGGCGATATTTTAGATGTTTTGGCAAATACCTGTGGTGCGATAGCTGGTGCAACCACTATGAAATTGCTATTTTCGAATAAAAGGGGATTAAATTGGAAATAGTTTTTGTATTTTAAAGAAATTATTAGTTAAATTAGCAGACACTTAAAACGAAAAATATGGAACCCAAAAAGAATCCAAAATCAGATGTAGGCCGTAATAGCAGCTTGTATTTCGTAATTGGACTAGCATTTACATTGGCCATTATATATGGTGCATTTGAATGGAAAACCTATGATGAGGTCAATGATTATGACATTTCAATGAATGTCGAAGATGATCTAGACGAAGAGGTTCCGATGACTGAGCAAATAAAAACTCCACCACCCCCACCACCACCGGCAGCACCCGAAGTTATTGAGGTTGTAGAAGATGAGGAAGAGGTTGAGGAAACGATTATAGAATCAACAGAGACCAGTCAAGAAGAAGAAATTATTGAGGTCGAAGATGTAGAGGTTGAGGAAGAAGTTGAAGACGTTGATGTACCCTTTGCGGTCATCGAAGATGTACCAATTTTTCCAGGTTGTGAGAGCGAATCTGATAAGAGGGCTTGTTTTCAGAGTATGATGCAGAAACATATCAGCAAAAACTTTCGTTATCCTGAAATTGCCCAAGAAATGGGTGTTCAAGGTAGGGTTTCGGTAATGTTTACTATTCAAAAAGATGGTAGTATCGGTAACGTTAGAATGCGTGGACCGGATAAAAACTTAGAGGCTGAAGCCGCTCGCATAATTGGAAAACTCCCTAAAATGACTCCTGGGAAGCAAAGAGGTAATGCTGTAAGGGTACCCTTTAGTATTCCAATTAACTTTAAGTTACAGTAATATTCTGTGATTTTTGTAGTGATTTAAATACATTTATTTTAGCAATAAAAAATGCTGTAGTTCTATGAACTGGGGCATTTTTTGTTTTTAAGGCTAACCAGCCAGTCTTCAAGAAATGATTTAAAGAGGCATCGATGGGCTATTACTAAATACTTTCTTTTAAGAAGTTATTCATAAGCCAGAGATAAAAATAGGTGTTCCGTTGCAGAGATTAGCGGTACTGCGTATCTTTGCAATCCGAAAAGAAGGTGTATGAAGACTGCTGTAAACACGGCGACAAATGCTACATTGACAATGGTTTTTTCCGATTTTAAAGAGATAACCAAGGCTCGGTTGGCTATTAGTGTGGTATTTTCTTCCATTGCCGGGTATTTTTTAGGGGCCTACCAAATTGATTTTGTATCATTACTTCTTCTGGCTTTTGGTGGCTATTGTATGGTAGGTGCCTCAAACGCGTTCAATCAGGTAATTGAAAAAGATCTCGATGCCTTGATGAACCGTACGAAGAATCGGCCGATTCCAGCAGGCCGTATGTCGGTTAACAAGGCAATGGGTGTCGCAATTACCCTTACCGCCCTCGGTATAGTCGCCCTTTATATTCTGAGTCCGAAAACGGCAATGTTCGGCGCAATTTCTATTTTTCTTTATACCAGTGTTTATACGCCACTTAAGACTAAAACACCCTTAGCGGTATTTGTCGGTGCATTTCCGGGAGCAATTCCCTTTATGCTCGGTTGGGTAGCGGCTACGGATGATTTTGGAATTGAGGCCGGTACGCTTTTTATAATTCAGTTCTTTTGGCAGTTTCCACATTTTTGGGCCTTGGGCTGGATGTTAAACGACGATTATAAAAAAGGTGGATTTAAAATGCTGCCTACCGGAAAGAAGGATAGGGGAACGGCTTTGCAAATCATTATGTATACAATTTGGATGATGGTCATTTCAATCATTCCAGTATTCGGCATTACGGGAAGATTACAATTATCCCTTCCCGCGGCTATTCTTATATTTTGCATGGGTATGGTCATGTTGGTATTTGCCTTTCTATTGTATGAAAAACGTGATAATATAACCGCCCGTAAACTAATGCTGGCTAGTGTTAGCTATATTACTCTAATGCAAATCGTTTACGTTGTTGACAAGTATGTTAGTTTTTAAAACTTGCACATGCGGGACTGCTGTGTTTTGAATTTAACTGCTTAGGTTTTTGATAAAAGATATGGATATAACACAAAATACGCTTAAAGAAAAGAACGATAGGGCCAAAAAAATGATGCTTTGGTTCGGAATGGTGAGCTTGGTTATGGGTTTTGCCGGATGGACAAGTGCCTATATCGTCAGTAGTGCCCGAGAAGATTGGATCAGTGATTTAGTGCTGCCACAGTCATTCTACATTAGTACGGCGATTATCATTTTGAGTAGTATTTCGTATATTCTGGCAAAAAATGCAGTTAAGGATGGCAAGTCCGAATTAGCTACAAAGCTATTGGTCGGTACGATGGTACTGGGCGTGGCTTTTATTATTTTTCAGTTCAGGGGTTTTTCCGAAATGATTGCCCAAGGGTACTATTTTACAGGTCCGACCAGTAACATAAAATTATCCTATGTCTTTTTGATTGCCGCTGTTCACATAGTTCACGTTGTTGCCGGCTTACTATCGCTCTTAGTGGTTATATATAATCAGATCAAAGGAAAATATTCTGCTCAAGAGTACGTAGGTTTGTCTATTGGGGCTACATTTTGGCATTTTTTAGACCTTTTATGGATTTACTTGTTGGGTTTTATGTATTTCGTGGGATAAAAGAAACCATTATACTGCCTTGGAATATTACTTTCGTTTTGATTTTTAAATGCATAACAATACTATTTTCAAATAAAGTATGTTTTCATAAAGATTCGACTTTCGTTTCATGTTAGAAAACTATATTTTTGTGAAAATTATAACCATACTATACTTTACAATATGGATACTACGGTAACAACAGGCGAAGAAGAGAACGTTTGGGGAGGCGGTAATCGACCTTTAGGGGCAAGTTATGGCAAGATGATGATGTGGTTCTTCATTGTTTCCGATGCGCTTACGTTTTCGGGCTTTTTGTCGGCTTACGGCTTTTCAAGGTTTAAGTTCATGGAAACTTGGCCGATTGCTGATGAAGTGTTCACTCACGTCCCGTTTTTTCATGGTAACTATCCCATGATTTACGTTGCGTTTATGACTTTCATTCTAATCATGTCTTCGGTCACCATGGTGTTAGCTGTGGACGCGGGTCATAAGATGAAACAGAACGCGGTTATATGGTACATGTTTCTGACCATCATCGGCGGTGCCATATTTGTAGGTTCACAAGCTTGGGAATGGGCAACTTTTATCAAGGGAGATTATGGTGCCATCGAAACAAAAGGTGGTAGAATATTACAGTTTGAGAACATTGAAACAGGTAAACGGGTCGCTTTAGGCGAATTTGCAAAGAGCATATCTACAGAGCGTGTTCAAAGTACTAGAGGTACGGGTCTATGGTACGAAAAGGAAGGAACCTTGCCTACCTATTCAATGCAAGAGATTACTGAAGGTCTTAAGGCTGACCCAAGTGTTGTGATTCGCACTGAAAGCATAATGCAAGACGGAGAAATGGAAGGTGAGAAAACCGTGCTTACCCGTGCAGAGTCGCTTGAAAAAATTAAAGACGGAAGAATTGTGGTAGAAGGGGCCAATCTTATTCATAATGAATACGGAAGCAGGCTTTTTGCCGACTTCTTCTTTTTCATTACAGGTTTTCACGGCTTTCACGTTTTCTCAGGAGTGTTGATTAACGTCATTATCTTTTTTAACGTTGTTCTCGGTACCTATGAGAAGAGAGGGCATTACGAGATGGTTGAAAAAGTTGAGCTATATTGGCACTTTGTGGATTTAGTTTGGGTGTTCGTTTTTACATTCTTCTATTTAGTATAATTTTTAATCCCCATCTGTCCGCATTTGAAGCATAGTGTTGAATGGGAAGCGTTTTATACATTGTTGTTCCCCTGAAATTGGGAATCTGTTGAATCAATAACATCTAGTCACATGGCACACGATCATAAATTGGAAATTTTTAGGGGGACCCTGAAATTCAAAAATAATATTCAAAAAATCTGGGGGGTTCTTATTTTTTTGACGCTCGTAACAGCCGTAGAGGTTGTATTGGGAATATATAAACCTCAAGTACTTACCCACACCAATGTTTTGGGGATGAAGGCACTCAATTGGATTTTTATCATTCTTACTTTGGTCAAGGCGTATTATATCTCTTGGGATTTCATGCACTTGCGGGATGAGAAGAGTTCATTGCGAAGGGCTGTAGTTTGGACCCCAATTTTTTTGGTTTCCTATTTGATATTCATTTTACTTTTCGAAGCTGATTATATTCATAACGTTTATAAAGATGGATTTATAAAATGGAACTTTTAAATGTTCTGATCACCCAAAATTAACAGCATACTAAGACGGTTTCACGACCGTCTTTTTTATTTTTGTATCCTACATGAAAAAGACATTTGTTCTAGTAATATTATTTGTTTTCCCTATTGTGGTCTACCTGTTTTTTGCTTCGGGAGTGACTAATTTTGGAAAGCTTCCCATACTTACGGAAAACATTTCCGACGTTTCGGATATGACCGATACGGTGTCCCTAAAAAATAAGATTACTATACTCGGATTTTTGGGTAATGATATTGAACAGAAAAAGGGAAACGCGTTTAACTTGAATCAAAAAATATACAAACGTTTCTTTGAGTTTACCGACTTTCAATTTGTTATGGTGGTGCCCAAAGGCACTGAAGGGGAGGTTGCTGAATTGAAACATGAACTTGAAAATTTAGCAGATGTCAAAAAATGGAATTTTGTTTTTGGGGATGACAATCAAATACAAAATTTTTTCGACGGTTTGAAGACCGATGTATTCCTGAACGAAAATTTGGCAACGCCTTACGTTTTCATAATCGATAAAGATTTAAATCTTAGGGGTAGAAAGGTTGACGACGGAATAAGCAACGATTTCGGCTTTAATGCGGCATCTGTAGGAGAGCTCAACAATAAAATGGTTGATGATGTGAAAATCATTTTAGCCGAATACCGTATGGCATTGAAAAAGAACAATGCAGAGCGATCAAAATAGTTGCTAAAGTTGCTTACAAGATTTAAACCATGAACAAAAAATATACTTACGTCTGGATTTCGCTTGTAGTCTTGGTATTTGGTATCATTTTTATCCCAAAAATTATAGACAGGGTTAAAGGTGGTTCTATTGTACAGAACGATAGAATGAACGCTGTGCCAAATTCTACACCTTCAGCCGAAACGAAAGGTACCTTGGCCTATATTATGTTTGATGGTGAAAAACGAAAAGTGCCCAGTTTTGAATTCATTGACCAAGACAGTACGCTAATAAGTGACCGAGATTTTTTGGGAAAGGTATACGTAGTCGAATTTTTTTTTACGAGATGCCCTTCTATTTGCCCGTTGATGACCAAAAATTTGGTCGCACTACAAAATGAGTTCGCCGATGATGAAGATTTTGGAATTGCATCCTTTTCCATAACTCCAGAATTCGATACGCCTTCGATTTTACGGGAATATGCCCAGAAATATGGAATCGAAGATACCGATTGGCATCTCATGACCGGTAATCGGGAACAGATTTACGAATTGGCCAATATAGGCTTTAATATATACGCTGCTGAAAGCGATGAAGCTCCTGGAGGCTTTGAGCATTCTGGTCTTTTTGCATTGGTAGACAAAGAGGGTTACATGCGCTCGCGCGCTGATAGTTATGGCAATCCAATTGTGTATTACAGGGGAGCCATATCGGAAGCCAAAGGTGAAAACGAACAGGGCGAAAAAGAACAAATCTCTATTTTGAAGAGAGATATTAAAAATTTATTGGAGGAATAATGGAACGTGTCGCGCTGAAAGAAAAAAAATTCAATACCCTAATTACCATAGTATCTATAATCGTACCGATAGTGGTCGCTTTATTATTCACTGTTAAGCTGCCAAATGTTGAACGATTGGGTTTTTTGCCACCCATATATGCTTCTATAAATGGCTTGACCGCGATTTTTTTAATAGCTGCACTTTGGGCTATCCTGAACGGTAAGCGCCGTTTGCATCAAAATTTAATGACCATCAATATTGGTCTTTCGGTTTTATTTTTATTGATGTATATCGCTTATCATATGACATCCGATTCAACTTCCTATGCCGGGGAGGGTATACTGCGAACGGTCTATTTTGTCATCTTAATATCCCATATCCTATTATCTATAGTAATTATACCCTTAGTACTGAAAACCTATACCTTTGCCTACCTGAAACAGTTTGAACGCCATAAAAAGTGGGCAAAGTTTACTTTCCCTATTTGGTTATACGTGGCCATAACAGGAGTCGTAGTTTACTTTATGATTTCACCCTATTATGTAAATTAATGGTATGAAGAAAACAATTGTAAGCCTTTTGATAGTTACTCTATTATGTGTTCCACAAGTTTCGGAAGCGCAATGTGCCATGTGCCGGGCCGTTCTTCAAAGTGATGGCAATACAGCTGCCGCCGAGGGCATCAATAATGGTATCGTTTATCTCATGGCCATACCCTATATCGCTATCGCCGTATTGTTCTATTTTGTTTTTAGAAAGATAAAAACCAAAACCACATGGAAGTTTTAACATTTTTTTAAGGGTTTATATTGTAACAGTTTTTCTTTCCACGCGTCTTTATTATGTGGTACCCCCGCCATATTCATCAATCAAAGAGACTTAGTACTGTAGTTCAGCTCAAAAAATCTTCGCTATTGGTACAGCGGCGATAGCTTGATCTAAATACGAAGATAAGTTTCGATAATCATGGCCCAATGTTCGACATCGAGAGGTGGCAAGAAATTTTTAATACCATCCGTAAAAATAAATTACGGACTTTTCTTACGGGGCTATCCGTTGCTTCCGGCATATTCATTCTGGTAATATTATTGGGTTTCGGTCAGGGTTTCCGAAATGGTATTGCACATGAGTTTGAACAAGACGCAGCTACCAGCGTCTGGGTTTGGCCCGGCATGACTACCAAGAAATACAAGGGACTCAATCCCGGTAGAAATATACAGTTGCGCAATCAGAACTACGAGTTTTCCGCCAAACTTCTTCAAGACGATATTGAATATAAATCGCCAAGAATATTTGTGCGCGATATCTCCATAAACTATGGTAAGGAGGCCTTAGCCTACAATTTACAAGGTGTATCCTATCAATTTCAGCAAATTGAGAACGCTACAATGTCCGATGGGCGGTTTTTGAATTATCAAGATGAGATCAATACCGCAAAAGTCGCTGTTATTGGAAATAAAATTGCAATCGACGTTTTTCAAGATGTCGAAACTCCTATAGGTGAGTTCATAGATATTTCAGGGATACCCTTTAAGATAATAGGAATCTTTAGTGAGACCGAAGACCGTGAAGAAGAACGAATCTTTATTCCCAAAACGACAGCACAAAAGGTATTTAATGGAGGTGATCGGTTGAACAACCTGGCCTACACCTTGGTTCCGGCCGAGAATTTCGAGGCGGCCGTGGCACAATCCCTTAAATTCAAGAATAGACTGCAGTCCTATTTGCAACAAGCACATACGGTAGATCCTGATGATACTAATGCTATTCGAGTCTATAGCGCTATGGAGGAGGCCAAACGTTATTATAGTCTGACCGATAATATTAAACTTTTCTTTTGGTTCGTGGGCATCTGCACCATTATAGCCGGTGTCGTTGGGGTTAGTAATATCATGCTAATCGTAGTGCGTGAGCGCACTAAGGAAATAGGAATCCGAAAGGCTTTAGGGGCCAAACCTTGGGCGATTGTCGGAATGGTTTTGCACGAATCTATTTTTATAACGGCTATCTCGGGATTTACCGGACTCATCTTTAGTATGGGACTCTTAGAACTACTGGGCCCGCATATTCAGGTAGACTACGTGCTGAATCCATCTGTAAATTTTAACGTAGCCATTTCGACCGTTTTCGTATTGATAGTTGCAGGCGCCGTAGCCGGGTTTTTTCCCGCTTGGCGTGCGGCGAATATCCACGTAATCGATGCTCTAAAAGACGAATAATTTTAAACAATGTATAAACCTTTACGCTGTGTTTAACAAAGACCGTTGGAAAGAAATATTGGAGGTGCTCACCAGTAATTGGTTTAGAACAATACTGACTGCTTTTGGTGTGTTTTGGGGTATTTTCATATTAATCATTTTGCTTTCCGCTGGAAAAGGCTTGGAGAATGGGATCATGCAAGATTTCGGAGACATTGCCACCAATACAATGTTCATGTGGTCTAGAACCACTACGAAAACCTACAAAGGCCTTCCCAAGGGTAGAAGTTTTCTTTTCAAGACCGATGACGTTCAAGCTATTCGCGACAAGGTGCCTAACCTTCGCTTTATTTCCCCTAGAAATCAGTTAGGCGGTTTCAATGGTGCAAATAACGTTGTAAGGGGGTTAAAAACAGGCGCCTATAATGTCTATGGCGATTATCCTGAAATTATCAAGCAAGATCCTATGACAATCACCTCCGGCCGCTTTTTAAACTACAACGATATCAACGAAAAGCGAAAAATCGCCATTATAGGTGAAGGTGTCAAAGACGGGCTATATAATAGAGGCGAGGAGGTGGTCGGTAGCTATATCAAAATTCAAGGGGTGAACTTTATGGTCGTAGGAACCTATAAAAAGAAGAGTAACGACGGTGATGGTGAAGAGGGGCAAAAAGAAATTTTCGTGCCTTTCACTTCGTTTTCCCAAGCCTTCAATCGCGGTAACGATGTGGGTTGGATGGCCATAACCGCAAATGATGGGACTTCGATAACCAGTATTAAGGATAAGATAATGTCAGTGGTCAAGGAAAATCGAAAAGTACATCCCGATGACCAACGTGCCGTTGGTCATTTTGATCTCTATGAACAGTTTCAAAGAGTTCAAAGTCTTTTTGGCGCGTTACGTTTTATTGCCTACTTCGTAGGCATTTTGGTACTGTTATCCGGTGTTATCGGGGTAAGTAACATTATGCTTATCGTGGTAAAGGAACGCACCAAGGAAATCGGAATTCGGAGGGCCCTGGGAGAAGATCCCTGGTCTATTAAACTTCAGATTTTAATGGAATCGATTTTTTTAACAATTATCTCAGGGATGGCCGGTATTACGTTAGGTGCTATGGTTATTTATGCGATAAATTCCCTTTTGGATATGAACGGACCAGTCGATATGTTCGCGAATCCAAGTGTTAGTCTTAGCGTTGTTATAGGGGCATTGGCCATTTTAATAGTATCAGGCCTATTGGCCGGCTTTATACCTGCACAAAGTGCTATCAAGGTCAGACCGATCGATGCCTTACGAACCGAATGAAACGGATAGCCAATAGTACATTTTCTGTAAACAATACTTTGTATACCAAGAATCAATCATCAATCAATAGATAATCAATCCAATGAAAAAATCAATCACGCGAATCATCCTTTTACTTATCGTCGTTACTTTCGGTGGTGCGATGTATTATCTCTATCAAAAGAATGCTGAAGACCCAATAGTTTACGAAACAGAAAAGCCTTCAAAGCAAAATATCATAAAAAAAACAGTTGCTACAGGCAGTATACTTCCTTTGGAAGAAGTGCTGATTAAGCCCAATATTTCGGGAGTAATTGAAGAGATTTTTGTCGAAGGCGGAGACTACGTTAAATCTGGCGATTTACTCTGTCGCATTAAGGTAGTACCCAACCTGAGCGCTTTGAACAATGCACGAAATTCCATTGAAGAAGCTAAAATTGCACTAGATGACCAACTTCGCAATCTGCAAAGGCAAAAAGGCCTATTCGAAAAAGGTGTTATTTCTAAGGTGGATTTAGAACGGGCACAGGTAAGTTATGATCAGAGTAAACAAAGTTATGGTGCCGCAAATAAGAACTATGATATTGTAAAGACGGGGACCACAAAAGGCTTTGGCAATTCAGCAAATACCCAAATCAGGTCGACAGTCAGTGGAATGGTGCTTGAAGTACCAGTAGAAGTAGGCAATCAGGTTATCGAAAGCAATACGTTCAATGAAGGCACGACCATTGCTGCTATCGCTGACGTCGAAAAAATGATTTTCGAAGGTAAGATTGATGAATCCGAAGTCGGAAAAATAAAGGAAAACTTACCCCTAGAGATTACTGTAGGTGCCATTGAAGGTACCACTTTCGACGCTATATTAGATTATATCGCCCCAAAAGGGATGGAAGAGAACGGCGCCATTCAATTCGAAATCAAGGGTACTATGGCCAAGCAAGATTCTATCTTTATTCGAGCCGGCCTAAGCGCCAATGCCTCTGTAATTTTAGCGAGGGCCGATAGTGTGCTAGCTATAAAGGAAGCTTTGGTGCAGTTCGATGAAAAGACCAAAAAACCCTACGTTGAAATAGATAATGGAGCCCAACAGTTCGAGCGCAAGAATATAGAATTAGGCATAAGCGATGGTATCTTTGTAGAAATTAAATCAGGAATTACAGCGGAAGACAACATCAAGGTCTGGAACGCTATCGAAAAAGAAGAAGGCGGTCAAGAAGATTCATAGCAGATGTTGGGAAGAACTTCAACTTGACATAACACTTATTTAACACAACATTTAGAGAATAACTTGTAACAATTCAAGAACTTACTAGTCTTATCGTTCGATTGGCGAGACTATCCTAATCACAAACAAACCCACCATGATTGAAATTAAAGACCTTCATAAATCCTATAAAATGGGCAACAACAAGCTTCATGTTTTAAAAGGATTAAACTTCAGTATAGCAGAAGGCGAGCTTGTTGCCATCATGGGATCTTCCGGTTCGGGAAAATCAACCTTGTTGAATATTCTAGGAATGCTCGACGAGCTCGATGAAGGATCATATACGTTAGACGGTGTTCCTATTAAGAATCTAAACGAAACGAAAGCGGCACAATATCGAAACAAATTTTTAGGCTTTGTCTTTCAATCCTTCAATCTTATTAATTATAAGAGTGCTATGGAAAATGTGGCACTACCCTTATATTACCAAAAAGTTCCAAGGAAAGAGCGAGAAGAAAAAGCATTAAAATATTTAGGTCAGGTTGGCTTGAAGGAGTGGGCAGACCACCTTCCCAACGAGTTGTCTGGTGGGCAGAAACAGCGTGTCGCCATTGCGCGTGCGATGGCAGCTGAGCCAAAAGTACTTTTGGCCGATGAACCTACAGGTGCTCTTGATAGTAAGACATCCTACGAGGTGATGGACTTAATCCAAAAAATAAACGATAACGGCAATACAATTTTAGTGGTGACCCATGAAGAGGATATCGCCCACATGTGCAAACGAATCGTACACCTCAAGGATGGCGTAATCGTTGAAGATAAAATGGTCGAACAGGTAAGGGCCGAACAATATGTTTAGCAGGGACAACTGGAAGGAAATCTTTCAGACCATTCAGAAAAATAAACTCCGTACGTTTTTGTCAGGCTTTACGGTAGCGCTCGGTATTTTTATTTTTGTCGCCCTGTTCGGTTTGGGAAACGGACTTAAAAATACGTTTCAAGAGTTCTTCGGCAATGATGCTACTAACGTATTCTATTTGTATCCCGGGCGTACTTCTATGCCTTACAAGGGCTATAAGTCGGGCAGAACTATTGAATTTGATAATAGTGACATCAAAGATATCAACAAGAATTTTGCCATGTTTCTAGAATATTCAACGCCACGTATTCAACGGCAAGATACCGTTCGTTTCATGAACGAGTCGAATTCATATGCTACACAGGGGGTCGCTCCATCGCATCAGTTGGCCGAAAATACGATTATGATGAAGGGCCGTTATTTGAACGACAGCGATATAATGAGCAAGAATAAATACGCAGTCATCGGACGTCTGGTGGAAGAAGACCTGTTTAGAGGTAAAAATGCACTCGGCAAGTATATTGATATCGGGGGTAGTGCCTTTAAGGTTATTGGGGTTTTTCAAGATGATGGCGGCGACGACGAAGAGCGTATTATATTTATGCCTTACACAACACGGCAGCTGATAGAAATGAATAACGACAAGGTAGGTCAGTTGATTGTAGGATTCAAGCCTGAGCTTGGCTATGAAGGTGCCATGGCATTCGACGCTAGTCTAGATAAATTTTTGCGCGAAAAGAAATATATAAATCCCGCTGATGAGAACGGAATCTACATTCGAAATGTGGCTGAACAGTTAAAACAGAACCAACAATTGGCTGTCGTTTTGCAATTGATTGTGTCTTTCGTAGCCTTTGGTACTATCATCGCAGGTATAATTGGTATCAGTAATATTATGGTTTTTGTCGTAAAAGAGCGCACCAAAGAGCTAGGCATTAGAAAAGCACTGGGCGCAACTCCGAAATCTGTAATCGGAACAATTTTGTTGGAATCTATATTCATTACGACCGTTTTCGGATTTATCGGTATGATTATAGGTGTTGCAGTGTTGAGTTCCTTGGGCGAAACACTTGAAGATTATTTTATCAAGAACCCTTATATAGATATGCCGGTCGCCATCTTCGCGACGATAGCATTGATTATATTTGGAGGCATCGCCGGGTACATACCCGCAAGAAGGGCGGCAAAAATCAAACCAATAGTAGCCTTAAGAGACGAATAATATGCGATTTTTATTTGATAGGAATGTTTGGCAAGAAATTTTCGGTTCTATCGGAAAAAACAAGACACGCACTATAATTACAGTCATCGGCGTTTTGTGGGGTATATTTATTTATATCGCCCTTTCGGGTGCGGCGAAGGGCCTTGATAACGGTTTTGATAAGGCCTTCAAGACCGTGGCCATGAATAGCATGTTCGTATGGGCACAAAGTTCCAGCATTCCCTATGACGGATTCAAAACTGGTCGGCAGTTGCAGCTCAAGTTGGGCGATGTCGAAACCTTAAAAAATAGAGTTCCGGAAATACAATATATCGCACCGCGAATTACACAAGGGCAATTCGGTTCAGAACCTGTCTATACCGTCAAGGGTCAGAAATCCGGGAGCTATACCTTAAACGGTGATTATCCTATATACACTAAAATATCGACCAAACAGATTTTCGACGGTGGTCGATTTATAAATCAAGAGGATATCGATCAAGCCAGAAAAGTCATTGTGATCGGCGAACGGGTGCAGCAAGAATTATTCAAGAAAGATGAGAATCCGGTCGGACAATATATTAGGGTCGGTGACATTTATTTTCAGGTAATCGGGATACACAAATTGGCGCAAGGCGTGAGTTTTGATTCCGACAGCGCTATGTTCATTCCCTTTTCTACCTATAGGAAACTTTACAATACAGGGGATGATGTAGGATACTTGTGCATTGCTGCCTTTGATGATGTCGATGTAATTCAGGTCGAAAAAGACGTAAAATCTATACTAAAGGGTATTCACAGGGTCAGCCCTGACGACGAGCGGGCGTTCGGTTCGTTCAACTTAGGGGAAGCCTTCGGTAAGGTTATGGGTTTTGCCGATGGATTGACCTTTATGTCCCTTATTGTAGGAATTGCCACGATTCTGGCGGGCGTTATCGGTATAGGAAACATACTTTTAATTTCGGTCAAAGAGCGTACTAAGGAACTTGGAGTGCGCAGGGCATTGGGTGCTACGCCGGCCGAAGTCAGAAATCAAATCGTTCTCGAGTCCGTCTTTTTGACCGTTCTCGCAGGGATTATTGGAATCATTTTGGGTGCTGGACTTCTTGCCCTCATAAATAAATTTACGCAGGACACCGATTTTCCATATACAAATCCGACTGTACCAATACCTTATGTTTTTGGAGCATTGATTATTATGGTCGTATTGGGTACGCTTATCGGACTGATTCCTGCGCAGCGAGCCGTTAGTATTAAACCAATTGATGCACTAAGGGAAGAATAATTAGAATCAATTAATATCATAAAAATATGACCGCAAAAAGCTCGTCTTACTATTAATTATTTACACTACCGCCAAAACAATAAAACAACAAACACCTATTCAAAATGAACAAGATCGTAAAATATATTCTCATCGGTTTGTTAGTACTCGGCGCGCTTTGGGCCGCAGCATTCTTTATCAAGTCGAACAGTAAATCGGCTGTGTCCTATGAGGTGCAGAATCCGTTTATCTCCAACATCGAAAAGAAAACGGTGGCTACCGGAAAATTGATTCCAGAAGACGAAATTGAAATAAAACCACAGATTTCGGGCATCATCGAAAAAATTTACCAAGAAGAAGGCGCAGAGGTGAAATCGGGCGATTTGATTGCTATGATTAAGGTAGTACCTAACGAACAGTCTTTAAATCAGGCACGCGGTCGGGTTAGAAACGCCGAATTGGCCTTGAATAATTCTAAAATAGAGTACGATCGTAATAAGACGCTCTTCGATAAAGGCGTTATTGCGAGTCAAGATTTTAACGCCCTGCAATTACAGTACAACCAAGCGCAGCAAGAAATCGAGAATGCCAAGGCCGATTATCAGATTATCCGTCAAGGTTCGGCTGGTGGATCCTCAAGTGCGAATACCAATATAAGGGCGACGGTCGATGGAACCATTCTTGAGATTCCGGTAGAAGAAGGGGATCAGGTTATCGAAAGTAACAACTTTAACGATGGAACTACGATTGCAACCATTGCGGATTTGACCAAAATGATTTTCGAGGGAAAGGTCGATGAAGGTGAAGTAGCCAAACTCGAAGTAGGTACCCCGTTGAAAATAAACCTAGGTGCAGTTGAAGGTAAAGAGCTCAACGCAAAGCTCCGTTTCATCGCTCCCAAAGGCATCGAGGAAACCGGTGCCGTACAGTTCAAAATTGAAGGCGATGTTGAGGTGAATGACGATATTTTTATTCGCGCAGGTTATAGTGCCAATGCATCACTAGTTCTTGAAAAGAAAGACAGTGTTTTGGTGATTCCCGAAGCGCTTCTCCAATTTGATAAAGATACAGACAAGCCTTACGTCGAAATTGCAGAAGGAGCGGTTGAAGACCAAAAGTTTCAGCGCAGGGATGTAGAAATTGGAATCTCCGATGGGGTGAACGTCGAGATAGTATCCGGTCTTGAGAAATCGGACAGGGTAAAGGTTTGGAATAAGACCGAGCCGATTAAAAAAGGGGAAGACGAAGAAGATAAAGGGGGAGAAAATAGTGAGGATTAAAATCATCAATCAAAACAATCAAAACAATCAAAAATGGACTTTAAACAAATTGCTTTGCTACTGCTATTTTCTACGGCAGTTGTCACGGCACAGGACAAAAAATGGACACTTGAAGAATGCGTTGCCTATGCTGTTGAAAACAACCTGACCATAGAACAATTTGAACTGGATCTTGAAAATGCATTAATTGACAAGTCAGATGCAATAGGCGCCTTTTTACCGGATGCCAATGCTAGTCTAAGCGCTTCTGGAAATACCGGTCTTAGTTTTGACCCTGTAAGCAATCAGCCTGTAACTACTACTATCTTTACGGCCAATGGGGGGCTCACATCATCCGTTACACTGTTTGACGGACTACGTAACCTGCACAATTTAAATAGAGCAAAATTGAACGCCCTCGCCAATCAATACCGATTGGATGATTTGAAGGATGACATCCGGTTAAACGTGGCCAACTCCTATTTACAAATACTATCTAACAAAGAAACCTTAGTTGTATTTAAGGCTCAATATGCCGTTACCGAACAAGATTTGAATCGCACTACGGAACTGGTTGATGCCGGTGTTGTACCCAAAGGGGATTTACTTGAAATCGAAGCCACCGCCGCGAATTTAGAGCAGCAAATTGTAAATACAGAGAACGCGGTCTTGATTTCGACCATTAATCTGGCACAATTACTTCAGATTACGGACTATCAAAATTTTCAGATTGCCGATGCCGACTATGAAGTGCCGCCATCGGATATTCTCAATAAGTCAGCCAAAGAGATTTTCGCCAAATCACTGACTTTTCGAAACGATATAAAATTTTCAAAGTCCAATATCGATTTGGCGGTAAAAGATTTGGCAATCGCCAAGGGTGCAAAGTACCCGACCGTCGGAGCGTTTTTCAATTACAATACCCGATACTCCGATCAACGGCGTTTCAATAATGTTACAGGCTTGTTGGAAGCGGATAGCTTCGGCGACCAACTTTGGCTTAATGATGGTATTTCGTATGGTGTACAAATGAACATTCCTATTTTCAATGGTTTTAGTGTCAGGAATAATATTAAACGCGCGGATATTAATGTTCGGAGAGCGGAGATACAGTTAGAGCAGGACAAACTTGATTTAGAAACCAACATCAACCAAGCTTATGTTGACGTGAAAAGTTTTTCAAAAGCCTATTATGCTGCACAGAAAACCGCTGATGCTAGAAGATTGGCCTATGATTATTCAAAAGAGCGATATGATGTCGGACTCATGAATGCATTCGATTACAGTCAGGCGCAATCTAGGGTAGAAGACGCAGAAGCTCAAGTAGTTCGTACGAAATATGACTATATTTTCAGGATTAAGGTTCTGGAGTTTTATTTCGGTGTGCCAATGGATTTGGATTGAGATTTGGTAAATCTGAAATACCTCAATTAAACAAGTTTCAAGCTATGTACATATTCCTCGTCAATCTATCTTTGATTTTATCCTTGATTATTTTTTAGAAGTAAACAGGTATTTTGCTTGTAAAATATCTTCTAGAAATCATAATCTTTTGAATAACCCTTTCGGTGCGATAACCATGTATAATAAGTACTGTACCAATGTAACTTTACCCCAAGTATGCCGTTAATTTTAAACCTTGAAACCGCAACAACCAATTGTTCGGTCAGCGTTGCCGAAGATGGAAATCTCTTAGCAATCAAGCAGCACGATACGCCAAACTATTCCCACTCTGAGCAATTACATCTTTTTATCCAAGAAATACTGAAAGAAGCGGATATCCGTATCTCAGATTTAGATGCGATAGCGGTCAGTAAGGGTCCAGGTTCTTACACGGGACTACGGATAGGGGTTTCAGCGGCAAAAGGCTTATGTTTTGCATTGGATGTTCCGCTTATAGCAATTTCTACCTTAAAGAGTATGGCCCATCAAGTGATGGATAAGAATACTGATTTTATCGTTCCTGTCTTGGATGCGCGACGCATGGAAGTCTATTCCGCGGTATTCAATCGGAAACTCCAACAAATCAGGGAAACCGAAGCAGAAATTATAGATGTGAATTCCTTCAGTGAATTCACTCAAAAAGGGAACGTACTACTCATTGGTAATGGTGCCGAGAAGTGTACCGAATTTTTGCAACATCCGAATTTTAATTTCGATATTTCCATTGTGCCCTCTGCACAGGAAATGGTCAAGATGTCCCATGAAAAGTTTATTACTGGAGATTTTGAAGATGTCGCTTACTTTGAACCGTATTACTTGAAAGATTTCGTTTTACAAAAAAAGAAGTAGTCACGTTCACCGGATTATTAGCATAGATACGATTCCCACAACCAGGATACCATCAGTGGAATTAGGGCATGGACTTCGGTTAAATTGAATGTCCACCAACTAAATAGCTGAAATTAGTTCATTGTAGAGTGTCAGTGATCACGCCTTTAGCGATCCTCCTTTAACGTTAAGGTCACGCTGTGGAAATGGAATTTCTATACCAGCAGCGTCAAACCGGTATTTTGTCTCCTCCAATACGTGAAAATGTGCCGGCCAGAATACACTTGTATCCGCCCAAAAGCGTAAGGTTAGATCTACCGAACTATCACCTAGTCCATCCACATAAACTTCTGGCTTAGGCTCCTTGGAAATGTTCTCATTGTCGGCACAAATCTGTAAAAGAATTTCTTTGGCCTCTTTGATATTTGATCCGTATCCTATACCAACTTTCACATTGTCACGTCGCGCGGATTGTGCATTATAGTTTATGACGTTATCATTTGATAGTTTGCCATTCGGCACAATGGCCACCTGATTGCCGAACGTAGTCAGTTTGGTATAGAAAATCGTTATTTCCTTAACTGATCCGTCAATAC
>LAZR01001083.1_pt1 | contig 18116 bp, 17 predicted proteins | sample 329461 | NCBI WGS metagenome assembly LAZR01 (sample SAMN03002196, study PRJNA259156) | marine sediment metagenome | biome: sea floor; feature: Hydrothermal impacted sediments; material: marine sediment; isolation source: Loki non-amplified sample from Loki's castle hydrothermal vent sediment ...
GATCCCCACACAACATAAATTTTATCGTCAAGAATTACTGCTACATGTCTCGCAGCTACAATCCATTTAGTTCCAACATTATTTCCTCTTTCTGTTCCCTCCTTAAATTTGAAATACATTGTCATACCTAAATAATCTTGGATCTTTGTATCAATAATTTTAATATCAGCTAGATCAGGATTTGAAAATTCTTTTTTATCAAGATCTGGTTGTATTGGTTCCCTCATTTTCTCAGATGATAATTGTAATGCTGCACGGATAATCACTTCTTCCTTCACTTTTTTATTATATTCAAAAATTATAAGGCCACAATCTTTTTCTTCACTCATTATCCCGAGTGTTTTAAAATCAAATGATTCTTCGCTATGGTGTTGAAGATCCTTGGTGATTTCTGAGACATCAATCCATCCATTCTCTAAGGTTTCTCCCATAATATAGCGAAAACTCTTCAATATCTTTAATTCTTCTTCTTTTTGTTGAATTCTCTCATCTAAAATATCGTTTAAAGACCTAGCGATAAAATTTTGAGCACTTTTTGGCATCAATGGTAGTTTCAGTATCCAACTTTTACTTATCAAGCGGTCAATAATTCGATAGATAGTAGTTCTTTTAATTGAAATATCATCATCCAACTGACCCACATTAGCTCCATTTTTTCCCATTTTTAGTAAAGATAAATAAACCTTAGCTTCTTCAATACTTAATCCAAATTTTAGTAATCCCAACTCTTGTAAATTGTTTGTATCATCGAGTAATATTCTGGGAGTTGCCCATTTAAGTTCTTCTACTTTCCCTAATGTAGTTTGCAAATTCATATATGGTTCTTTCGAGCTTAATTTCCCCAAGGTCCGAGAAGCTTCCATTAAATTCAGCATTATTACACCATCAGGAGCAACTTTACAAATTATTTTCCTTTCTTCATCCTTAAATCCGATGATTCCTCCTTTTTTATCTGGTGTTAAGGCTACTAATCGTTCTGGAGTGCTCTGTAGTATTACATATTTTAAACCTCCAATTATCAGATTTTTTAGCTCGTTAGTTTTCCAAACTGAATTTAACTCATCAAGATCAGAACCTATATCCCAGTTTTCGGTCGAATACACAATATTCTTTTCACCTTCTATTATTGCTGATGAAATTGTTTTGGATTCTGATTTTATTAATTTATTAAGAGCTTTTATAATATTTTCCATTTTGATGTCATCCCTCAATTTAAAATATTTAATTCTATTTTTAAAATTAAAAAAAAAAATTAATTATAATTTTATTTCTCTCTAAATTTTTTCTTTAATTCATCCATTACATTTTTATAATAGTTGTTTTCCTTATTTTGTTGAAACTCTGTGAAACGTCCTGGCATCACTAATTTTTTGGGCTCATATTTTTGCATTTTCTTTGACCAGAATACCCGATCGTCTACAACCATGCAAGGTATTCCATCAATTACTTTTATTTTCACTTTCTCATCACTTTATTATTATTTAATATTGAAAAATGTTAAAAGCATCGATGAATTACCCCTGGACCCATCTCTTTATAGTCTCGCCTAGTAACCCACATTCTTTGAAAGCTCTTCAACGAACTAAGAATTGAGCCACCTATCCAAACAGAATACATGCGTTCTGGGGGTGCAATAATTCTCACATCAATAGACTCTGGAACTTGTTCTTTAATTTCTCGAGTTAAGCGTTCTTTAACCCCTGGAAACATAGTAGAACCTCCAGAAAGTACTATGTTACTATAAAGATCTCTTCGTAAATCCACATCACAATCTGAAATTGCTCCAACTATAACATCATCTAAAGGGGCTAATTCTTTTCCTAATACAGAAGGATTGAATAGACTCTCTGGAGCTAAAAACCTTTCGATTCCAATCGATATAATCTCTCCATCTGGTAGCATGTAATTCTTTTCCATTCCAGCTACTTTATTTGACAGGATGATTTCCTTCTCCGGATCAATAGCCACATAGCAAAGTTTTTCCTTTAGATCTCTTACTATTTCTTTCTCTGCTGAAGTTGTGAATGAATGACCATTCTGTCTTAATAGCCTTTGTAGATATGTCGTGACATCCCTTCCAGCAAGGTCTACTCTTTGTATTGCATGACTTAAAGCAAACCCTTCGAAAATCGGAACAATATGAGATACTCCATCACCAATGTCAATAACACAACCAGTTACTCTCCCTGAAGCATATAATGATAAAACAGCTTGAGTTGCAATATATAGTGCAGGAACATTGAATGTCTCAAACATTATCTCCGCCATTTTTTCTCTATTTTTTCTTGGATTCAAGGGTGCTTCAGTTAAAAGAACGGGATGCTCTGATGGATCAACTCTGAGATCTGTATAGAATGTATAATGCCATAAACGTTCCATTGCTGGCCAATCTTCTACAACACCATGTTCAATTGGATAATTCAAATTCATAATGCCTTTAAGTTCCATTGCCTCCTCTCCTATGTACCATTCACGTGAATAATCTTTTACATCAGGCATTATATTGCCATATTTAGGCCTTCCTATTGCGGTAGGAAAAACAGAACGTGGTTGATCTTCTCCTGCAAAACCATTTTTAGAGATTCCCGTTCCATTATCCATAACCAATGCTCTTTTATTTAAAAAATCCCCGTTGACTGAAATTTTTTTACCACCTCTTCTTTATATTATAAGATACAAATTTTGTTAAAGGGTTCAATAATTAAATGGATAGTAGATTATTTTCCTTGGATTATACTCCCTAAAATAGTCTAATATTGTGTATCCATACAACTTATATATGATTCCTATGTTTAACAAAACTTTTTCTTAATATTCTTATCTTCTTCTTCATATTTAAAGTTTGTCACATAATCGTGACAAAGTTGTGCTATTGATATAACACTAAAAAAATCTACTTTTAATTTTTCTAACAAAAAACATTTGGCGTACGAATAAGTAAATGAACACAATAAAACTAATTTTTTGATACGGAAAGATAATAAATTTACAGTAATTATTTCTAATAAGCGTTTAATTGAATTTTGATTATTATTATTGGTATGAATGTTTATGGAATTAAAGAATTACAAAGTTTTGGTATCGGATGGTTTAGCTCAAGAGGGAGTTGAGATATTAAAGAGATTCAAAAATTTTGACATCACAATTAATGATAAAACAAGTAGAGAAGAACTTCTTGAAATTATAGAGCAATTCGATGGAATTATCGTTAGGAGTGCTACTAAAATCACTCCAGATATAATTAGAGCGGGAAAAAAATTGAAGGTTATTGTTCGAGCTGGTACGGGTTATGATAACATTAATATTGAAGAATGTAATAAACATGGAATTGTTGTTTTAATAACTCCAGTAGGCAATACTAATGCAGTAGTTGAGCTGACAATTGGTTTAATGCTGAATTTTGCGCGAAATATTTATAAAGCGAACGCTTCTATGCGGGAAGGTAGATGGGATAAAAAATTATTAAGAGGTTCTGAATTACAAGGGAAAACTATAGGTGTTATTGGATTAGGGAATATTGGAGCCGCTGTGGTAAAAAAATGTCAATCATTTAACATGAATGTCGTGGCTTTCGATAGGTTTGTTCCAAAGAAACGGGGTCAGGATTTAGGTGCTGAGTTATTAGATAATTTTGACGATTTTTTAGCTCGATCAGATTATATTACGATTCACGTTCCTTTAACCGCCCAAACAAAAGATTTAATTAGTTATTCTGAGATAGAAAAAATGAAATCTACTGCGATCATTGTTAATGTTGCTCGTGGAGGGGTCGTAAATGAACAAGCACTATATAAAGCTCTAAAAAACAACAAAATTGGAGGAGCTTGTATTGATGTTTTTTCTAAAGAACCAGTTGATCCTAAAGATGTACCATTTATCGAATTAGATAATTGTATTACAACACCTCATTTAGGGGCTAACACTTATGAGGCTCAAATTGAGGTAGCGAAATTAGCAGCGGAAAGGATAGTCCAAGCTCTTAATTCCAAAATATTCATAGATGCAGTTAATATTTCCTTCAACATGTCAGAAGAATTGGCTGATTTATATAGGCCTTATATAGAATTAGGCGTTTCTTTAAGTAAATTCATCACACAGTTTAACCTGTCAAAAATCACTAGTGTGAAAATTAAGTACAAAGGAGAGATATTTACTAACTTTGAACCAATTAAAGCTGTGATATTGCAATCTCTTTTTGATGGTAGGTTAATAGATGTTATAACTTATATTAATTTAGAAGAGATTTTAAAAGAAAATGACATTAAAATTGTTTTAGAAAAATTTGAAAAGCCCATTAATTTTGAAAATTATATAAAAATTTACATCAGGACTGAAGATGGATCCTCAACTAAAATTGCGGGTACTGTTTTTTCAGATCGCCCAAAAATAGTCGAAATAAACGAATTTTTTTTTGATCTCGCCCCCACAAATTACATGCTCGTACTTAAAAATAAAGATGTACCAGGAGTCATTGGAAGTATCGGAACATTCTTAGGAAATAAAGGGATTAATATAGCAGGCTTACAGTGTGGTCGAAAAAAAATGGGAGATATAGCCATTTCCATAGTTACCTTAGACGATCCCGTATCTAAAGAAGAAATTAACGAATTGAAAAAGTTTGATAATATTATTGATGCTCATGGTATAATTCTCTAATTTCTGGCGTTATATAAAACCTAAAACTCTGAAAAACCCCCTATTTTTTTAGCATGGATATCAACTTTTTAACTATTAAGTTACCCATTTCCCTCGTTGTTAGCGTTTTAAAAGCTTTATTTTTAATATCTATGGTTCTTCCTTCGTTGAGAGCTTCTTCCACAGAATTATCAATTAAATTTCCAATTTCTGGTGAACTGAATGATTCCTGCATCATTAATTTTACACTTAAAATAGTACCTATTGGATTTGCTATATTTTTACCAGCTATGTCTGGTGCAGATCCGTGTATAGGTTCATACATTGAAACTTTTCCTGGATTAATATTTCCACTGGATGCCATTCCTAAACTGCCAATGAGGAAGGCACCTTCATCACTAATGATGTCACCGAACATATTCCCTGTAACAACAGTTTGGAAAGAATAAGGAGCACGAATAAGCCATTGGCAAAAACTATCGATATAAACATCCTCTTTCTGTAAATCAGGATAATCATTTCCAATTTTGTGAAAGATTTTACGCCAAAATTGACTTGGTTTTAACACATTTGCTTTATCTACTGATGTAATTTTCTTATGTCCCTCATTCTTCGCAAATTCATAAGCATATCGTATAATTCGTTCACACCCTTTTTTAGTGTAAAGCATTATACTTTGCGCTCTCTCTTTTGATATTTCTCCTATATCCTTATATATTCCTTCAGTATTTTCTCTTACAAAGGTGATATCAATACCTTTCCCTATAAATTCGTCTTTAAGTGGGCATCTATCTCTTAAACTATCATATAACTTAATTGGTCTTAAATTCACATACAAATCTAATTCCTGCCTTATCCTTAAGATTGCTGATTCAGCAACTCCGGGCGGTAAATCAGGAAGTCCAATAGCACCAAATAATAATGAATCAGAATTTTTAATAACATCAAATGACTTCTCTGGAAGGTTACTCCCATATTTTTTCCATATTTTCCCTCCAGCGGGAGCGTCTTTAAATTCGAAATCGAATTCAGTATAATCAGAAATAGTTTTTAATATCTTTAGACCTTCTTCTACTACTTCTGGACCACATCCATCACCACGGGTGATTGCTATAGTTTTCTTCATGGTAATTCCTCTTCAGAACTAATTATATTAAGATTTCATTCCTGAATTTGCTATTTCTTCTTTGGCAAAATTTACCAGCCCCTTTAATTTAATTATTTTTTGTAGAAAGGCGGGAAATCTGGTAAAAGAATAAGATTGGTTAGAACTTAAATTTCTTATAAATCCTTGTTCCAAATCAACATCTAACTTATCTCCCATATTTAAAGCTTTTAAATCAGGAAACTGAAGAATTGGAAGTCCAATATTAATCGCGTTTCTGAAAAAAATTCGTGCAAAACTGGGAGCGATAATTAATTCTATTCCCGAAGCTTTCAAAGCGATTGGTGCTTGTTCTCGACTTGATCCGCAACCGAAATTTGAACCTGCTACGAGAATTGTTGCTTGAAGTTCATTTTTTATTTGACGAAACTCTGAGTCAAAATCTTCCATACAATGTTTCGCTAAATATTGAGGATCTGAATTTACTAAGTATCGAGCAGGAACTATTAAATCAGTATTAATATTCTCTTGAGGATATTTAATTACTATTCCTTTTATTATTTTCACCTATTATATTGGATTTTTTTCTCATATACTTTCTGGAGAGGTAATAAAACCTTTTAGAGCAGAAGACGCAGCAATTGCAGGATTTGACAAATATACTTCACTCTCCTTATGCCCCATCCTCCCCACGAAATTTCTGTTTGTTGTCGATATCGCTCTTTCACCAGGAGCAAGGACTCCCATATGTCCGCCTAAACATGGACCACAAGTAGGTGGAGATATAATCGCTCCTGCTTGAAGAAAAATTTCTATTAAACCTTCCTTAAGGGCATGAATGAGGATATGAGGAGATCCTGGAATGATTATACATCTCACTCTAGGGTGGATCTTGTTATTTTTCATTATTCTTGCTGCAATCTGTAAATCTTCCAATCGTCCATTGGTACAAGAACCAATTACCGCTTGGTCAATTTCAATATGTAAAGAATGTACTTCAGATATTGGTTTTGTATTGCTTGGTGAGTGCGGAAGAGCTATTTGAGGTTCAATCTGAGAACAATCGATTTCAATGCTGTCATGATAAGTCGCATTATGATCATTTTCATAGGTTCTATAGTTTGAAATTCCTACATTTCTAAGATATTTTTCTGTAATCTTATCGGGAACAATGAACCCTGTTTTTGCCCCTGCTTCGATTGCCATGTTACACATAGTAAAACGGTTTGCCATAGATAAATTATCGATTATTTCTCCTGTAAACTCCATAACTTTATAGGTTGCACCATCGACACCTATTTGGCCAATTGTATTTAAAATTAAATCTTTACCTGAAACCCATTTATGTAACTGACCTGAGTATATGAACCTTATGGTTTCAGGTATTTGAAGCCAACATTTTCCGAGTGCCATTGCCACTCCTAAATCTGTAGACCCAACACCAGTAGCGAATGCTCCTAATGCACCATATGTACAAGTATGAGAATCAGCACCAATAATTATATCACTCGGAGCTACTAAACCTTGTTCGGGAATAAGGCAATGTTCAATTCCTACCCTTCCTACCTCAAAATAGTGTGATATATGATACTTATTTGCAAATTCTCTCAAAATTTTACACTGTTTTGCCGAAGCGATATCCTTATTTGGGGTAAAATGATCTGGTGTCAGTATAACCTTTTTTGTATCAAAAACACTTCTTTCTGTTCCTTTTATAATTTCTTCGAAAACTTCTATAGCTTTTGGAGCAGTTATATCATTAGCTAAACATTTATCAATATTTACTAAAACGAAATCCCCAGCAGAGACATCCTTTCGATCGCAATGATCTCTTAAAATTTTTTCGGCAATTGTTAAATCCATAATTTTTGGAATTTCATTTTTTATTAAAAATTAATTATTTTGTTGAGAGGCTTTTTTTCTTAACAATTAGATTTAATCCTTTTATAAGAGATAAAACAGAGCACATAACAATGTCTTCATGAATCGCACTAGCTTTAACTATTATATTGCTTTCAAGATCCATGATTTCAAGGGTAACATGACCTAAAGCTTCAGTTCCACCTGTTATTGCATCAATTTGGAAATTTAAAAGTTTAATTTTGCTCATTGGTTCAAAACACTTTACTATTGCTTTACAAGATGCATCTACCGGACCTACTCCTGTTGCCGATGCTAATTTTTCCATTATATTTCCATTATTTTTTATTTTTAATCGGACTGTTGATGTGGGTGTAATTGATCCAGTCAAAACAGTTAACTCCTTAAGCTCTACATATAGTTCTTCTTTTGGTAGTTCACCCAAAACATCTTTTACAATAGCTAAAAAATCCTCTTCGGAAACCTCATGACCTTTATCACCAAATCTCTTTATATACTTCATTATTTTCAATACTTGTTCATCATTAGGGCTTACTCCTAAATCATTAATTTTAGCCCTAAGAGCGTGGGCTCCAGTATGTTTTCCAAGTTTTATAGACTGTTTTATTATTGCTTCCACATCGTCAGAACGGTGAATTCCTATTAATTCGGGTGTAATGGGTTCATAAGTGCGTGCATGTTGAATCATCGCATGAGCATGAATACCTGATTCATGAGCAAACGCATTCTGACCTATAAGGGGTGTTAATCGTCCGATTTTAATTTTTCCCCCACAATAACTTTCAACTAATTTAGCGGTAGGAAATATTTTTTTCGTCTTTATATTCATAGGTATTTGATATAATGCATAAAGAGACATAGCTGTCTCCTCAAAAGATGCATTTCCTGCCCTTTCACCTAAGCCTAAAATTGTTGTTTGAGCTTCTGAAGCACCATTTTCGAAACCAGCTATAGTATTTGCAACAGCTAGACCAAAATCATTATGACAATGGGCAGCTATTCGTATATTTTTGGGTAAAGCTTCATAAATCTTTTTTATAATATGTCCAAAAGCCATTGGAGAAATTGTTCCTACTGTATCTGGTATATTTATTCGAGTAGCTCCACTTTTAACAGCAGTAATGTTAGCTTTAATTAAAAAGTCTAAATCTGACCGAGTTGCATCCTCAGCTGAAAATAATATTGTAGAATAATGCTCTTTCGCATAAGAGACCGTTTCTCTTATTTTTTCAATCACCTCATCTTTAGTTAAATGGAGTTTTTCTCTCATGTGGAGGTCCGATGTTGCAAGAAATAAATGTATACTATCCATATCTGCCTCTATAACTTTGTCTATATCGATTTTCTTTGTTCTAGCTAATCCTATCACTTCAGAATCTAACCCCATTTTTGCAATGTCTCTACATGCTTCAAAATCACCTTGAGAAATTACAGGAAAACCTGCTTCTATAATGTCAATTCCTAGTTCATTAAGAGCTTGAGCAATAGATAACTTTTCTTTGTGAGTAAAACTAATACCTGGAGTTTGTTCTCCATCACGGAGTGTTGTATCGAAAAAATAGGCTCTCTCAGGAAGATTAAGTGAACTTCTAATTTTTTCCATAATATCGGAAACAGCAATCGCATTTTTTCTAATCATCTTTTTAACCTTTTACGAATTCATTTAGAATATATAGCCCTTCCACTCTTTCAAAAAGAAAATACTCTCCTAGAAAGAAAGAGGGCACTCTATAATAATAAGAGTAATAATAATTTCATCAATTCTAAAGGAGATACGAACCTTAAGCTCATTTTATTATTAGGAATAAACAAACTCTGAGTATCTTTCATTCTTTGTAATCCTTTTAGAATTGTTAATTATAAAAAGTAGATTGAATATAAACTTATAAATGTTTCTTTGACTTAAATTACACTCTTAGTAGAAAAAGTTTGAAATTCTTTTGAATAAATATCCATGGTTTTAGTCCAAGAAATTCAGGAATAACTTATAGATATTTAATTTATTCAGATTTGTCAGTGAGATAAAAATCAACATCTCATCCCTATTTATATCTCCCAAAAATACATTTAAATTTTGGTGTTTATAATGTAATATAATTCAAAATTTTTAAAAACCAGAAATTGATGTGAAAAAATATGGGAAAAGGAAATGGTTTAGCTATAGTGGCTTTAATAATTGCATTGGGAGGATGTGGTTTTGGCGTCTATGCCGTTGTTATTCTACCAGATACAATTATACAACAAGCTTCTGGAAGCTCTGAGATTACCCAAATATGGACTGTTGAACAAGCAGGTACTTTTTATACTGGAAGTAGTTATGGTGACATGACGGACATGGATGTTACCATAACAGTGAATGCAGGAGAAACCGTTTATGTCATGTTCAATGCTCAGTTTTCGAATGGTGCAACTGGGGGTAAAGGATGGCTTACAGGTGGAGTAAGAATAATGATGGATACCGTTGAAATACCAGGATCTAGAAGGTTTTTCATTATTGACTCATCCAACTACCCAGGGCTTACTGTTGCTAAGAGTATAACAACACATTTTATTATTGAAGATCTAGCTCCAGGAGATTATGAACTTAAAGTCCAAGCTACAGCACAGGCAGAAATTGGATCAGATAGAGTTGAAGATGGATTATTGATTGTCTATACTTATAGATAATTTTTTTTTTTTTATTCAAAATCGTTTAATTTTCTTAGGATATGATCTAAAAGGAGTACGAAGTTCTAAACTTATCCAGTCTTCTTGAGTTTCTAATTTAAAAAGTGAGCGTAAGAGATCAAAAGTTAACCATCGAGTAGCTTGTGGATGGTTAATATATTCCCATAAACCGTAAGGTCCCTGTTCAGATTTTATAAATTCTACAAACTCCGCAATTCTACTATCCTTAACACTTGCTTCAACTCTCCAACATAAATTAAGGATGTGCCCAATGTCGAATTTGGCCATATAGGTGATTCTTCCAATTGACTTCTCTAAACCAATTAGTCTAGCAATTAAAAAACCAAGGTTTGTCCTTAATTTCATATCAGTTCCTAAAATTAAATCAAGTGCTCGTTTAGCTTCTTCACTTATCCTTCTTTTAGGATGATACGCCAAGCAAGTCAATACAGCTGTAGTATTCGAACGGCAACCCCATCGAGAATGTGCTAGACGACGATACCCCGCAATCCCTCCATAATTTCCCGATGCAATGTCTACTGGCCACGCCCCATCGTCCAAAAGTTTACTTATCAACCATTTATAAGCTTGTTCTGCTCTTTTGTCTTCCCCATAGCCACACATTACTAATCCTAATAATGGAATTGCAGTTTGAATTGGCATCATTTGATATCCCTTTTCTTCATCAACCAATTGATTTTTACCTGGCATAAGCCATGAGCCATCTTCTTGCTGCTGTGAAAATATGAATTCTGCACCTTTTTGAATGAATGTTTTTTTTAGATCAAAACCTAAATATCCCAATCTTTGTAATGCCATTGAGCTCCAGACATATGCTTAAAATCTTCTATAACTATTCTAACCAATTTTTACTCACTTCTATTTTATATTCGGATTTATTTTATTTCCACAATCAAAACATTCTGCATCGTGAATACAAATTTCACCATTACACTTAGGACAAGTGTATAGTTTTTCTTGCTCTTGGAGCCATTTTTCAGCCCCTATTATTTTAATCCTTTTTAAATTGCCTATAAAACTTAGAAAATATTTTTCTTGATAGCGACTATCAATGTTTTTTAAATTCTGGCAAGGAAATTTATCGCACTCAAAACAAAATTCAATTTCTTTTTTCCTTAGCATTAGACAATCTCTCTTAATAAAAGAACAATTTTTATTTCGAATTCTACAGCCTTTACAACCTGATTTACGTCCTCTCTCTTTTAATAGATCTTTCTTTAATAATAAGTAGGATCTACACGCACCACAGTACATCCCACAAGGAGCTGATAAATTATTTTTCACTCTTTTTTCACCACTTATAGTTTAATTTTTTAATAAGAACTCAAAAATTTAAAGGAATTGTGGAAAATGGTAGACTTCTAAATTATTAAGAAGTTATAATTTATACATATGTTAATATTATTACCTTTTTAATTTCATTAATTGCACTTTCAATGTTAAGACATAATTATAGTAGTGGTATAGACATGGCAAGCATTTCTAATTCTACTCTTTCTAATCAAATCGGAACCTTAAAAGAAAAATCCCTCCATGCTGAGTTAAAAGATTGGTTTAAAATACCTGGAGATAAGATTGAGACACCTATTGATGGTTATATAATTGATATTGTAAGAGGGAAACTTCTTATTGAAATCCAAACTCAAAACTTTTCCGCAATCAGGAAAAAACTTGAAAACCTTCTTAAACGTTATGAAGTTCGGTTAATATACCCAATAGTGCAAAAAAAATGGATTGTTTGTTTGGATCAAACCGGAGCACAAGTAACTAAGAGAAGATTATCTCCTAAACATAATTCATTTGCGGATATTTTTGAGGAGTTAATCTGGATTCCTCATATTATTCTGAATTCTAATTTGTCAATTGAAGCTTTAATTGTTCATGTAGAAGAAACAAGGCTTAACAACGGTAAGGGGAGTTGGAGAAGAAAAGGTTGGAGTATCGTAGATAGAAAATTGGTTAATATAATAGACCAAAAGAGATTTCATGAACCTAATGATTTTTTAACCTTAATTCCTAAAAATTTAAAATTCCCTTTTACTAACTTTGAACTTTCTAAGGCTTTACAAAAATCAATTGGATTAGCTCGAAAGATGACATACTGTTTGAGAAAAATAAATATTCTGAAAGTAATTGGTAAAAGAGGAAAAGCCTTTTTATTTGATCTAAGTCTTACCTAACATAAATAATTATATATACTAAAAAAAAGAAAATTTTAATAATAGTAGATGGAAATAAAATAAAATAATAAACAAAAAAAGTGAAAATAAATTGATAACTTGGATTTTATTTGGTATTTTCAGTATTTGGTGTTTAATTAACCGTTTTAGTGAAAATGGTAAGATTGAGGGCCAACCACTTGGAATGCCTCGGGGGACAGTTCGTGCTTTTATAACAGTTATGATTGTGTCTTTTCCTTTTGGATATTTAATATTTGGTGAAGATATCCCAGGCTTAATAATAAGTGCAATATTTATAGTCGTTGCGTTTTATTTTGAAACCAGAAAGAGTGGCACGGAAAAATTAAAAGAAATTATTAATGAAATTAAAAAATCTGATTTAGTCCTTAATGATAAAAAAGAGAAAAAACCCCTTTATTTGCCAAAATATACTGTTCGAGTGTTTTTAGTATTTATGCTATTTCTAATTCAAATACTCATCTTCATAAACCCGAGTATCTCTTTTACAGTATCAAACACTCTTGCAGATGTTCTCTTAATGATTGGGCTTTTCATTATCGGAGCATTTTTTAGATCTATAATAAAGCTCAGAGAAAAGAATAATATAAGAGAAAAAGTACAAAATATGGATGCATCACTTTCAGATGCCGAAATTATTGAAAAATTGATGTCAGAAGAACAGAGCTGGTTTAAAAAAGAAGGGAAGAATCTACTTTCCTCAGCAGTTTTAATCTTAGTAATTATAGCATTATTAATTTATACAATTGGGTGGGATTTTACTATTTTTTCAGTGCCAGCCTATACATTAACAGTACAAGGTATTCTTTTATTGCTTATTAACATGTATTATGGTTTCAGGGATTAAACTAGGAATCGAATAAATAACTCCCTCTTTTTTTTTGGGATTGGAATATTCTTCTCGATTAATTTATGAAAGATCCTCTTTAATTGGTATCTTGAAATAAAATGTCGATCCTTTATCTATTTCTGAATCCAACCATAAACGACCTTCAAGGCGTTCTATTATTCTTTTACATATAGAAAGACCAATACCTGTACCAGACTTTTTAATTCCATTACCTACCCTATTGAAGGGCTCAAAAATCATATTAAAATCTTTAGAATATATCCCAATTCCATTATCTTTAATAGAAAATGACCAGTCTGCCCCCACTTTCTCTACAGAAATGTGAATTTCAGGATTTTTCTTTTTGTTATATTTAATGCCGTTATCAATAAAATTTTGGAAAAGTTGAATTATTTCTATTTCATTAGCGTATATTTCTGGGAGTTTTGTATAAGTTACTATCGCATTCCGTCTTTCAATTATGGAAGAAAGATTCTCTAACACTTGTTTTAAAACTTTATTACAATCTATTTTTATGAGATTCTCATTTCTATGGCCAAATGTTGCTAATTCCAAGATTTTTTCAATCATTGAATTCAAATTAAATGCACTCTCTTCAACTCTTTTTACAAGCATTAGGTTGTTATCTTCTATGATATTAGATTTTAATATATGAAGAGACATGATTAAATTTGTTAATGGTTGTTTTAAATCATGAGATACTATGTGTGCAAATTGTTCTAAATCTTTATTCGACAATTTTAATTCTTCTAAAGTCTTAGTTAGTCTTTGATAAATTCGTGCATTAGATATTGATAAACCACATATCCTTGAAATCACAATAGCTATGTTTAAATATCTATTTAAATATTGTGGATATTCTATCTCATTTATTTCTATAAAACCTAATAATTCCTTTGAATGTATAATTTTTATTATAAAACCTTTCTTTTTTTCGAATAAATAATAATTTTCCTCAGTGGACATTAATTTTTTTAAAGCAAATTCTGTATTTTTGATATTTGGGGGAATAGATTTAATAGCTGTCATTTTATTGTTTGTAATTGATACATAAATTATTGTTTTAGGAGAAAATAATGAAGAAATAATTTCAAAAATCTTTTTAATTACTTTCTCTTCTGAAGTAAATTGCGCTAAATTTTTTATCATTTCAAACGTTAGTTCATAAAGAGCCGTTTTTTTACTTATTTCACTTATTTCTTTAGGTAGTGGATCACTTTCTTGGAATAAATTATTTTCTTCTATTGTCCTTCATCTCCAATCCAGTCTAAGGGATAATTGCCCCATTTTTCTAAAGCTTCAGTAATAGCATGGAGTACATTTTCAGGCACTTGAAACGGGATTTCACCATGATTATCAGACAAAATAAAACCTCCACCCTGTCCTGCTTGAGAAATTGTTTCTTTTACTATGATTTCTGCTTGTTTTTGTGTCCAATTACACATCTCTATACCGTTCAAATTTCCTAATATTGTTAATTTATTTCTACAAGCTCTTTTAACGGTGCTTAAATCATCCAATGCACTAACTCCAAGGATATTTGTACCCGTTTTTGCTATATCTTCTATTATTGGAAGAGTTCTTCCTGAAGCTAAATGCGTAGCTGTTGGTCCATTTATTTTAGCTATTGTTTCATTAGCAATTTTAAAACCGGTCTCCAGATATAATTCTCTTGGGATGATGGTCGGTGAGGACATTGGATCAAAATAACAGATCGCAGTTGCTCCTGCATTTATTTGTGTATTAGCCCATTCGATACCAAATTCTGTATTTTTTTTCATTAAATTGTTAAACAAATCTCTATCTTCATACAATAATTCAATGTAATCTTTAAAACCCATTTGCATAATGGGTAATGAGAAAGGGGAAACAATAAATCCAATAATAGGAATTTCATCTTTTACTTCTGATTTTAATAACTCAATCGCTCTAACAACCTTATTAAGACATTCATTTTCTTCAATAATGGGAATATTTAAGGTTTTAATATCTTCTTTGTGTTTTACGATTGGTTTTCCTGAGTTTGGTGGCCCATCTTCAAAAAATCGCACATTTCCGCCCCAAGCTTCAAAATCTATAGCTCCATAAAAGGTTGTATTAATACAATCATTATTATATTTCTCCTGAAGTAATAATTGTCCCTTTACAACGTTTTCAGCTTTGGAAAAATATTCTTTAATGCTCATATGTAACTCTTTTGCACCATGCGTTGTTACTAGTAAAAATAATGGAACTTTATCAGGTTCTTTATGTCCAATAGTTGTTAATACTCGTTGAAGCGAATTTTTCAAAATTCCACCTTTTTTAATTTTTTAATAAGAGGAATCACCTCGAAAGCGTTTACACTCATAGCATCGGCACCAACTTTTATCCAGAGACTTTTATCAAGATTAAAGGGTGCTCCTCCAACAATTACTAATATCTCTTTTTTATTTTTTCTAAAATTTCTAATTAAAAGTTTAATTTTTAATGCAGATCTGAGCATTAGAGTCGATATTAATAGAATTTCTATCTTATCTTCAATTACTTTTAGTTCAAGTTCTTCACTTGTTATACCCAATTCATATGTAATAACTTTAATCCCTGTTGCTTTTAAGTATAATCTGATAATTTGCATGCCAAATGCATGATAATCTTCAAGAACAGCTAAACCAATTTTTGGAGTATTCTTGAGTGTTCCTGAATATTTAGGAAAAAAATCTGTAACTATCTCCTCACATAATTTTCCACTCATGTAAATTTGTGAGAGAGCTGCATCACCGTTCTCCCACATACTTCCTATTTTGGTTAAAGAGGGAGCGATTAAATCATTGATTATTTGTTCACGAGTGTAATTCTTTATTAAATTTAAAAAGAAACCTTTTATTTTTACCCGATCAACTGAAAGTAGTTTGATCTCAAATTCGGTTTGATATTGTGAGATATTGTTCATTCTAAATAAGGTTCCATGATCTCAAATTTCTGTTAAAGAATACCAATATTGAAAATAAAATATTTCGAATTTAAATATATAGTAATAAAAAACTTTAAATTTTCAAACTTCAATTTCATAATCCAACAAAGAAAGAGGTTCGAAAATCTGGTTAATTTCTCGCCCTATTGTTAAAATTATTAATTTAATACATATGGTTTATTAATAATAATAAGAACTTTTTTTAATCCCTTGCATTATCAACTTAGTGATTATAACATGGAGAATGAATCGGAATTACAAGACTTAAAAGAAATTGCGATTGCAAAAATTAAAGCTGCGTATAACCATTCTGTGGATTTAGAAGCAAATCATTCAGTTCTTTGGGATAAATTTGCTAAAATAAGGAAAATAAAACTCAGCATAACTTTAATTTTAAGTTTGATTGCAGCTAGTTCATTAATTTTTACTATAACATTTAATAATTTAACGGATATAAGAAATTATTTGTTCTTAGCTGATATTTTTGCACTAATCATTGCAGGATTAATTATTTGGGAGGTTATTTTTGCATTTAAAGGGAAATTGGAAGATCATGGACAAATTGTAAATGGAGCACTGCGATTACGCGAGATGAGTATAGGGTTTCTTCAATATAAATTGGACAATCTTGATAAAAAAGGTTATATTGATGAATTAAAGTCTCTTGAAATTAATGATTCAAACCTAACAAAAAAGAGCGCTAAATATACTAAAAATCTTTCAAAAAAAGTAAAGAGTATAGTTAATGATAAAATTGAGGATCTTGAAAAACAGGGTATAAAAAAATACTTTGTGATTCAAGAAGAAATTGACTCGGCAACCAAGAAATTACAGAAGTTTACAGCTTTAAGGACATGCGAAGCTTGGATTAAATTCACGTAATTACATCTAATACTGTGATAAGCAATAATGAAGAATTGGGTAAAAATGTAGATGCTGAGCCAGTTTAATAATTAAATATCTTTTCTTTACATCTTTGTAATGCTCGATTTCAGTTAAGACATACCTAAAATTTCTTTCCTAATAAAAGGTCTTAAATCTTTTCCTTTTTTCCAATACCAATCAAATAATTCTATTGTCCAATTTATAAATGACTCGTGATTATCAATTAAACATTGGCTATAATCAATTTCACCATCTTTACTTAGAAAAAGTATTGAACCTTTCTCAGATGCTACAAGAGATAACCCAATTTTATCTAATATTCTAATATTTCTTAGCATCTCTTTAAAAAACACTTTTGGAGTTTCAAATAAATCATACCACCCATCAGGTATGTTATAGGATTTTAATAAATTCTTGTCTACCAAGGCTTTGATTTTAATCGACTGATTTTTCATCTTTTTCTCTGCTTCTTTCAAAAGAGATTTCTGGTATTGATCTGTTATTGCAAAAAGAAATTCATCAGATTCCCTAACCAAGTTTTCAAAAATTTCCATATTTTCCATAGTTTTATTGCCTAATTCAACGTTTTTTAATTTTCCTAACTGAAAGATAAGATGTAAGGGAATTAAGGTGAGATCATGACTATTCAAAAAAGTCTCATTTTTTAAAGAAACTTCGAAGATATCCATCATCTGTAGAAAAATTTTTCCAATATTCGTCACAAAATATCTGTTAGCAATGTCTTTATTTATTAAATTTTTTTCTAACAATCTTTTTAAATGACGAGATATTTCAGATCCAGGAATATGTAATTCTTTTTCAAGTTCGTTATGCCGTTTAATTTGATGATTCAAACTTTTTAGCACATTATATCTTCCTACATTGGAAAATTCGAATATTAATTTATTTAAATCCATAATT
>LAZR01001084.1_pt1 | contig 18110 bp, 20 predicted proteins | sample 329461 | NCBI WGS metagenome assembly LAZR01 (sample SAMN03002196, study PRJNA259156) | marine sediment metagenome | biome: sea floor; feature: Hydrothermal impacted sediments; material: marine sediment; isolation source: Loki non-amplified sample from Loki's castle hydrothermal vent sediment ...
GTTACAGGCCCGTTAAAGAACCTGAACCGTGTGTTTCCCTGTTAAGGAGAAACCTAGATCTTGCCAACCAGATCCAGTGAAGGAGACAGAGTTTCTTCGCCTTCCTTCCACTTGGCGGGGCATACTTCGCCCGGATGCTTACGCACGTACTGAGCGGCTTTAACCCGACGCATCAGCTCAGACGCATCACGGCCAACGCCTTCTGCGGTGATTTCTACGGCCTGGATGATGCCATCCGGATCGATCAGGAAGGTAGCCCGATCTGCCAGGCCCTGGCCTTCGCGCATCACACCAAAGTTGTTGGTAATGCTGCCGTTCTGATCGCCAACCATGTAGTACTGAATCTTGCCAATGGTCTCGGAGCTATCGTGCCAGGCTTTGTGGGTGAAGTGAGTGTCTGTGGATACAGAGAACACTTCAACGCCCATCTTTTGCAGTTCTTCGTACTTGTCAGCAACGTCGCCCAGTTCGGTTGGGCATACGAACGTGAAATCAGCCGGATAGAAGAAGAACACCGACCACTTGCCTTTCACGTCTGCTTCGGAAATCTCAACGAACTCGCCGTGTTTGAACGCGGTTGCATTAAACGGTTTGAGTTCAGAATTGATAATACCCATAGAATAAAACCCTTTTGTTTGCCAGTTGATGAGTGAATGACGACCACTATAGTGATTCTATTCGCTTAACAAAAATTGATAATACCCAAGAAAGGAATAGCGTGCAGCTATCACATCCCTTGGTGAATACATTTCACCTTGGCCAACGTAGATACCGCACAGTCTGATCACAGGGCCGCACAATGCTCGCAAAACCAATTCTCTTCTACGATGGCCAGTGCCCGCTGTGCCGCCGCGAAATCGACCATTACCGCAAGGTGGATAAGGCAGCGCGCATTGACTGGCAGGACATCTTTGCCAGCGACAATACCCTGGCGCGCTACTCGCTTGATCACACAGACGCGATGAAAGTCATTCATGCGGTAGACAGCGCCGGCAACCTGCAGTCCGGCGCCCACGCTTTTATCGTGGTGTGGCAAGAATTGCCCGGCTACCGCCACTTGGCAACCTTGCTGAAAAAGCTGCACCTGGTTGGCCTGGCAAATCGTGCCTATCTGGTGTTTGCCCGCTTACGCTTTCGTTCGCGCTGCAAACAGGGTTGTGATTTGCCGCCGCGTTAGCCAATGCGCCTGATTCACCAGGGACCGACCACATAGCCGAGTTTTTCAGGCAGCCAGAGCGCGATTGCGGGCATCAGTGCCACCAGTAGCAGGCTTACGCTCATTGCGGCGATAAACACCAAAGCCCAGCCTATCGTATGCTCCAGGCGAATATTGGCAATACGTGTTGTAACCATCAGGTTCACCGCCACCGGTGGCGTAAACTGACCAATGGCAATGTTCATGGCCAGCAGGATGCCAAACCACACCGGGTTCCATTCAAAATGGTTCATCAGTGGCAATACGATGGGGATGAGGATCAGGTAGATTGATACGGCGTCCAGCAACATGCCTGCAATCAACACAAGCACCATCACCAAGCCCAGTAAAACCCAACTGTTGTCTGAAAGAGACAGCAACGTATCCGCCAAATGCTGGAAGGTGCCAAGGGTCGTGCCCGCCCACGCAAAGATGCCCGCCAGCGCAATAATCAGCATAACCACGCCCGAGGTCACGGCCGCATCGGTCATCAGTTCAAACAGGCTGCGCACACTCAGATTGCGGTACACCAGGCAACCCACAATCACACCGTAGGCCACGGCAACCACGGCCGCTTCCGTGGGTGTAAACAGCCCGGAGCGCAGGCCACCGAGAATGATCACCGGGGCAAACAGCGCTGGCAGCGCCGCTTTGAAGCTGGGCCAGAATGGCGGTCGCTCGGTGGTTTCGGGGTTCTCCCAACCATACTTGCGAGCCAGATACAGCGCCGGCACCAGCAAAGACAAACCCGCCAGAATGCCCGGAAACAAGCCGGCCGCGAACAGCGCCCGCAAATCCACGCCTGGCACCACGATAGAATAGAGAATCAGCGCGATGGAAGGCGGAATCAGGATCGCGGTAGACGACGAAGCCGCAATCAACGCAGCGGAAAAAGGCTGAGGATAACCGGCCTTGCGCATACTCGGCAGCATCACCATAGCCACGGCAGCCGCATCCGCCGGACCCGAACCACTCATCCCCCCCATGATCAGGCACACCAGAACCGCCACAACGGTCAGGCTACCGTGGCGAGGACCGATGATCGCCTGGGCAAAGCGCACCAGACTGGCCGCCACCCCGGCACGTTCAAAAATAAGCCCAGTCAGAATAAACAGCGGTATCGCAATCAGCGGATATTTGGCCACACTGTTGTAGGTATTGGTGCCAAAGGTCGCAAGCATGTCGGGAGACAGGCCGGAAACAATCCCCACCAACCCGCCAAATCCCAGCGCAATGGCTACCGGAACACCCAGCAATAACGCCAGCAGGAAACTCCCGATCATCAGCAGGTCAGGACTCATGAATAATCTCCGGGTCCTTTTTACCGCGCAGGCGGTCAACGAGGTTCTGGGTTATCCGAATAACGATCGCGCCTGACAGGATTGGCAGCCAGATTACATAGATCCAGCTTGGCAACCCTAACCCCGGAGACAAAGATTCCCAATTGTACTCCTGCATCGCGAAAACACTTCCATACCAAGCGGTTATGCCAAACACAGCCACGCTTACCAACCATTGCACAACAAACAATCCCTTCAAAGCAACGGGCGGCAGGTAATGCTCGATCAGCTCGATCCGGATGTGCTGGTTGTGACGGGCGGCTACCGCTGCCCCGGCAAACGTGAGTACAACCAGAAGAAATACAGAGAACTCTTCCGTGAACGCAAAAGAGGCGTCCGTGGTGTAGCGAACAATGACGTTGCCCAGACTGATCATACAGATTGCGATCAGGGCCACCGTCGCCAACCAGGCTTCTGGCCGAAATTTCGGGGGTCGGGAGGACATGTTTACTCCGTTTCAAACAACAGCACCCGCCCAGATCGACGGGTGCCGGAACAGCAGGTTATTACTGCGTGCGGTTGGCGACGGCAGCCTGGGCCTGTTTCACCAGATCTTCACCAATGCGCGATGTCCACTTGTCATAAACCGATTCGGTAGCCTTCACAAACGCGTCGTGTTGCTTCTGGCTGAGTTCGGTCACCGTAACACCGCGGTCTTTGATCGCCTGCAGCGTGTCCGCAAGCTCGGCGCGGGATTTTTCGATTTCCCACTCACCGGCATCCACAGCCGCTTGCTTCAAAAGCGCCTGATCTTCGGCGTTAAACTGGCCCCAGACACGGTTACTAACGGCAAACACCAGCGGATCGGCCATATAATGCCAGAGTGTCAGGTGCTCCTGCCCAACCTGGTCGATACGCGCCACGTCAAAAACCGACAGCGGGTTTTCCTGGCCGTCAACCGCGCCGGTGGTCAGTGCGGGTTTGGCATCTGCCCAGCTCATCTGGGTCGGGTTGGCGCCCAACTCGGTGAACGTGTCCTGAAACAAAGGCGAACCTACAACCCGAATTTTCAAACCGTCCAGATCCGCAGGCTCGCTAATGGCACGCTTGGAGTTGGACAACTCACGAAAGCCGTTTTCACCCCACGCCAGCGGCGTTACGCCACGCTTTTCAATGGCTTCGAATACCGCTTTGCCTGCATCACCCTGGGTGATGGCATCAATCGCGGCGTTGTCCGGCATCAGGAACGGCAGGGAAAAAAGATTCAGCTCTGGAACCTGAGGCGACCAGTTGATGGTAGACCCCACCGCCATATCAATGAGGCCTGAGCGCATGGCGGAAAACTCTTTGGTTTGATCCCCGGAGACCAACTGGGAATTGCTGTAAATCTTCATATTAATGCGCCCGTCTGAGCGCTCTTTTACCAACTCCACCCATTTGTCTGCGGCCTGGCCCCAGGGAAACGCGGAAGGCAGCACCGTAGAAACCGTGTATTCATCTTTGTATTGCGCATGAGCCACAGAGCTGATCAACAGCGTGGCCGCCGCGGCAGCGATCAATGAGCGGGATTTGAGCATCTTGTTTTCCTTTTTATTAGTCAGGGAGAATACGCGACGGGGCACCAAGCGCGTCGCAACAATAATGGAGTATAGGAGTGGGTGTCGTCGCGACGCAAAAAAAAGACAGCGATGGGTCAGATAGATTTCAAACCTCGGGCACCACCGCTTTGGCGCGCCGCCAGCCAGCGGTCATGCCCAATTCGTGAGCCATGTTTATCGTCGAGCGAACGAGGGCAGTGACAACCACTCTGCGGCGTCGTCGGGCCTTGGCCTGCGCATGCTTACCCGTGGTTTTTCTGCCTACATCGAGTTGAGCAAGCCACTGACCGTAAATTCCGAGTACGAGAACAAAAACCCAAGGCTGACAGGGCGGTTAACCGCCTACTTCTGATTGCCAACGACGTTTCCAGTCAATTAAAAATCTGTTGTTATCGTTTGCAGGCCGCCAGATGAGTCTACAATGAACAGAGTATAAAGCCGGCAATATCCAACAGTGGGCAACCATGGCAAGTAACGAGCTCAGAGAACCAGGCAACACCGACGAAAATAACAATAAGGAACACCAGCCGGCGCTGATTGAGGCCGTAAACATCCGCAGTATGGCGCTGATTATTCTGACCAGCATCGCAACGATCTATTTCATCAACTGGGCCCAGGCCGTGTTGCTTCCTTTGGTGGTTGCGGTATTGATTAGTTACGCGCTGGACCCGCTCGTTTCAACGGTGGACCGCTTAAGAATTCCCCGCCCACTGAGCGCCGCCATCGTACTGATTCTGTTGCTCAGCGCGATCGCCGGCGCCAGCATTCCCTTGCAGCGTGAAGCCATGGCCATACTGGACAAAGTTCCCGTTGCCATCAGCAAGTTTCAGCACAATGAAGACCACTCTCCCGTTAAAGAAGAGAGCCTCATAGAGAAGGCCCAGGCCGCCGCAAAACAAATTGAGGACTCTGCCGGAAAGAAGAAAAATGACAGCGCTGCGGCACGTCAAGGCATAACGCCTGTTCGCGTAATCGAGAAACCGGTGGATATTGAACAGTACGTGCTGAAGAGCTCTCCGGCGGCTTTAGTTCTTGTGTCCCAATTTTTCTCGGTACTGCTATTGGTGTACTTCATTCTGGCGGTGGGTTCGCTCTACAAGCGTAAAGTTGTAAGAATATCAGGCCCTTCATTCGGGCGAATGCGCAAAGCCGCCCGAATCATGGACGACTTCCACCATCAGGTGCGGCGCTTCCTGTTCGTGATGCTGCTCGGCGCTTTGTTTGTAGGCGTACTGACGTGGCTGGCGTTCCTGGCCCTTGGCGTGGAGCAGGCGCTGTTATGGGGTGTTGTTGCCGGTATAGCCAGCGGGATCCCCTATCTCGGTCCCTTTCTTGTACTCATAGGAACCGGTGTGGCCGCCTTTATCCAGTTCGGGGAAGCGGACATGGCGCTTATTGTGGCCGGCACCTCGATGGTCATCACCAGCATTCAGGGGTACCTGTTGACACCCTGGCTGACCAGTCAGGTTTCAAGTCTCAACACCGTGGTGATCTTTATCGGGCTGCTTTTCTGGGGCTGGCTCTGGGGGCCCATCGGGCTGATCATCGCAACCCCCATATTAATGATCGTGAAATCCCTGTGTGATCATGTGGTAAACCTGCGTCCTTTAGGGGAGTTACTGGGTAAATAGACGTCTCGCATCCGTATCACAATGATACGTTACCTTTGAGGGCACGTATAACCACTTACAAAAACGTCGCCAACCAACATTGAGGTCTTTAATGACTCGCAAGCTCAATAGGCTCAAGGTAGCACTGCTTCCATTTGCGTTCACGATTATGACTGGCTGCAGCCAGGGCGATTCTGGCGCTGCAGCCAGTACCAAACCATCAGAACCGCTGGTATCACCCGACGTTAGCGGTGTACTGGAAGTGGCCACACGTAATGGTTCCACCACCTATTACCTTGACCGCCACGAAAATCCAACGGGGCCAGAGTACAGCCTGGTCACGCAATTTGCCGCCAGCAAGGGCTGGACGGTTAACTGGACGATGTACGATTCAACCGCCGACGTACTGAAGGCTCTGGATTCCGGCAACACCCACCTGGCAGCAGCCGGGTTGACTCACCTGCCCTCGCGTACCAAAAAGTTCACCCGTGGTCCTGCCCACACAGAAATTACCGAACAGCTGGTGTGCCATCGTGAGATGCGCCCGATGCCCCGATTACCGGAAAACATGTCCAGCGTTGGTATTTCGGTGACCGCCGACTCCAGCTACGTGGAAACGCTGAACAAACTTGCCAGCGAAAACGACGGCATCACGTTTACCGAAGAGGATGAAAAAACCACCGAAATACTGCTATCAGACGTTGCCAGCCAGAACATCGACTGCACGGTGGCTGACTCCAACATTGTGCAGGTAATGCGCCGACACTTCCCGAATCTTGAAGTGGCTATGAACCTGACCGAAGGCAACAACCTGGGATGGTATTTGCCGGCAGGTTCCGATGATCTTGCAGGAACCGCGCGCGAGTGGATGAACAGCACAGCAGGCGACGAAGCCATAGGTTACGTCGAGAGCCGTTATTACGCGTACATTGGCGAGTTCGATTTTGTAGACCTCAGGGCGCTCAATCGCCGGATTGAGGATCGCCTTCCTGACTTCATTGACCGCTTCTCCGAAGCTGAGGCTGCCACTGGCATGCCGGCTGACCTGCTGGCAGCGCTTGCGTATCAGGAATCCCACTGGGATCCTACCGCGGTATCACCCACCGGTGTTCGCGGCATTATGATGCTGACACGGAACACAGCAGAATCTCTTGGCGTGATGGATCGTCTGGATTCTACCGCCTCCATTGACGGTGGTGCCCGTTACCTGGCCGATCGCCACCGTCGGTTGCCAGACACCATTCCGGAACCGGACCGCACGTTTCTCGCACTGGCAAGCTATAATATTGGCCGCGGCCATCTTCTGGACGCCCGACAACTGGCGCGGGACTTGGGCAAGAATCCGGATTCGTGGGATGACATGAAAGAAGTATTGCCGCTGAAAGCTGACAAGCGCTACTACCCGAGTACGCGTTACGGCTACGCCCGGGGCTATGAGCCAGTGCACTATGTGCAGCGCATCCGGAACTATCGCGACGTTATCAGCGAGGCGTTCGAATAGCGTTCAATAGACGTTGCCCGCCCCTTTGGGGCGGGTTTTAAAGCGTTTGTGCAGCCACAGATACTGATCGGGCTGTTCACGAATGGTGTTCTCAATATATCGATTCCAGACCTCGGTATCTTTTTGTTTATCGGCTCCGAATTCGACCTGTACCGGGGAGAACACCACGCGATAGCCGCCATGGGGCATTCGCAAATGGCTGACACACATTACCGAGGCGCCGGATACCTTGGCAATGTAGCTCGGTGACGTAATGCATCCAGTGTCCACGCCGAAAAATGGTACGAAAAGCTCGGTTTTCCCACCAAAATCCTGATCGCACGCGAACCAGATTTCTCCACCTTTTTTCAGAAACGACACCATCGGCCGCAGCTCCCGCTTGGCGAAGGGGCGAATACCAAAATGACGACGACGACCATTCTCGATCATACGGTCAATAACCGGATTTTTGTTGGCCCGGTATACGTATCCCGGGTTTTTCAAATGGCAGGCAACCAGCGGTAAAGCGAAGTCAAAAATACTGTAGTGGCCGCCAATTAACAGCACGCCTTTTCCTTTGCTTCGGGCGTCTATGAGATGCTCCAACCCCTGCACCTCCGCTGCATCACAGTAAAGCGACATATCTCGCCACCAAGCGTGTGTACTCTCCAGAAACCCACGACTGCAGGCGATAAAACTGTCCTGCACCAGCTGTTTTCGGGCTTCGTTGCTCATCTCGGGGAAGCAGGTGGCAAGATTGCAATCAGCGACACGCGCCCGGGATTTAAGCCTGGCTTCCAATAAACGGCCCAGACGTTTTCCCAGTTGCTGCTTGGCGGCCATCGGCAAAAACGACAACAGGTATAACGTGAAAACCAACACCCAGGACGGCCATAGACGCATGTGCCACAGTCGTGGTTTGATTTTGTTGGCAGATACGGCCATACAACGTTGCCTGTTCTCGAACGGACAATCAGCCTGTCACATTCGGGATAAACATTGTAGTTGCATTTGTGAACAACCGGGCCAGCTTGCGTTAGCCGCGGGCTAACGAGACCGCATTTTGTACTGAGTTGAGCAATAGCCGAAATCAACGTCGTCTTCTGCCATTCCATACAACTGGAGTATGGCCTCAAATGGCGTGCGGTCTTTCCGCGTCGTTTCGCCTCATACAAAGCACAACGAGCTCGCAGCCAGTTTAACGGCATTCGGAACAATCCTCACATAATTCGGTGTGCCATTCTGTCACCTGTAGCTTTAGCTAACATGAAAGCTTTATGTCACAAGTAGCCTTCGCATGACCTGAATGTTCAATTCAAAATATGTTGGCCATTGCTCCAAAAACGAATTTTGTGAGAACCAACTAGTTCTTCCAGTTACACGGGATAAGGGCCATACTGAGGTTAACAAGCATCGAAAGGGCAGTTTTCATTGGTTTCGATGCAGATGCCAGAGGCAAACGTCATGAGCAAAGGGCAAGACAAAAAAAAGGACTCTAAAAAGAAACCACTTTTAACGGCAAAGGAAAAAAAAGCGGTAAAGAAATCAAAGAAAAGCGACACTAATGTACTAGGAAATTAATAAATAATAGCCGTTCGATTATTAACCCTTATTTGTTAATGTCTCTCCACCGCATAATGCCCTGCATGAGAAAATATTTTTATTGCGGGGCGCAACACCATCGCTCGAATACCGGGCAATCGACGCGATACCCCATTCTACCCTCGCCCTTGATAACCCTATCTACAATGTTCTGCAGTGTTTGTGCCATCAAAGTATGAATAAATCGCAACCCTCAACAGGTTGTTAAAAAACAGCGCCTGTGCGAATGTAATTACACACGCTATGAACGACTGCATAAATCAGAAAGATTAACGGTTCCGTTCACGTGCCCGCGGTGTTTTGTTTTATACACCGCCTCATCTAAGCGAGGAAGCTTTTATGAATAACGATATCGCCGAAGGTAACTGGAAGCAATTAAAAGGCAAGGTCCGCGAGAGCTGGGGCAAGCTAACCGATGATGATGTCGATCAAATAGCCGGTCGCCGAGACCACTTTATTGGCAAGGTCCAGGAAAAGTACGGCATGAAAAAGGATGAAGCGGAGAAAGAATGGGATAAGCTTTCCAACTCCTGATTTTTTGCCCGAATTAAGCTAATAAATAGCTAAGCGAATGCCTAGTGCTTAGCTAAGCAAATAAATAGTCTAGCTAATAAAAAGTCGGTGCTCTTTGTTTCAGAGAACCGGCTTTTTTTATGATTCACGTTAAAGCTTAGTGGGATATCTGGGCTTTGGTGCCTTGAGCATCAACCCGGGGTGTTCGCTTTTTTATAATAACCAAGGCGATTCCACCGAGTATGGCGCTGGAGGCCAATGTCAGGCGTAACGTTATGGGTTCGCCTAAAAACACAATGCCGCCTGCAGCGGCAATCACCGGAACGCTAAGCTGCACGATGGCGGCATTCGTGGCCTTGAGTGACGGCATTGCCATATACCAGATAACGTACCCCAGCCCGGACGTCAGTGCGCCCGAGGCAACCGCATAACCGACGCCCGCGCTATCCAAAGAAAGCCTGTCCAGCAGCAAAACGCTTAATCCGGCCGTGAAAACAACCGCACGGGCGAAGTTTCCAGCGCTTGTACGGAGCGGGTCGCCTGCACCTTTTCCGCGCAGAGAATAAATCCCCCAGCAAACGCCCGCTCCCATCATCAGCAGCGAACTGGACAGTGGTGGCGTGGTCGACCAACCCGGCAAAAACAGCATCAAAAGCCCGCCGAACGCGAGCACAAGGCCCGCCAGTTGCGTCTTCACCAGCCGCTCGCCCACCCACAACCCGTAAAAAATCATCGTGGCTTGCACAGCGCCAAACAGCAGCAATGCACCGGTGGCGGCAGACAGGTTCACATAGGCAAACGAAAAGCTCGCTGCGTACGTAAACAAAGCTGCCGCCGACCACCAGCTTCCCTTACCATCGCCTGACCTGCTTCTGAAGCCGGCCACCAGCAACAGCACAATCGCTCCCGAAATCAAGCGGATCGACGTGAAACTGGCCGCATCGATATCGGTATATTTCAAAGCCACACGGGCCAACACCGAATTGCTCGCAAACGCCAGCATGGAGAGCGTGGTGAGAAAAATGATACGCGTAGCAGACACGTTGGCGGGCTCCCTGGCAATTTCACGTTACAACGAGCGCTGAACGGCCCGACTAACCCTACACCTCAATTATTACAGTTCCCAGTGGCTATCAGGCACCCGTTGTATGTGGAGGTGGGCCAAAAGACGTATTGATGGCCGGATCAAAAACTGAAAGCTACCAACGATAAACAGCCAGACCGCGATTTTTTCCATAGACGGATACAGGAAAAACACGCTCCCCAGAAGAAACCAGATCGCTATGAAAAAATCGTTAATAATACTGACCACTTCATAACGCCGCCGAATAACCAACTGCTCATGACCGATGGTAATAGTAAGTGGGCTGTCGATACGCTGCTCGTCGTTCATCGCAAAACCTTTGATCTATAGGAAAGGAACAGGAGAAGAAACTGCCACACAGGCCTGGCTATGTCGGTTCAGTCGACAACAAACAGCGTGGCGCCTTGCTCAGTTGAGGAACGGTGGCGTTCGGCATTGTCTGCCACCTGATAGCTTGAACCAGGGCTGAGCACGAAGCGCCGGCCGTCTTCCAGTTCGGTGTGAAGCTCGCCCTCCAGACATAAAAGTATGTGCCCCTTGGCACACCAGTGATCCGCCAAATAGCCTGGACTGTATTCCACCATACGCACTCGAATATCGCCGAAGTGTCGAGTCTTCCAATAGGCGACGCCTCGATCTGCAGAGTGTTCGGTCTTCTCAACGTCGGACCAGTCGGTCACCCCGAAAGGTAAATCCGTAATGTTCAATAGCACTTCTCCTTAATTATATCACCTGCAAGAACCGTCTGGCTGTTTTGGCGCAGCTGAATGTGAGACCCTTTCCCACATTCGCGGCTCTTAGCTTAAGTGCCTCGTCCATCTTCAGGGAATCTCGACACCATGCAAACGCTGCCAGCCTATACATCCTTCTGTACATCTCTCTATACACCTCTGCGCTCGGTGCGGCAACTGACGGCGCTGCTGATGCTGGCGTTTCTGCTGAGCGGCTGCGGCATTAACAACATTCCCACTTACGACGAAAACGTTAAGGCCGCCTGGGCGCAGGTTGAAAATCAGTATCAACGCCGGGCGGATCTGGTGCCCAACCTTGTAGAAACAGTCAAAGGCTTTGCCAAGCAGGAAAAAGAGACCCTGACGGCCGTTATCGAGGCCCGCTCCAAGGCAACGTCCATTCAGGTTGATGAAAGTATTCTTAACAACCCCGCGAAGCTCCAGCAATTTCAAAAAGCGCAGGGCGAACTTAGCAGCGCGTTGAGTCGATTGATGGTTGTATCCGAACGTTACCCTGACTTGAAATCCAACCAGAACTTCCTGGCGTTGCAGTCGCAACTCGAAGGTACAGAAAACCGGATTGCCGTGGCCAGACGCGATTTTATCCAGTCAGTAGAGCGCTACAATACTGAAATTCGCACCTTCCCTGGCAAAATCTGGCACAGCATGCTTTACAGCGATATGGAACGACGTGAGAACTTCGAAGCGACCACGCAAAACGCTGACGAAGCACCCAAGGTGACGTTTTAAATGCGGTTTTTGCTGCGCTGTTTTTCGTGTTACTCCGTTGTCGCTCTCTTTGCGCTGATCCTGTTGCCGGCATCAGCGGCCGTCGCCCAATCCACTCCGACATTCCCCGAGCTGAGTGGCCGCGTGGTGGACGAGGCCGGGATGCTCAGCCCAGCCACCGAATCCCAGATCACGCAGATGCTCAAGGCCCACGAACAGGCAACCAAGGAACAGGTTGTTGTGGTCACACTGCCTGATCTGCAGGGCTACCCGATAGAAGATTTCGGCTACCAGTTGGGACGACATTGGGGCATTGGCCAGAAAGGCGAAGACAATGGAGCCCTGCTCATCGTTGCCAAGAAAGAACGAAAGATTCGAATTGAAGTGGGCTATGGCCTGGAGGGGCGCCTTACCGACGCCGCGTCTGCCACGATTATCAACCAGATCATGACTCCGGCGTTCAAGCAGGGTCAGTTTGAGCAGGGTATTGGCAACGGCGTCGCCGCCATGGTGAAAGTTCTGGGGGGTGAGCCATTGGCCATACCGAGCCGGAGCGTCGGCGCTAGCCGGGAAAAGCCGAAGGCTTCTCTGGTGTCGCTGTTTTTTATAATCATAATGGCCGTGATTTACTTCATTGGTGGTGGCCGGGGCCGTGGCGGTCGCGGGGGCGCAGCATTGTTAGGGGGCGCGTTGCTGGGCGCCAGCATGGGCGGCCGTGGCGGCGGCGGTTTCGGGGGTGGTGGCTTTGGCGGTGGGGGCGGCGGCTTCGGTGGCGGAGGTGCCTCCGGCGGCTGGTAACAACACAACATTCAACGCGAGAACAGCCTTTAATCCATTAAAAAGCGATACCCCATGACACTATTGAACGAGCAAGAACAGGAAAAGGTCGCGGCTGCTATCAGTGCGGTCGAACGGGAAACAGACGCTGAAATGGTGACCGTGCTGACCGCTCAGGCAGACAATTACGCCTACATTCCCCTACTCTGGGCCGGCCTCATTGCGCTTTTGATTCCCGGTATCATCAATTATTTTACGGGCTGGCTGGCCGCCGACATGTTATTGCTTGGCCAGTGGGCTGTGTTTATTGTGCTCAGTCTGGTATTCCGGATACCCGGCATCAACGTGCGGCTGATTCCTCGCTCCGTACGCTTTTGGCGCGCGTCCAATCTGGCCCGGCGCCAGTTTCTGGAGCAGAATCTGCACAACACGGCAGGCGCCACGGGCATGCTGATCTTCGTTTCTGAAGCCGAACGCTACGTCGAGATTCTGGTGGATCAGGGCATTTCCAGCCGAATAGACAATGACGCCTGGGAAGCCATCATTGCGGTTTTCACAGAGCAGGTTAAGCAGGGCGAAACGCTACAGGGTTTTATCACCTGCATCGAAGCCTGTGGCAAGCATCTGGCCGCGCAGGTGCCCGCCACCCGCCAAAAGAATGAGCTGCCCAATCATCTGGTGATTTTGTCTTGAAGGCCAAGTGACAAAGGCGAGGCCGCTGCAACCACCGCATCGATATCGTCTTGAAGAGACAGGGCGTGCTTCGAGCGGTCCAGAGCCATCCGCGAATGTTTTTTGGCAGCGGTGATCATCGCATCATCGCCGGTTTCGGCCAGCGCGCAAAAGGCTTTCTGTAGCCGAATAGACACTTCAACAAGACCCGCACCGTCACGGGCTATTGCCGTAAAGGCATCGTCGAACATGTCCTCGATCACCAATTCCGGAATCGATACACGGTCATAAGTGATCTTCTGTAATGCGTTTTCTTCACGCGGGGATTGCCACAACGTGAACAGGCGTACCAGTGCGCCAATGACGTTGATCGCGGTTCCCGGATCATTGATAGCCGGCGACAAAGCCTTATCGGCGATCTCAGACAGCGCAAGAAGCCCGAATCGAGGATCATCGTCAAACGTGCGATTCGGATTGATCGTGAAGGCGCTGGCAAAGGCGTCTGGCTTGAACGCCTGGCTCTCTTCATCGCTTCCTTCAAGAAGCTCGTCAAGGCCTTCATCAATACGAAGCAGCGGTCGGCCTGCGCACACAAATGTACCGGGCAATGCAGTCACGGTCGCGTGGCATTTGAGCGCTTCAGCGTGAGATTGTAACGTCTCCAGATCAATGTGCTGAACATAGCCTACTGTTGGCGAGTATACAGGCAACCCTTTGCCCTCAGCCTGACGCGGAGAGACGGTCAAAGCGCCCAACGTTGGCGCGTGGCGACGACGATCCAGTGCGTCGCCGGCCGCTTTTTCTACTTGCTCAATAGTGTTCACCACCCGGCCAAGCCGAGCGATTCTGTCGACCCAGCGAACGAACGTGATGACAACAATGGCGAACACCAGAAGAGTTAGCGCGAAGATCGCAAATCGCCCGGCAGAATCAAACATCTGATTCTGGATGGCAATCAGGGAAACAATGCTGAAGATGAAAGCGCCTATAAACGCAGACAGCGCGTTCTGGGTAACGTCATCAGCAATGACCAGTGGTATGGAACGAGGTGTCGCACTGGCGCTGGCAGAGGCATAAGCTGCAACCATGGAGCCCACCGCGAACGTCGCAATAACCATCATGCTTGACGCCATAATGGACAGCAATGACTCGACAGACTCCAGGGAAACCTCGGGAAATACCCCGGAAAAGCCGAGATTGTCCGCCAACTTGGCGATGAATGCTCCACCAACAGAAAGCCCACTGAGCATCAGCGGCTTAACCCACAAACGCTCTTTGATGCGACTGAAGACGAAGCGCAGCCGATCCGCACTCAGCATCGTAGGCCGGGCCTTGAATCAATCAGGCTCTCGCGTTTTAGGAGCGCACAACGCCCGTTGATAATCATCCGTTATTTTTCGAACTAATCTGCTTCGAACCTTCAGGTGCGACCTGTCCGCTTGTGCCTTTGACAACGTATTGAATTGTTCCGCCGGACTTCAGGAAGGCCGCGGTTTGCTCCTCAATTGTGGTCGTTGTTACGGAATCCTTTGCGGGTTTCTTGCTCACTGTGTTCTCCCGGTTAACTACACTTTGTTTTAGCTGGTTGACGGAAAATTTCCGCCCAGCATGTTTTCAACAACGGCCGCATTGTAGAAGGCTTCCACCGTCTGGATTTTATCGCCTCGAACACGAAACCAGACTGCAAGCCGCACGTCCCCAATCAGTTCAAAATTCGTCCGATAGTCCAGAATCGCAAACACGTGTTCGCCGTCGGCGCTGAGTTGGCGAAGAATCAGGTCTTTCTGAATCGCTGCCATACCGAACGGGTAGGACATCATGTCGTCCGGGGTGAGGAAGCGCATATTCGGCCCCACATATTCAAACCCCTCAGTAACCAGCAAGGCCTTTGCCTCATCAAAACGCTGGGCGTGGATGTCAGCGATAAACTGCGCCACGATATCTTTCGGCTTCATGAATAGGCTCCACTTCTAATACGGGTATGGCTTGAATTACTGGATGCGCGTTAATGTTATAAACCATTGCGAACCCATCCCATCAGGCAAAATCATACTTACCGCCTTTCTCAAGCGCGCGCTGATAAGCAGCACGTTCCTGATAGTGTTTGACGTACTTTCGAATATTCGGGCGATCGGGCCCGACGATGCCCCGCGCTACCGAAGCTTCCAGCGGAAAACTCATCTGAAAATCGGCCGCGCTGATGTCGTCCCCCAGAAACCATGTGTTCTTGCCCAGATGCGCTTCGATAAAATCGAGATGGTTTTTAATCTGCGGACCAATAAACTGTTTGCCCGTCTTGTCCGCTATACCTTTGGCAATCGGCTTTGCAAAAAACGGCATGGGGCTGGTTTTCACCTTTTCGAATATCAGGCGCATCAGTAAAAACGGCATCAGCGAGCCTTCGGCGTAGTGCAGCCAATAATTGTAGTCAATCCACTGTTGAGTTCCAGGACTTGGCAAGGAGGCTTTATCGCCGTAGGTGTGGGCCAGATAGTCAATGATAACGCCGGACTCAGCAATCGTAAGATCGCCGTCTGTAATGACAGGGGATTTCCCAAGGGGATGCACCTTGCGCAGGCTGTCCGGTGCCAGCATGGTTTTCGAATCCCGTTCATAGCGCTTGATTTCATAAGGTTGCTCAAGCTCTTCCAGCATCCACAGAATTCGCTGTGATCGGGAATTATTCAGGTGATGAACGGTAATCATTGAGTTCTCCAATCTGTTTTTAGTTGCCCCGGAACGTTCACAACACCGTGCTCACTTTACCACCGGAGCCGCATTTTACCTTGAGGCTTTTGGCGCATTTTGGCGCAAGAGCACAGACCACCCCGCGTTTGTGCGCTTGTCAGGTGTATCCCACTCATGCATCAAGGTTATAATCTTGGGCCAAGCCAATATACCCGTCATTTTAAATTCAAAAACCCGGACACACGACGTTGAGCAAGGTCCATCGGAGTAAACATAGCCAACCCAAGCCTACCCAAAAAGGCCTGCACCCGAGAAACCTCCACAAACACGGCTATGATTTTCCGGCTCTCGTAAAAAGTTACCCGCCAATAGCGCCCTACGTTAAAAAAAACGCTCATGGCAACGTTTCTATAGAATTCGCCGACCCGTTGGCGGTAAAAGCCCTGAATGCCGCACTACTAAAGCAATACTACAACATTATCGATTGGGATATTCCAGAAGGCGCTCTTTGTCCGCCCATTCCCGGCAGAGTCGACTACCTCCATTACATAGCTGACTTGCTCGGGTTTGGCGAGTCGGCTGAAAATCTGACAGGTACCCCACCCCGCACCAACCTACTGGATATAGGAACGGGGGCGAATGGAATATATTCACTACTAGCCTGCCAAATATACGGCTGGCATTGTGTTGGCAGTGATATTAATGCGCAATCACTTGAGAACGCCGCCTCTATTATTGCTCACAACCCCAGGCTAAAACATTGCTTCACACTGCGCAGGCAAGTCGATAAAAACCGTATATTCGATGGCATCATTCAATCGGGCGAATTCTTTGATGTCAGCGTATGCAACCCACCTTTTCATTCTTCGCAAGATGAAGCGCGCAAAGGCAGCCAGCGTAAACTCAACAACCTTGCACGTAGTCGCGGTGAGCAAATACCTGCATCTTCCAGCCTGAACGCTTCCGCTCTGAATTTTGGCGGTCTGGAGGCCGAGCTTTGGTGTAAGGGAGGCGAACAGATGTTCCTTAAAAAAATGATAAAAGAGAGCCAGGTGTTTTCAACTCAATGCCGCTGGTTTACAAGTCTGGTTTCCAAAATTGACAACGTAAAACCCGCAAAAAAACTGGCTCGTAAACTCGGCGCGCGCGATGTAAGAGAAATAGAAATGACACAGGGAAATAAAATGACAAGAATCCTGGCGTGGACGTTTATCTGAACGTTGTTAACCAAACACCCACTGATGGATTAACCTGCCCGGTGCCAGTGTACCAATGCCAGCGGCAACCATCGCTGTCATCCAGGACCAGCCGACTATTTTGTGTACCCTGGTTCCTTTGAGCGCGTATAGCTGGCTAATCCCGGCGAGCAAAGCCCATACCGCTGCCGTGAGATGAATAGTCAGAGCCATCCTTGGGTCCTTTTACCAGTGGTGAGTGCGGATCCGGGCGGCGACTCTGGAGTATAACGGAAAGTTCGCCCGATGGAGGCCCGGGATCAGGCTTGAGAGTCTCACCCGGAAAATCCGGCTGCAGAATCGCACCCTGATGGCTCAGCGCTGAATTTTTCGGCGGCCTGGCCCAGCTCTGGCGACTCTCCAGCGCCGTGTTAGCTGATGCGACGCCACATTACGTAAACAGGAATAGCGAAAGACATTAACAAGACCACCCTAGCACCATGCGACGTAGATCCTTCCGGGCTCGCTCAAAATGTTTCTGGCGATGGCCATTGGCTCCCGATGGGTGCGGGAAACCTGTTAACACCCGGCTAGCAGGCAAATTCGTTTTCGAAGCAACATAATCCAACACCCGTTCAACGGAGCGCCCGAGCGGCAGAATAAGGCAATCAGGTGCTGAAGCCAGTTCGTGCATAAAGACAGAATCAATCATTTCGAGCAGCGCTGGATGCGACAACGGCTTAGGCGTTGACCCGGTGTAGTTTCGGCGATCACGAAAAACGGGGTACTTGAGCACAGAACCAGTACGAAGCTGACTGGAGCCGAATAAATCAGCAGAGCTATCAACCCCAAATGTTTCCGGGAAGCCAATTTGATCCATCATGGAAACGAGATTGGACCTCATGCTCCCGGCGAAGGCCACTTGAGGTTTCTTTGCCGCATTAGCCTCATCAGGCGAAAATCCAGAGTTGAGCAT
>LAZR01001085.1_pt1 | contig 18103 bp, 14 predicted proteins | sample 329461 | NCBI WGS metagenome assembly LAZR01 (sample SAMN03002196, study PRJNA259156) | marine sediment metagenome | biome: sea floor; feature: Hydrothermal impacted sediments; material: marine sediment; isolation source: Loki non-amplified sample from Loki's castle hydrothermal vent sediment ...
GATGCGATGTGTTTGGCACTTTATGGTCGTACGCCACGCTTAAAAAACATTAGCAAAAGTAGTAATGAAATCATGTCACGGCAAACGGGCGAATGTTTTGCTGAGATTATTTTTGAAACCAATACCGGAAAGTACCGTTGTCATTGGAGCCAACATAGAGCGCGTAAAAAAGCTGAAGGCGATTTGCAATCACCTAAACATGAAATTGCTGATGAGACGACGGGCAAAGTTATTGAATCAAAAATACGTGCTGTTGCTGAAAAAATAGAACAAGCGACAGGTATGGACTTTGACCGTTTTACTCGTTCAATGTTATTGGCACAAGGCGGGTTTGCTGCTTTTTTACAAGCCGATCCCGATCAGCGCGCGCCAATATTAGAACAAATTACCGGTACTGAAATTTATAGCCAGATCTCGGTTAAGGTTCATGAACTACGTGCTGAACAAAACAAAAAATTAGACTTGTTAATGGCTGAATTGGCAGGCATGCAAATACTGAGTGAAGAAGATGAAAAACAGTTAACAGATGAGTTAACAGAAAAAACAAACAACAATGATGTTTTAGTTCAGCAATTAAAACAAAAAAATATAGCAATTGGCTGGCTAGAAGGGCTTGATAACAGCGAAGCAGAATTGCAATTACTACATCAACAGCAGCAAGAGTTGGTTATTCGCCAACAGGCTTTTCAGCCCGAATTAGAAAAACTGGAACGAGCAAATCACGCTTTGGAGTTATCGGCAGACTATGCTGGAATCACTGCGATGCGTAGTGAGCAACAACGAAGTCAACATTCGCTAGTGAGCAATCAACACTCTTTACCTGAATTTGATAAACAAAATGTACTTACGATACAAGAGTTCGATCTCGCTACTACAACACTTGCAGAGATAAAGAATAATCAAAAACAAGCGCAGAGCTCGATTAAAAAAGCACGAGAATTAGATCTTAAAATTCAAGAAAAACAAACACCGATTAAGCACGCTCAAGAAGTTATCAATGCTCATCAGCAACAATATGAAAAGCTGACAATACAACAACAAGACGATAAGAAAGCCCTCCAGAATAATCAGGCTAAGTTGTCAGATCTTACTGACTTACTTGACCAGCATAAAACTGATGAAGGGCTGATTGAGCAGCTGGAAAAAATTCGAAATCAGTTTAAATCGTTAGCTGAGCTTGCTGGTCAACAACAGCAAAAGAAAATCCAGCTGGCAGATGCAGAGTTGAAAAAGTTGGAAACGGCACAAGTGTGGCAAGCACAAGCGCACTTATTAGCTAATCAACAAAAAGAGTTTGAGCAACTAGAAGCTCATGTAAAGCAATATCAACAACAGCTGGCGGAGCAGTTAGATTCTCGAAGCCTCACTGAGTGGCGACAAGATTTGAACGTGCTGGCAGAACGTAAAATGCTATTAGAGAAAAGTCAGCTTGCGATGCAATCTTTAGTTGGGTTTAAACAGCGTCTGAATAAGCTTACTGAAAACCAGACCCTTTTAAATGCAACTGAGCTGGATGTAACGCAAGAATTTAATCATAAAACTGAAGCTATGAGTGGTTTGGAACGAGAAATCGCTTTACTCGAAACGCAGTATGATTTGCAGAAAAAAATTGAATCTTACGAAGAAGCTCGTCAGCATCTGCATGATGGAGAACCATGCCCACTTTGTGGCGCAAATGAGCATCCCTATGCCCAAGGTAATATTCCCGTTTTAAATGACACTTTGAGTCGCTTAACTACTGCGAAGTCAGACTTAAAATTGAGCTCAGTAAACCTAGCAAATCTTAGAATTAAGTTGGCTGAAACTCAAAAAGATAAGCAGCAAAATAGCCTGCACCAGCAAGAAATGAATACTAAGATTAAAGATGAAGAGGGGCTCTTAGCCGGCCTTTATTCTAAATTAGCAATGGCAGGCGAAGTAACAGATTCACTACTGACAGATAGCTTGCAGGATAATGATATTAAATTTAAGCGAGTCACAAGCATCGTCAGTAATGCTGAAATGGTGGAGCAAAAAATAGTCGGTGAACGTGAGGCATCGGATAAAAAACGAGATGAACTCACAGCAGTGGATAAACAATTACAACAGCTCAATCACACTAAACTTAACGCCGAACAAGCTGTTGAACGTTTGGCTGAGGAATTGGCAAATGTAATCGCTGGTCTTCAAACAACACAACTAGCCATTATGGCTGATGTTGCGATTTATGGTGTTGAAGAGCTGACTGTAGAAACATCAGATGAAATCTTGCAGCAGTTGACGGCTCGACGTGAGCAATGGCGAGCATGGCAAAAAGATAAATCTATTATTGAGCCATTGATGAGTGGTTTGAACAGTCAAATAAAGCACCAAGCAGAACAACTCACCAAGCTTGAATCTGACTTGAACATTCAACAACGAACATATCGCCAATTAGAAAGTGATTGTGCAGCCTTAAGCCAAGAACGAATAACGTTATTTGCCGATAAGAACCCTGATATCGAAGAGGCTCGTTTAAGTCATTTAGTTGAGCAAGCTGAAAATAATCTCGATTTAGTCAGGCAAAAGGCTCAGAAAGCAGAACAAGCATTAACCAATTTAAAACACAAAATTGAAACTTTGCTGCATGATATTGCTGAGCGAACAGAGCAATTAAGCTCGGCAGAGACAAGCTTTAGGCAGCGCTTACTGACATCAGGTTTTAATGATGAACAAACTTATAAGACTGCTTGTCTGAGCGATGAGAGGCGTAAGGCGCTGCAAGAGCAAGCACAACAACTTATAAATGAACACAATGCCTTGTTGACTCGCATTGATGATAAAACAACACACTTAGCCAAAGAACGAGAAAAGCAGATTACTCAGCAATCACTTCTTGAATTAAAAGAGCGTGTTGAAACGCTGAATTTAAACGTGAGTAATTTGCAACAGGCTATGGGCGCGATTAGACAAAAACTGAATGGTAATAACGAGATAAGGCTTCAACAACAATCACGTATAGAACAGATTGATGCTCAAAAACGTGAATGTAGCCGTTGGAATACCTTACATGAACTGATTGGTTCAGCCGATGGCAAAAAATATCGTAATTTTGCTCAAGGGCTAACTTTTGAAATGATGATTGGGCATGCTAATCGTCAATTGCAGAAAATGACAGACCGGTATTTATTGATTCGCGATCAGCTACAACCACTAGAGCTGAGTGTGGTTGATAATTATCAAGCAGGTGAAACTCGGTCGACCAAAAATTTATCGGGTGGCGAGAGTTTTATTGTCAGTCTGTCATTGGCGTTAGGGCTGTCGCAAATGGCGAGTAAAAATGTTCGTGTGGATTCTTTATTTCTTGATGAAGGTTTTGGGACATTAGACGAAGAAGCGTTAGATACGGCGTTAGAAACCTTATCTGGCTTGCAGCAAGAAGGGAAATTGATTGGTGTGATTTCGCATGTGCAAGTGCTGAAAGAACGCATTAGTACGCAAATTCAAATCAGTCCGAGTTCTGGCGGTCGCAGCATTATTAGTGGACCGGGGATTTCGAGATTAAACGGTTAAATAAGAATTGATCGTGGCTTTGATAGTAAAACTTCAATCTCTTCTACGGATAAAGGTTTAGCAAGAAAAAAACCTTGACCATATTCACAGCCTGCTTCAGTCAATATTGCTTGCTGTTCTGCGGTTTCGACGCCTTCTGCAATCACTTTTAAGCCTAACGATTGCGCCATGACGATAATCGTTTTAGTGAGAATGGCATCATCAGAGTTTGATGTGAGATGTTTTACAAAAGATTGATCTATTTTTAAGAAATCCAATTTGAATTTTCTTAGATAGGACAAAGATGAGTAGCCAGTACCAAAATCATCAATGGCAAATTTAAAGCCTTGTTGACGCAAGTTGCATATTTGTTGAGTGGTATCGTTTGTGGACTCTAACAACACACCTTCTGTTATTTCAATAGTGATATCACGGCTCGATAGATCAATACCTTTTAAAATATCAAGCCAATGTTGGTGTTTTCGAACACTACAAAATTGAACAGGCGATTTATTAATTGTAAGCTTTAATGATGGATCGAAGTTCAATTGCCACTGTTTAAGCTGTTTGGCAGCGGTGGTAAAGACCCAGTCCCCAATGTCATGAATTAACCCCGTTTCTTCTGCAAGCGGAATAAATGTCATGGGACTAATCATCCCATCTATTGGATGTTGCCAGCGAATTAATGCTTCTAGTTTGCATATTTTCCCTGTCGATAATTCAAAAATAGGTTGGTAGTAGAGAATAAATTCGTTATTTTCTATTGCACGTCGCATGGCATCAATCAAACGGGAACGCGCTAACGTTGAATCCTGCATGCTTTTGGTGAAATAACTAAAACCGTTGTGGCCATTATGTTTTGCTTGGTACATGGCTTGATCTGCATTTTTGATTAGCTCCTCACTGGTTTCGGCATCATTAGGGAAAAGTGTGATGCCGATACTGGTTGATATATGAACGACCTTGTCATCAATTTGAAAAGGTAAAGCCAGTTGATGAAGGATATGTTTGGCAATGTGTTCGGCATCAATAAAATTAGATAACTCAGGCAAAATAACGGTAAATTCATCGCCGCCTAAACGCGCTACTGTATCGCTGTCACGTACGCAATAACTGATACGCTGAGCCGTTTCTGTTAATAATAAATCTCCCATGATGTGACCGAGGCTATCGTTTACTTGTTTAAAATGATCAAGATCGAGAAACATTAAAGCTAATGTATTTTTCGACCGTGTCGCATTTTTGATCTCTTGTTCTAAGCGATCATGAAACATTTGACGATTAGGTAACCCGGTTAATGCATCAAAATTTGCTTGGGTCCAGATCAACTCATCGGTGTGTTTTTTATCGGTAATGTCACGAATAAAGGCGCAAAAGTCATATCCGTCTTTAGTTTTAATATGACTAATACCTAACTCAATAGGAAACTCATGACCATCACGGTGTAATGCTGTTATTTCAAATCGGGTATCAATTACTTTTTTTATCCCCAATGTTAGAAAGCCTTTAAGACCCTCGGCATGAGCTTGGCGGTATTGCTCAGGGATAATTAATTTAGATAATTTTCTTCCCAAGACTTCTGTTTTAGTCCAGCCGAAAATAACTTCAGCTTGCTGATTCCAATCGTTAATAAGGCCGTGATGATTGATTTGTACAACGGCATCGAGCGCAGTATTAATGATGGTTTGAGTGCGAAGCGCATTTTGATGACTCTCCGCCAATAAATTATTAAAACCGTCCACCATGGTATTAAAGTTATCGCTTATTTGAGCCAATTCATCATGGGTCGCTAAGTTAATGTGTTCGCTCGTATCTCCTTTTGAAAATCTTTTAGATGCATCGTGGAGAATTTTCATATTGTCACAAAATGAGAGATAGTGACCGATGACAAAGTAAAGTTTGAGTAACAGCGTCAGTCCGGCGATGATTAATGAAGTGTATAAAGTCTGATTGGCATGACTAATTTTATCTGTTAATAGCTGTTTGCAGGCTGGTAATAGGGATTGGTATAAGTAATTGTAACCTTGGTTAATGAGATCGGTTGACAAGGTCAGAAACTCAACGGCAGATATTGAAAATTGTCGATTATAAATATCATTTTCTACGATAATGATCATTTGATGGGCAGCATCGGTGATCGTTTTAAAATTAGCTAAGAGCGCAGGGTATAATGGTCGAGAAATTGTCGTTAGCTTTTGTACGTTTGAATTTAATGAGGTTAATGCTATTTCTAAATCACTAACATATTGTTGAAGTATTCTTTTTTCATCTTCGCTTAATGATTTTTTGGCAAGAATACCTGTGCCTTTTGCTCTGACTTGGCCTAATCGTTCAAGTGTTTGGGGCAGTTCTTCGATAATGGTGTCGTATAAATAATATTCACGAATATCTGAATCGAATATGAGACCATATTTATTGGCTATCGCCGTTTCAAAATCAAGAAGACGTTTAATCAGTGAAGTGTGAGCAAAGAAATTATTTGTTAATGTTTGCTGAAGCCCTGATTGTTCAAGTCTCTTCCAGTCTGCTTGAATAGCACGCCATGATTCCAATTGGATGAAGTCATCGGGCAATGCTCGTTCAAACTGGCGTATGTTTTCTGCTATTTGGAGTTCAGCAGTAGACAATGATTGTTGAAGTTCATTGAGATTTCCCCCAATAATGCCAGCAGATAATCCTCGGTGTATTTCTATTGACTGAATGTTTTGAGATATTGGTTTAATTAGCGTCAAACCAATGAGTTTATCTGATGAGGTACTTACAACGTGATTAAGCATTGTAAAAAAACTATAAATAATGAAGACGAGAGTAGCTGTCGTTAAAAAACCAAGAAACAAGAATTTTTTCCGATAACTTAAATTGTTCATCACAATCAGTGCGGGTTTAAATAATGATCTTAGTAGATTAGTCATAGTGATTCATAATCCTTATCTTTTTCTCTTTATCTGATTATCGTTTATAAACTACGATGCGTCTATTTTGTTATGATCGCGTCCATGAAAAGAACTGACTTCCAATTTGAACTACCTGAGGCACTCATTGCCCAGTTTCCTTCCCCACAGCGTAATGCCAGTCGTCTACTTAAATTAGAGGGCAATAATGGTGATCTGACAGATCTGCAATTTGTTGATTTTCCTAGTTTGTTACGACCCGATGATTTATTAGTGTTTAATAATACTCGCGTTATTCCAGCACGATTATTAGGTCAAAAAGACAGCGGCGGTAAGATAGAAGTGCTGGTGGAACGGGTGTTAGATGACCATCGTGTATTAGCGCATGTTCGCAGTAGTAAGTCACCGGGAACCGGACGACATCTCTTATTAGAAGATGTGTTGGATGTTGAAGTGCTGGGTCGTCATGATGCTTTATTTGAATTGCATTTTCATGTTGATGGCACGGTTACTGAAGCGTTAGAAACGCATGGTCGATTGCCTTTGCCGCCGTATATTGAGCGTGATGTGGCAAAAGAAGATTTAGAACGTTATCAAACGGTTTATGCACAACATACCGGCGCGGTTGCTGCACCAACGGCGGGTTTGCATTTTGACCAAGCAATGCTTGATACCATTAATCAATTAGGCATCGAAACCGCTCACGTCACTTTACATGTTGGTGCAGGTACCTTTCAGCCTGTGCGAGTTGATGATATTAAAACCCACATCATGCACTCCGAACGTATTGAAGTATCCGCTGAAGTCTGTGAACAAGTTAAAGCCACACGTGAAAGAGGCGGTCGCGTAATTGCTGTTGGTACAACCAGTGTTCGCGCGTTAGAAAGTGCTTCACATTCAGGCATTATCGAACCTTTTAGTGGCGAAACCGAGATTTTTATCTATCCGGGGTATCAGTTTAAAAGTGTTGATGCGATGGTCACTAACTTTCATTTGTCCGAATCAACATTATTAATGTTAGTTTCGGCATTTGCAGGTAGAGACCATGTTATATCCGCTTATCATCATGCCATCGAACAACAATATCGCTTTTTTAGTTATGGTGATGCCATGTTTATTACCAAGAGATCTATATGAATACATTAGATAATATTCGTTTTGTATTAGTGGGCACGACGCATCCGGGAAATATCGGCGCAGCAGCACGTGCGATGAAAACCATGGGGTTAACTAATCTTCATTTAGTAACACCTAAGATTTATCCAAGTGCCGAAGCAACGGCTCGGGCATCGGGTGCGGATGATGTGTTAGCCCGCGCGGTTGTACATGACACATTAGATGCTGCATTAGCGGGTTGCCAACAAGTGTATGGCATGAGTGCACGTTTACGACATTTGCCAGTGCCTGTTGTGAATCCACGTGAAGCGGTCAGCCGTATTCAACAATCGCCAGATGACACCCAAATTGCCATCGTGTTTGGTCGTGAACATTCTGGTTTATCAAATGAAGAGCTCGATCGTTGTCATCATTTGGTTAATATTCCAGCTAATATTGAATATAGCTCGTTGAATTTAGCTGCAGCGGTTCAAGTATTAGCTTATGAACTTAAAATGAGCTTTGATCCAACCATTGTTGTCGGGCGAATTGGCGAAGAACGCGAAGCCATAGATGCCAATGATTTGGAACATTTATACGGTCATTTTGAGCAAACATTAACGGCGATTGGTTTTCTTGATCCAGAAAATCCACGTAACTTAATGCGCCGTTTACGCCGTTTATTTAACCGTGCAGAACTTGATCGAAATGAATTACAAATTTTGCACGGAATCTTACGTGCGGCTGAGGTTAAAAAGGGGGAATAATGTCAGAAAAAATCACGTTATGGCAGTCGATTAAAGAAGACATTTATTGCGTATTTGATCGCGATCCTGCTGCTCGCACTGTCTTTGAAATTATTACCACTTATCCTGGTGTACAAGCAGTGCAATGGCATCGCTTAAGTCACTGGTTATGGCAACATAATTTAAAATGGCTGGCACGATTTTTATCCACATTTAGTCGTTGGATCACGGGTATTGAAATTCATCCAGCCGTTAAAATTGGTCGTCGCTTTTTTATTGATCATGGCATGGGCGTCGTGATTGGTGAAACTGCTGAAATTGGTGATGATTGCACTTTGTATCATGGCGTAACCTTAGGTGGTACATCATGGAAAGAAGGCAAACGTCACCCTACTTTAGGTAATGACGTTGTGGTTGGAGCTGGTGCAAAAGTATTAGGTCCAATTTGTCTGCATGATGGCGCAAGAATCGGTTCAAATGCCGTCGTTGTTAAATCAGTAGCCGCAGGCAATACGGTTGTGGGTGTGCCGGGGCGAGTAGTTGGCACTAATTTAACTGAAGATGAAAAACAGAAACAAAAACTGGCTCAAGAAGTCGGGTTTGATGCTTATGGTGCTTCATGTTCAACCTTAGATCCTGTTGCTACGGCTATTCATGGCTTAATTGAGCATATTCACGCTTTAGATAAACGTGTGGAAGCGATGTCTGAAACGATTCATCAGCTTGGCGGCGAAGTATCAAATGAGCTTATGCCTGAAATAAATAGCTGTGAATTAGACAAAGATTCATCAGAGCCTGACCCAACTAAATAAACATCTGCAGATACAAACTCTGCTGCGTATAAAAGTTGACTAAAATAGTCGGGTATGTGAGAATTCGCCCAGATAATATATCCACATAATATAGAAGAGTATTCTCATGCGATTAACGACTAAAGGCCGCTATGCGGTGACAGCAATGTTAGATTTAAGCTTAAATTACGGCCAAGGATCGATAACATTAGCCGATATTTCTGATCGCCAAGGCATTTCATTATCGTATTTAGAGCAGTTATTCGCTCGCCTACGTAAGCAAGAATTAGTCAGTAGTACTCGTGGACCGGGTGGCGGTTATCGTTTAAGCCGAACGGCTGATGAAATTAGTGTATTAGATGTTATTTCAGCGGTCGATGAAAAAGTAGACAGCACCGCATGTGAAGGTAAAACCAATTGCCAAGGCGAAGAAGCCTGCTTAAGCCATGAATTATGGACCAGTTTGAGTGAACAAATTTCACTTTATTTGTCTGATATTTCCTTAGGTCAAGTGGTTAGAAATCATCAAAAAAGTAAAAATGGTGAAAAAGTAATTAGCTTCACAAGCATTTAATAGATAGGTAAATAATATGATTAAGTTAACAAATACAGCAGTAGCACGTGTACGTGACATGGTTATTAAGCGTGGAACAGGCGTAGGTTTACGCATCGGCGTCACAAAAAGTGGCTGTTCTGGTTATAGTTATGCGTTAGATTATGCAGAAACGATTGAAGATAATGATATTGTCATCGAGCAAGATGGCGTAAAAGTCGTCGTCGACCAAGAAAGTATGCCTGTTTTAGACGATTTGGTATTAGATTTTGTCAAACAAGGTTTAAATCAAAGCTTCAAATTCAATAACCCCAATGTTGTTTCATCTTGTGGTTGTGGTGAAAGTTTTAGCGTGACCAAATAAGTGACAATAAATGTCACATAGTGACTTTATATTCAAGTAGTAAATAGAACCAAATCAAGCCTAACTAGGTAAATCAATAACTTAAAAGTGGCACAACAACTGCACTAAAGCTAGCAAGGCAGATGCTGCTGATTTATCTAACTGAAAGGTATTTATTATGAAAAAAGTCCAACAAGGTTTTACATTAATCGAGTTAATGATCGTAATCGCGATTATCGGTATTTTGGCAGCGATTGCATTGCCTGCTTATCAAACGTATACTTTAAAAGCTAAGTTTACAGAGGTTGTATTAGCGACTAGTCCTGCTAAAATTGCTGTTGAAATAGGCCGGCAAACAGGGGTTGCGTTAGCAGATCTTGATGACGGTTCAAATGGTATCATCGCGATTGCTGCGGGCTCTAGTCCTTATGTAAGTACAGTCAGTACTACTAATGGTGTCATTACGGCAACGGCAACATCTATTGAAGGTTTAGCTGGCGAAACGTTCATTTTAACACCTAGTGCTGATGTTCCTGTTGTTTGGACTAAAAGCGGAACATGTGAAACTGCTGGTATTTGCTAAAATTTAGCAAATCAACAGAATCAAAGGGGTCAGACTCGATTGATTTGACCTGGATTCTAAAATTACGAATAAGCCTCAGTAGAAATACTGGGGCTTTTTTGTTTGTGAAGCAATGAGTATGATGAAGCCTTATTTCATAAGGATGTGAATAATGGCTCGCTTACCTCGATTAGTTTTAGTTGGACAGGCTCATCATGTGATTATCCATGGTAATAATCGTGAACCGATTTTTATTGCCGATGAGGATTATAAATTTTATCTCGAGAAATTGAGGTTGGCTTGTGAAAAACATCAATGCGACGTGCATGCTTATGTCTTAATGACTAATTATGTGCATTTGTTGATTACACCACATAAAGAAGATGGCATTGCTAAGGTAATGCAAATGGCGGGACGTTATTATGTGCAGTATTTTAATTATTGTTATCGACAAACAGGCACGTTGTGGGAGGATCGATATTAATTGATAGTGATCATTACGCGTTGATTTGTTATCGCTATATTGAGTTGAATCTGTCAGAGCAGGCATGGTTGATGAGCCTGCAAAGTATCCTTGGTCTAGTTATCATGCAAATGCATTAGGCGCTGATGATTTGCTAATTACGATGCATGTTTTATATAGTGATTTAGGTCAAACGGTAGAACAGCGCCTAGTTAATTATCGTGGTTTATTTGGGCATCATATTTCAGTTAAGCAGATTGAAAGTATTCGTGATGCTACGAATAAGTCTTGGGTTTTGGGAAATGACTTTTTTAAACAAAAGATAGAAAATGAATTAGGCATTCGTGTTACGCCAAAGTCTAAAGGTGGTGACCGACGATCAGCTTTATATAAGAAACAGGATAAAATCAATTGACTCTGACCCCATTGAAAAAAACGCTAAGTTTTGCATTGCTGTTTGTCTTTGCCTCCTTTTATGCTCAGCCTAATACTGGTGGCTCAGGTTTAGCGTTGACCTACAATATTCCAATCTGGACCGTTACCAGCTGGATAATAGTGGCTGGATTATTAATTAGTTCAATAAAAAAGCATCTTGTGTATCCAAAATTTTGGCCGTATTTGCTGATTTTTCCTGTGATTATGATCATAAACAGCCTAATGTCAGAGGTTATTCAATCCATTGAGTGGCTTTTTAGACAGTTATATATATTCGGCGGTGTTTTATTTTTATTTGCTCTATTTCAGTTTCAGATTAAACAGATGATGCTTGACCGCATTTTATTTATTCTAGTAATTGCAATTGGGTTGCATGCATTATTAGGAGCTTTACAAATTGTATCGCCTAATTTATTACCCTCTTATTTCCCATTTAATAGTGATCAAGTCCCACGGGGTATGTTCCAGCAAATTAATGTTCAAGCTAGTTTTTTGGCAACAGGATTGATTGTTAGTTTGTACTTGATTAGTCGTCCTAGCTTTAAATTTGCTCGTTTAATCGTTAAATCAGTGCTGATTCTTGCGTTTACATTAGCCTTATATGTGGTTATTGCCTCTGGATCTCGTATCGGTTTGTTATCTTTGTTCCTAGGTATTCCATTGGTTGTGTGGAGTCGATTTCATCAGCTCAAATCTCATAAACGATTATTGATAGCATTATTTATTGGCAGTTGTTTTAGTTTTATAGCAGGTCAGGCTGGTTTGCATAAAACCTTAGATAAAGCATTTCAACAGACTGAAAGTGTTTATTCAGCATCTCGTATTGATATGTACAGTATCGGTATAGAGTTAGTGGCGAAAGAACCGGTTTATGGTTATGGGATTGGCGGCTTTTTACGAGCATGGAATACACAAGCGTCGTATTATGTACTACGACATCCTGAGACTAAGTTGCCATCGGCAGTAAATCATCCACATAATGAAATTTTGTTTTGGATGATTGAAGCAGGCTTGCCTGCATTGTTTGGCATAGTCGTTTTCGCCGTCGGTATTTGTATTGCTTTGTATCAATGTGGTTTTCACCGTGGCGGTGCTTATGCAGCGATGTTATTACCGATTAGCCTACACACTCAAGTTGAATTACCTTTTTATATTTCTTCATTACATTGGTTTGTCTGGTTATTTCTAATCTATTTAGTGCTTAGACATCGCACTAAAACTGCAAACCTTAATCTTAGTTTGGCAATGACACGATTTATGCAATTAATTGCGGTAGGCTTAGCAGTTGTTGTAACGTTATTTATGATTAATACGGCGCGTGCTCAGGCAGATTTGTATGACTTACTTTACAACAAAAATGCACAGCCACCATATCTAAAACTCGCATTAAATAATCTATATACCAAAACATACGCAGAAGAGATTGCTATGCGTTCTATGCTGTACGCCAGCATAGAAAATAATGATAAAACTAAAGTTGATACGTTTGAAAATTGGGCATTGGATTATGTTGTTACTAATCCCAAATTAAAAATGTATGAAGATTTGATTTCAGCATCGGTCTTTCTTCGGCCTGAAGGGAAAGGCTGTGATGCAATCGAAGCTGGCTTAGCTATGTATGCTCACAACAAGCCATTAAAGCTTGCTTATGATGACAAATGCAAATAAGGAAATAACGCTTTAATTTTTTCATCTGGTAGCTCATTCATCGTTTCAATATTACGTTTAAATATTTCATCCGGTGAGGTCATCTTTTCAAGTGCTTTTTCTAATGTTGCTTCGCGAAGAATATGCAGGATTGGATAAGGTGATCGGTTGGTCAGGTTTTCAATTGAATCGATATCAGTTTCGGCAAAACAATAATCAGGATGAAAGCTAGCGATTTGGAATATGCCATCCCATTCAAATTCTTCTAACAGTGCATCTGCGAGATCTAAAAACTGATTATAGTCGTCAAACTTGTTCAACATATCTGGCACGATCAATAAGCTCGTTTCGACTTCTTCGGCAGGTGTTTGACTCATCAATGTGAGTTCAGCATATAAATCTGCCAGCAACACTTCTTCAGTTAATGCTTGGCTGACCGTAAAACGTACTTGTTTATTTTTACGGGGTGTCGCTGCAAATGGACACAGATTTAGCCCGATAACAACGTCATCGAGCCATGTTTCTACATCTAATATTGCATCATCAATAATGGTGCTCATTTAACACGCATACCTGCTTGTGCACCATCATCTGGGTTGAGAATAAATAAGTCTTTGCCACCAGGTCCAGCGGCCAACACCATACCTTCAGATAAGCCAAAACGCATTTTTCTTGGTGCTAAATTTGCGACCATTACAGTGAGTTTGCCAATTAAATCTTCAGGTGCATAAGCTGATTTAATGCCGGCAAATACTTGTTTTTCACCTAAGCCAATATCCAAAGTCAACTTAAGCAATTTATTGGCTTCTTCAACATGTTCAGCATTGACGATTTTGGCGATGCGTAAATCAATTTTGGCAAAATCATCAAAGCTAATTTCATCAGCAACTGGCTCAATATTAGTTGCTGTTTTAGATTTCTCTACGACAGCTTGTTCTACTGCCATTGTTTCTTTAGATGCTTGTTGAATAGCAATAATTTTGTCGGTTTCAATACGGGTCATCAAAGCTTTAAACGGGTTAATCTTATGATCTAATATCGGTGTTGCAATATCTGACCACAAGATTGGTTCAATATTAAGAAAGTCTTCTGCTTGTTCAGCCGTTGTAGGTAAAACCGGTTTTAAATAAGCGATTAAAACACGGAACAAGTTAATTCCCATGGTGCAAATATCGTGCACTTGTTGATCTTTACCTTGTTCTTTTGCCAACGCCCACGGTTTCATTTCATCAATATATTGGTTTGCTTTGTCGGCTAAGGCCATGATGTCACGCATCGCTTGACCAAATTCACGGTTTTCCATCTTATTGGCGATGGTGTCGGCTTGGTTAACAAAATCATCAAACAAAGCTTGTTCAGATAACGTACTTGCCAATTTGCCATCAAACCGTTTGCTGATAAATCCTGCACAACGACTAGCAATATTGACAACTTTGCCAACGAGATCTGAATTGATGCGGCTTTGGAAATCTTCTAAATTAAGATCGATATCATCAATGCCTGAACCTAGTTTGGCTGCAAAGTAATAACGTAGATATTCTGGATTCAAATGATCAAGATAAGTGCGTGCTTTGATAAATGTACCGCGTGATTTAGACATTTTTTTGCCATCAACGGTTAAAAATCCGTGAGCATAAATGGCATTTGGTCGACGGAAACCTGCGCCTTGTAACATGGCTGGCCAAAATAAAGCATGGAAATTGATGATGTCTTTACCGATAAAATGAATCATTTCGGTTGTGCTATCTGGTTTTAGATATTCATCAAAATCAACACCCGTGCGATCACAATAATTTTTGAAACTAGCGAGATAACCAATCGGCGCATCTAACCAAACGTAGAAAAACTTATTAGGTGCATCAGGGATTTCAAAACCAAAATACGGCGCATCACGCGAAATATCCCAATCTTTTAGGCCGCTTTCAAACCATTCATTCAATTTGTGACTGACTTCTTCTTGTAGATGGCCGCTACGTGTCCATTGTTTAAGATCTTCTTCAAAATCACCGAGTTTAAAAAAGTAATGTTCAGAATCTTTAGTAATTGGTGTTGCACCGGAAACGGCTGACACCGGATTTTTTAATTCTGTTGCATCGTAAGTTGCACCGCAGGCTTCGCAGTTATCGCCATATTGATCGGCAACGCCACATTTTGGGCATTCACCTTTAATAAAGCGATCAGGTAGAAACATTTCTTTTTCAGGATCATAAGCTTGGCTAATGGTACGGGTTGCGATATGACCAGCATCACGATTAGCAAGATAAACTTGGCTTGAAAGCGCCTTGTTTTCAGGACTATGCGTACTATGAAAATTATCAAAGTTAATAGCAAAACCAGCAAAATCAGCTTCATGTTCTTCTTGGATATTGGCAATAAGTTGCTCTGGCGTAATGTCTAGTTTTTGAGCATGCAACATGATCGGTGTGCCATGAGCATCATCTGCACACACATAATGGCACTCATTGCCTCGCATTTTTTGAAAACGAACCCAAACATCCGTTTGAATATATTCAACTAAATGACCTAAATGAATTGAACCATTTGCATAGGGCAAGGCGCTAGTAACGAGAATTTTTCTTTGCATGAAATAACCGGAAAATACGATAAAAATGTGCGTGAAAGATACCAGAAATCGACTTTTTACTCTACGACCATTTAGTTTTTTGTTGAAATAAAATTCCTCAGGAATGTTTATTTTTCATCACTTATTGATAATCGTGAGGCTTTCGATTAGATTTAAATTCATGATCACTGTTTGTAGTTAAATTATTAGGGGCATCGATGGAACTGAATTTACACGATATCCACGCTAACTCGATTGACTTGGCATTGGATAGAGCCCGCCAATATCGTTCCTTGTTAGAGCCTGAAATGGCGGAAAGCATTTGTTTAGATATTCTGAATATTGATCAAGACAATCAGCAAGCTTTAGTGCTTTATATTCTTTCATTAAGTGATCAGTTACACCATCCTGATAAACAAGCGCAGAGTAAGGTCATACAACAAGCTATTGAAAAACTAGATAGCGAATATCGTCGTTATTATTATGCAGGTTTGCTTAGTGAACGACAGGCGCGGTTTTTGCTTTCTCAACCGATGTCTCGTTCTTTTGCTTACGATTATTTCATTGAAGCCTTGCAAAATTACCAACTCGCCGAGCAAATGCGGCCTGAAAATAATGATGAAGCGATATTGCGGTGGAATAGTTGTATTAGAACCATTCAGAAAGAAAAGTTAGAACCTAGACGCGATCAAGACGTGTTAATTGATATGGAAAGCTAATCGTGAAGTTACTGCAACTACAAAAAAGATCGATGGCGCTCGCAGGGATGGTGATGGCCTTGTATCTCATCATTCATATGTTGACCAATTTAAGTTTTTTCAGTGAAAGTCGTTTTAGTCATTTTTATCATTGGTATAACAGTGGTGTGGTGCGTTGGTTAGTCTTAGCACTTATCAGCGGCTCATTATTTATTCACATTAAAGCAGCGATTCGAATCCGAAGAGTCAATGCCAAAGCAAGAACAGTTGCTTATAAAAAACACGATAAATTTCATATGCCTGCGATATTAGTGACTATCAGCATTGCATTTTTATTTGGTTTTATTGCCGTGCATGTCTTTCAAACATTATCCTTTGATGCCACCGATGTTTATAGCGAACTGATACAGCAGTTTCAATCGCCGTGGATGGTGTTGTTTTATTTAGCAGGTTTATTTGTGTTGATGATGCATTTGCATCATTCCTTAGCTAATGTTCTACAAACCTTGGGCAAAACTTCGGTGACTCATAATGGTTTAGTGTTAGCCGGTTGTTTGTTATTAACGGCCGGTTTTGCGGTGATTCCGCTTTATATTTATTGTGTGATGCCATGAAAGATCTTGAATTAGATAGCCATAGCCCTAAAGGTAGCTTGGAGGATCGCTGGACCCAGCATAAGTTCAACTCCAAGATTGTGAATCCTGCTAACCGAAAAAAATACACAGTCATTGTTGTTGGTACAGGCTTAGCAGGCGCTGCTGCTGCGGCATCGTTAGGTGAAATGGGTTACAACGTGAAAACATTTTGTTTTCAAGATAGCCCGCGCCGTGCCCATAGTATTGCCGCTCAAGGTGGCATTAACGGTGCTAAAAATTATCAGAATGATGGCGATAGTGTGTGGCGGTTGTTTTATGACACACTGAAAGGCGGTGATTTTAGAGCACGTGAATCCAATGTTTTTCGGCTTGCAGAATTAAGTAGTAATATTATTGATCAAGCGGTCGCCCAAGGTGTGCCGTTTGCTCGTGAATACAGTGGTTATTTAGCCAACCGTTCATTTGGCGGTGCACAAGTTTCACGCACGTTTTATGCACGCGGTCAAACAGGTCAGCAATTGTTATTAGGCGCTTATCAGGCGATGAGCAAACAAATAGCAGAAGGTTCTATCACTCATCATTCTCGCTGTGAAATGCAAGATCTGATTATGGTAAAAAATCATGCAAAAGGTATTGTTAGCCGAGATTTAATAACGGGCAAACTTGAAACACATATGGCTGATTGTGTGGTGTTATGCACTGGCGGTTATAGCAATGTGTTTTACTTATCAACCAATGCGAAAGGCTGCAATACTTCGGCAATATGGCGCGCTCATAAACACGGTGCTTTGTTTGCCAATCCTTGTTTTACCCAAATTCATCCTACCTGCATTCCGCAGCATGGTGCTTTGCAATCAAAATTGACCTTAATGAGCGAATCATTACGTAATGATGGTCGTGTTTGGGCACCTAAAAGAAAAGAAGATTGTGATAAAAACCCGGAAGACATCGCAGAAGAAAATCGCGATTATTTCCTAGAACGTATGTATCCCGCTTTTGGTAATTTGGTGCCACGTGATATTGCATCTCGCGCCGTTAAATTAATTTGTGATGAAGGTCGCGGTGTTGGCCATGAAATTGAAGGTCAAAAACTCGGTGTTTATCTTGATTTTGCCCAAGCAATCAAAAAAATGGGCTTAGAAGCGATTACTGAAAAATACGGTAATTTATTTGAAATGTATCAGCGGATCACCGCTGAGAATCCCTATAC
>LAZR01001086.1_pt1 | contig 18044 bp, 12 predicted proteins | sample 329461 | NCBI WGS metagenome assembly LAZR01 (sample SAMN03002196, study PRJNA259156) | marine sediment metagenome | biome: sea floor; feature: Hydrothermal impacted sediments; material: marine sediment; isolation source: Loki non-amplified sample from Loki's castle hydrothermal vent sediment ...
GAATTAAGGATATTAAACCTATTCACACTGACCCCATTGATTTTGTAATATTTCGTGGGGACCGGTCAGACACTGACCCCATTGATTTTTGATTCTATCTTTATTCTGTATTAGAAAAACTTGAATATTTCGTGTCGTAAGCTAATTTAATTGTACCAATTAGACCATTATTATTTTTAGCCACAATAAGTTCAGAATTATTCTCATCCATAAAGTTAAAATCATCGTATAGTTCTCCCCTATATAAGTACGAAACAACATCTGCACAATTGATGAGACTATCAAACTCTGATAAATCGCTGTTAAGTGGACGCTTGTTAGCCCTGAGTTCAACATTTCTAGGAAGAGAAACAGTGACAACTATTGGTAAATTTATTTCTCTAGCAAGATGTTTGAGTTTATGAGCGTATTCAGAGTATGAAATATTTTTATCTATAGACTTTTCTTTGTATGCAATATCTTGTAGAGAGTCAATAAACACGGCTTTAAGGTTATGTTGTTCCTTAAATAATATTAATTTTTCTCTTAGCTCATCAATAGACATTAAAACACTTTCATCAATAAATATTGGAGCATCAGCTAATAGTGTAATGGCTGAGGTCAGACGAGGCCACTCATCATCAGACAGGTTACCCCTGAGTAAATCAGAATTATTAATTGAGCCTATCATAGATATTAATCTACGAGTTGTTGTCTCTGCTGGTGAATTAATAGAGAAGTATGCTACTGATTTTTTTTCTACTAAAGCAATGTGACTTGCAATATTTAGAGCCAAGGCTGTTTTGCCCATTGCGGGTCGAGAAGCTATTACAATTAATTCAGCAGGATGTAATCCATCAATTGCTAAGTCAAATCCGTGAAGACCGGTTGGGATACCACTACATACTTGAGTTTCAAGTCTATTAAATGCATCATCCAAACGATTTACTTCTTTAGATAGAACGTCATGCATACTTAGAAGGCCAGCTCTTTCACCACTTCTGTTTTTGAACTTAATAATATCTTGGATTACTTTTTTTATTCCGTTGGTTATATCTAGACAAGCCTCATCTGAATTTTCCCATTTAGTGATTGGAATAGCTCCGTGAGGTAGTGATTGTATCTTGGAAAACGGCATGTCATGCCAGTCGGTAGGTCTTAGAATAATTGGTACTACTACGGCAGAATTTGTATCATGTCTATCAAGAGCTATCGATAGCTCATTATCAAAGCAATAATCGGAAGCGATAAAATCAGAACTTATTAATAAGAGTATTAGATCAGCCGTTTTGATCTTCTCATCAATTTCTTTTTCCCACTCTTGTCCTGGAAGAATTTTTCTATCGTGCCATTCGGTTATTATCTTTTGTCTTAGTAGCGGTGCTAAGTGATTTATAAGTGTATTTTTTAGTTCTTCATCTTTGTGAGAATAGCTGCAAAAAACAGAGACTTCAGTCTTTTCCATTTACATTCCTTAAATCGTAAAAAACCGGCATAAATGCCGGCTTTTTTATCAAATTTCTAATCCCAATTAAGTGCGCCACCTGTCTGGTACTCTGTAACCTTGGTTTCGAAGAAGTTTTTCTCCTTCTTCATATTAGATTGTTCATCTAACCAAGGAAGGGCAGCTTCGGCGCCGGGGAAGGGTTCTTCAAACCCGAGTTGTTTGGCACGACGATTAGCGATGAAGCGGAACTGGGCTACGTGATCTTCTTTTGAGTAACCTAATATTGGGTCACGTAAAATGTAGCTGGCGTAGATGCGTTCTGCTTCTTCGGCTTCTTCAAACATCGCTTGAATTTTAGCGGGGTCTAAAACAACGTTTTCTTCTTTAATGATTTGTTTTACAACACGAATACCGAATGAGGCATGCATCACTTCATCACGCATGATGTATTGCAATTGTTCGGCGGTGCCTTTCATTAAACCACGACGTTGCAAGGCAAATATTGGGCTGAAACCATTGTAGAACCAGCAACCTTCAAAAATAGCAGCAAAGAAGGCGTAGGCCATAACAAAGTTTTCTAGTTCGTCACGATCATGCAGGTCAATATCACTACGCATAATCGAGTTTAGGCGACTATTGGCCAGTTGAATCTTTTGGTTGATTTCAGGCACAACGCGGTAGCGATTGTAGATTTCGCTTTGATCAAGACCAATGGTTTCGATGCAATGTTGGTATGTCCACGTATGTAATGCTTCTTCATACACTTGGCGCGCTTGATAGATTTGTAACTCAGGCGCTGACATTTTTTCCATTACGGCTAAACCGATATTACGCATGGCGAGAATGTCGGATGTCGTTAAGTACGACAATACATTTTCGTATACATGACGTTCTTCTAAAGTCAGTTTATGACGGTAGTCGTGTACGTCTTGTGCCATGTTGATATCAAGCGGTGTCCAATGATTCTTGTTGGCATTAAGAAAGTATTGCCATGCCCAAGGATATTTGAACGGTGCTAGTTGGTTGATATCTGTCATACCGTTGACGACACGTTTGTCGTCAGGGTTAACAGGCGCAACATTCGCCAGCGGCAATGACATTTTTGGTGTATTGGCTTCTACTGGCGGCGGTGTGGCAACCGTGTAGGTTTCATTGCTTTCAACTTTGTCAGCTTGCGCTGCAAAAGGATCATCCCAATTTAACATTACTGACAAGCCTCACAATCTGGTTCTAAAATTGAACACGCTTTAGGTGCTTCCATACCTTCACCTAATACGAGTTCGTCATCTGCATTTGAAACGGGTGCTGCTACCGCGGCGACGGCTGCAACAGTTTGTGTGCTGCTGGTTTTTTCAGCGGCTGTTGCACCCATTGAACGTAGGTAATAAGTGGTTTTAAGACCACGAACCCAAGCAAGTTTGTATAGGTTGTCCATCTTTTTACCTGATGGTTCAGCCATATATAAGTTTAAGCTTTGTGCTTGGTCTAACCATTTTTGACGACGTGATGCGGCTTCAATTAACCAACGTGCATCCATTTCAAATGCCGTTACATACAGTTCTTTTAATTCAGCCGGTACACGATCAATCGCTTGCAAACTACCATCGAAGTATTTGAGGTCATTGATCATGACGTCATCCCATAAACCGCGTGCTTTCAAATCATCAACCATATACGGATTGATAACGGTGAATTCACCTGACAGATTCGATTTAACGAATAAGTTTTGATAAGTCGGTTCAACTGATTGGCTCACACCACAAATATTAGAAATAGTCGCAGTAGGGGCAATCGCCATTGTGTTTGAGTTGCGCATACCTTGTTTTTTGATCTTGCCGCGTAATGTGTCCCAATCAAGTGTTTGGCTTTCATCTTGTTGCAAGTATTCGCCACGTGCTTCTTTAAGAAGTTTGATTGAGTCGATTGGCAAGATGCCTTTGCTCCACAAACTACCTTCATACGTTTGGTAACTACCACGTTCTGCCGCTAGATCAGACGATGCTTCGATGGTGTAATAACTCACTGCTTCCATTGATGTATCAGCAAACGCAACCGCGCTATCTGAGCTATATGGAAGGCGTAATTTATAAAGTGCATCTTGGAAACCCATAATGCCTAAACCAACAGGGCGGTGTAATAGGTTTGAATGACGCGCTTGTGGCACGCTGTAATAGTTGTATTCAATCACGTTATCTAACATGCGCATTGCTGTGGTGATAGTGCGTTTTAGTTTTTCTAAATCTAAACCATTTTCACCGACATGTTGTGGCAAGTTGACTGAACCTAAGTTACATACCGCGATTTCATCATCTGATGTATTTAATGTGATTTCTGTACATAAATTTGAACTATGAACGACGCCAACGTGTTGTTGTGGGCTACGCAAGTTACATGGATCTTTAAACGTAATCCAAGGATGACCTGTTTCAAACAACATGCCTAACATTTTGCGCCATAAGTCATTCGCTGGCAGTGTTTTGGTGTTACGCATTTCACCACGAGCCGCTTTCGCTTCATACGCTTCATACGCCGCTTCAAATTTCAAGCCGACTAAGTCATGTAGATCCGGTGCTTCTTCTGGTGAGAACAATGTCCAGTTACCATTTTCAGCGACACGTTTCATGAACAAATCTGGGATCCAGTTTGCTGTATTCATATCGTGAGTACGGCGGCGATCATCACCGGTGTTTTTACGTAAATCTAAAAACTCTTCAACATCGATGTGCCATGTTTCTAAATACGCACAAACGGCACCTTTACGTTTACCACCTTGGTTAACGGCAACAGCAGTGTCATTGGCTACTTTTAAGAAAGGCACAACACCTTGTGAGTTACCATTAGTACCTTTGATATGAGCGCCTAAACCGCGAACGCGTGTCCAGTCATTACCTAAACCACCAGCAAATTTTGATAACAAAGCATTATCACGCATCGCACTGTAAATACCGCCAAGATCATCAGGTACAGTTGTTAAGTAACATGATGATAATTGTGGGCGTAAAGTACCTGCGTTAAACAAAGTAGGCGTACTGCTCATAAAGTCGAATGAAGACAATAAGTTATAGAACTCGATAGCACGACCTTCGCGATCTTCTTCGTTAATTGCTAAACCCATTGAAACACGCATGTAAAAGGCTTGTGGAAGTTCAAAACGTACATTATTTTTATGAATGAAGTAACGGTCATACAACGTTTGTAAACCTAGGTAAGTAAAGCTGAAATCGTTTTCTGGTTTCAATGCTTTACCCATACGTTCTAGGTCATATTCAGCTAATTCTGGTGCGACTAGTTCGTGGTCAATCGCAAGGTGAATATAGCGTTTAAAATAATCGGGATAGACATCCATCATGTCATGCTGCGAAGCTTGACGAGGTTGTTTATATACAAAGGTCAATGCTTCACGACGAATGCTATCCATCAATAAACGGGCGGCTACAGTGCTGTAGTCAGGATCTTTTTCAATAAAAGTACGGGCTGACATGACGAGTGATTTTTCAACGTCAGCTTCTTTAACACCATCAAAAATATTACGTTGAGTATCACGTAAAATAGCGGCGCTATCGACTTCTTTTAACCCTTCGCAGGCTTCAATAATTAAGTTTTGTAGGCGGTTAATATCAAGCGGTGCTTTACTGCCATCTAACGCGGTGACATTAATAACGTTTGCAGACACAGGTGTTGGGTGTTGTTTTTCTTCTTCTGCACGTTTTTGAGCTTGATGATCACGGTAAAGTACGTAAGCGCGAGCAACTTTGTGCTGGTCAGCACGCATCAATGCTAACTCTACTTGGTCTTGAATATCTTCAATATGAACGGTGCCACCATTATCTAAACGACGTGTTAGATTTTGTTCAATTTGTTTAGTGATATTAGCTGCAACATCATGAATGCGACGACTGTCTTTAGCTGAGTCTCCTTCTACGGCAAGAAACGCTTTAGTAATCGCAATTGCAATTTTACTGCTATCAAAGTCAGTAACTTGGCCATTACGGCGAATGACTTGATATTGACTTGAAGAGGATGAGTTTGATGCTAATTCGGCTGCCATAATTAGTAATTCCTGCGCTAGGTGTAGAAAAAATTTTGAAAATCATAAACCACAAGCTGTAGTGGTTTAATAAAATGTAAACCACAAGATAGTGTGTTTTTATGATTTAAACAAGTGGTGAAAATGTATCGTTTTGTGAGTAAGGTGTGGATAACTTTTTCAGACTGCTATGCGACCTAGCTGGGGTGGGCCTTTGTCAAAAATGTCATAAAATAATGCCGGTATAAATTATTTTTTCGATGAGTCAAACGATGCGCTATTTTTAGCAAAATATGAATTTTATTCCGTATATTACCGATGTTAAAAAGCCAATTTGTTAGTCCAAAATAGATGTCTAAACAAACTGGCTTTTTAATTATGAATATATGCGTTTGAAAAAAAATAAATAAGGTTTTGTAAACTTTAATTAATGTGCAGTCACTTGAAAAACACCGACTAGTTTGCTTAATCTTTGAGCGGTATTCTTGACGGATATTGAACGGTCTTGAAGTGTGCCTATTGAACCATTCATTTGTTGTGCTGATATACCTACACGCCGAGCCGTATCACCATGACGCTGACTATTTTCATCAAGTTGTTTGATGGTAGAGAACATTTGTTCAACAAGATTATGCAAATGCGTATTTTCTGAAGAGGCCTCTTCGGTCATTTTCAAACTGCGATCAACATTTTGAACACCTGTTTCCATAAACGTGACGGCTGATTGTGTTTCTTGTTGAATACCTTCAATCATTTTTTGAATTTCACTGGCTGAGCCAGAAGTACGAGAGGCAAGCCCACGAACTTCATCGGCAACGACAGAAAAACCACGACCATGTTCGCCTGCACGAGCCGCTTCAATAGCTGCATTTAATGCTAATAAGTTGGTTTGATTAGTAATCTCTGTAATAACACCGATGATATTACCCACTTCAACGGTACGACTATTCAATGATTGCACTGTTTTAGCTGATGTTTCGACGATATTACGAATATCTTGGGTACCAGAACGTACTGATTCAAATTGTTCGCGCGCTTCACGAACCACGCTATCCATCGCATCTTTCAAGGCTTCAGCGGTCGTCGTTGCTTGACTAATTTCGACTAGTTGTTCTTCTAATAAAGTCAGCATTTCTTTTATCGCATCCGATACTTCCCCTGATACTTGATAGGCTTCTTTATTGGTATCGAGCATCGCTTGATTGGTGTGTTTAACATTACTACTGGTGGCGATAACTTGACCCACGATGCCATCCAAACTATCAATAAAACTATTGATCCAACGTGCCATATCACCCGTTTCATCAGCGACAATTTGTTCTTGTGCTATCCGTTGTCTCAAATTGCCTTCACCCTCAGCAATCGTTCGAATAACTTCAGTCATTTCATCTAAACGCGTGGCTAGGCGGTTAGTGCTGAACTTAGGAAATATCAAGGTGGTGAAGATAATCATTAGCAGTGATAGGGCATTAATAACTAATGGTGGCAATGGTGTTAAATAATGCAGGCCGGTATTGACGGCAAGAATAGCTGTACTTGCCAGCATAAATCTTTTCATTAGTCCGAGATTAATCGAGCGTCGACGATAAACTTCTTCTAAATCACCTTCACACATCATGCCCCAACGATCAGGCGAACCTTTAAGTTGGAAGGTGACGCCTTTGCCGATAACGGGAATATGTCGATAATCTGAATAGCCAGGATAGGTGATGAAGACGTTTTGTCCATTACGAATTGTTTCACGTACCCCGGGATGAAGTTGTCCTGTTGCCGGATCGGTAAAGCGTAATTCTAGTTCAGTATGATGATTAACTTTAACGACACCCCAAGGTGTATGAATGCCACTTTTTAAGTTTTCGCCATGTGAAAATGTATTATCTTCAAAGCGTGAGCGAGAGAGGGCGGTGCCTTGTTGAATACGGTTGTCAAAATTTGAATCAACCATAAAGATATAGTTGTCACCTGATTCTGGGTAAATATGTCCCGCTTCACGTTGAATTAAATCACCCAAAACATCATTAGGTACGCGGCCACAAATAGCGCCATAAAAAATACCGTTGCGCTCAATCGGCTGATAAAACATCAGCGTGACTTCATCATGAAATTTAGAGCTAGAACGACCAATTTTCAAGGTCATAGGATCAATATAAGGACCATGTAAAAAAGGTTTATTAACACCTTGTGCTACCGCATTCGTCGCTAAATTATTAACGCCAATATGGGCGCTATATGTCGAGCTAATAACTTCGCCATGCATATTGATAACAAATAGCTCAGAAAAATCGACTGCCGAATCTAAACGTTCATTTAACCAAGCAAGATCGACAGCCGGAAAGCTAGTTGAAATGTGCCCCGCCATAAATTCTAATTGTTCCCATTGGCTATCAACCCATTGATTAAGAATTTTTACCCGAGTTGCGGCAATCCCTTCAAAGGTTTTTTCAACTGAACTATATATATGGCGGTTTAAGAAACATGATTTGTACATAGCCAACTTTCCTGTTTGGCCAAACCAAGGCAGCCATTTTTTTTCCTTTAGGCTGAGGTTCATTGAACTACTTTTAAGTGTACTCATCTGATGAATTCTCTATTGTTAAATTAAACAGGACATTTAAACGAAAAGAATTATGCAAGTGTGGAGCCATTTTGTTATTTATATTAAATAACATTGCTTTAGCTGGTTTTTATGAAGTATTTACTAATGATCTGTAAGCTAGGTATGGTGCAAAAAGAAGGTTTACAGTGGTGTGAACGCACTCGGTTGGTGCTATTGGGCTTTAGAAATCTAAAGCCCAACTTACTGATAGCTGTTACAAAGACTTTAGAGTAGTGATGACATCTGAAATATGTTCTTTGACTTTTACATTGCGCCATTCATGAATCAATACACCCTCGGTATTGATTAAAAATGTGCTGCGCACTATGCCCATATATTCACGACCATAATTCTTTTTTAAGTGTAAAACATTGAAAAGATTGCATGCCATTTCTTCAGCGTCGGACAATAATTCAAAAGGAAATTGATGTTTCGTTTTGAAGTTTTCATGAACGCGTACACTATCGCGGGACACACCTAAAATGATGGTGTTTAATGATGTAAATTCATCGATATGGTCGCGAAACTGTTGACCTTCTAATGTGCAACCCGGTGTATTGTCTTTAGGGTAAAAATAGATAATGATGTTTTTACCCTTATGTTCTGACAATCGAAAGTGAGTTTCACCTGTACTTGGTAGTTCAAAATCGGGCACTGTTTGGTCGAGTTGTACGCTGTTCATTGAATATTTCCTATTTAGGCTGCTATCTAAAGTTTAAATAACCCTTATACAAGTGCGTCGATGTTTATCAACGGTATATCTTAGTGATATTCGCTTCTTGTCATCTTGTAGCGGGCAAAGTAACATGGCGGTTTATTTTTGGAGTCTTACGAACATGTTTAGCGGCAGTATGGTAGCACTGGTCACACCCATGCGAGAAGATGGTTCGTTGGATAGTGACTGTCTGAACAATTTGATTGAGTTCCACATTGCTAACGGTACCAAGGCGATCGTTGCCGTCGGTACGACTGGCGAATCTGCTACGCTAACAGTTAAAGAACATTGTGCCGTTATTAAACAAGTTGTTACGCAAGTTAATGGCCGTATTTCGGTTATTGCCGGTACAGGTGCAAACTCCACCCGCGAAGCAATCGAACTCACGCAGTATGCAAAAGACTTAGGGGTTGACGCCGTATTATTGGTGACTCCTTATTATAATAGACCGACTCAAGAAGGCTTGTATTTGCACTATAAAGCGATTGCTGAAGCCGTCGATGTGCCGCAAATTCTTTACAATGTTCCAGGTCGAACAGCGTGTGATCTATTGCCTGAAACAGTGGCTCGTCTCGCAAACATCAAAAATATCATTGGTATTAAAGAAGCGACGGGAGATTTATCCCGCGTCCCACAAATAAAAGCATTATGTGGTGATACCATGGAACTTTACACGGGTGAAGATGCCAATATAGTCGATTTTATATTGGCCGGCGGTCAAGGTGTTATTTCTGTTACTGCAAATGTGGCACCTGCATTAGTACAAGCTATGTGTGATGCTGCACTAGCGGGCGATGAACACGCTGCACGAGATATTAATAATCAGTTGGATCTATTAAATAAAGTATTATTTATAGAATCAAACCCTATTCCTGTTAAATGGGCTTTAACAGAAATGGGCTTGATTCCAAAAGGCATTCGTTTGCCTATGACTGTATTGTCAGAAAAATATCATCAGTCAGTGCGTGAAGCACTCATGGCTGCCAGTTTGTTAAACTAATTTTTTAAGTGAACTTAACTACATGAAAGATAACCGTTTGAAATATATTTCTTTGGCTGTACTTCTGGCTACAACCGTCAGTGGTTGTGGCGCTTTTTCATCCTTAGATGAGGTTATACCTGACAACTCTAAAAAATATCGCAAAGCTGATACCATGCCACCGCTTGATGTACCGCCTGATTTGAGCACTATACGTATTAACGATGATATCGTAGGAAATCAAAATAATACTGCAACGTATTCTGAGTTTGAAGAAGCAGCCAATAATCCATTGGCTTCTAAATACAATATTGCAGCTGAGACCAAACCCGCTTTATCTGGCGAAGGTAGTAAGCGTCATTTAATTGTACCGGGTGATCGTGAAGCGATTTGGGCGCAAATTTTAGATTTCTGGGCACAAAAAAATGTTTCCGTTGTTCGTAAAGATATACGCATTGGTTTGATGGATACTGACCAAATGTCTGATGGTTATGCTTATCGCATCAGAATGGAACGTGGCGACACATCAAAAACATCATCTATTTATGTGGGTGAAGTCACAGGCGAAAATAATGCGCAAAAAGATGAAGCGATGTTACGCCAATTAGCTGATTTCTTAGGTGTTATCTATCAACAACAACAAGTTAAAGCACAAGCAGTACAACAAAGCCAACCTAAAGTAGCATCTGCGGTGAGTGCACAGCTAGTGGATGAAAATGGTGATCAAAAAGCGTTATTGGTTAACCAAGACTTTTCTGATGTGTGGAATCGTGTAGGACGTGTTTTAGATAGTAAAGGTTTTGCTGTTGAAGATCGTGACCGTTCTCGCGGTACCTATTTTGTACGTTATTTAGATCCAATGAATAAAGAACAAGAAGAGTCAGGCTTTTTCAGTGGCTTAGCGTTCTGGAAAGATGATGTTGAAAAATCACCAAAAGAGTTTTATTACATCAAACTTATTTCTGATGCCGATAAAACGAAAGTTGTCGTTTTAGATGCAAAAGAAAAACGCACATCATCAGAAACCGCAGTACGTTTATTAACGTTAATGCAGGAACAACTTTCACAATAATGCGTTTTGCTTCGCTAGGTAGCGGAAGTAAAGGTAATGGAACACTGATTTCCTATAGAGAAACCACATTGCTAGTTGATTGTGGTTTCTCTGCTAAAGAAACAGAAAAACGTTTGCAACGTTTGGCGATGACCGCCGACCAGTTGACCGGCATTGTAATTACTCATGAACATGCAGATCATATTAATGGCGTGCGTGTTCTAGCTAGAAAATATAATATTCCTGTTTATGCTACCGCAGGTACAGCAGGATGTATGGCTGCAGATTTAGTGCATTTAGTCACTGAATTTAGTTGTCATGAACATTTTCAGATTAATGATATAAATGTTGAACCATTTCCGGTGCCACATGATGCGCGTGAACCCAGTCAATTTGTGTTTACAAATGGTCAACATCGCGTGGGTTTATTAACGGATGTCGGGATGACAACACCGATTATTGAGCAAGCTCTGTCGGGGTGTGATGCTTTATTATTAGAAGCAAATCACGATATGACGATGTTAGATAATGGTGAATATCCTGATCATTTAAAATATCGCGTTTCTGGCCGATTAGGGCACCTAAATAATGTTCAATCCGCTAAAATTTTAGAAAAAATTGATACATCGCGTCTGCAACATATAGTTGCTATGCATTTAAGTGAAAAAAATAATTCGCCAAATATTGTGACCCCATTATTTTCACAGGCGTTAAACTGTGATGAAAGCTGGATTGGTATTGCCGATCAAGAGTTGGGTTTTGACTGGCGCGAAACGACTAATAGTTAGAGATTTAATTATGGAAAAAAAACAAGAATTATTATACGCAGGCAAAGCAAAAAGCGTCTTTTCAACGGATAATGAAGATTTTGTCATTTTAAGTTTTCGTGATGATACATCTGCTTTTGATGGTGAACGTATTGAACAGCTAAGCCGTAAAGGTGAAGTGAATAATAAATTTAATGCCTTCATTATGGAATATCTAGCCAATGCCGGTATTCCAACGCATTTTGAAAAATTATTAAATGACACTGAATCATTAGTTAAAAACATGAAAATGATTCCGGTTGAATGTGTGGTTAGAAATGTTGCTTCTGGTAGTTTAGTTCGTCGTTTAGGCGTCGAAGATGGCATGGAATTAAATCCACCAATCTTCGAATTTTTCCTAAAAAATGATGCTTTACACGATCCTATGGTTAATGAATTTCACATTGAAACATTTGGTTGGGCTTCTGCTGATTCTGTAAGTAAAATGAAAGCGTTAACGTTTAAAGTTAATGCTGAATTGAAGTCATTATTTGCTGATGCAGGGTTGATTTTAGTCGATTACAAACTTGAATTTGGTTTGTTTAAAGGCGAAGTTATTCTGGGTGATGAATTCAGTCCTGATGGTTGTCGTTTATGGGATGCTGAAACACGCGAAAAATTAGATAAAGATCGTTTCCGCCAAGGTCTTGGTGGCGTGATTGAAGCCTATGAAGAGGTCGCTAGACGAATTGGTGTCAAACTTTAGACGCCCTTAACGTCTTAGTTTGCTACAAAAAATCCCCATTGTTCCTCAAACAATGGGGATTTTTTTATGGTTTAAATTTAACTTTTCAATTTACATTAGCTCTTACTGATTAATTTCTACTACGAAACACCTTGTTTGACGTATACTTTAGCTCGTTTTAATGGTCTCTTGATTGAGATAATAGGGAATTTGTGCAAACTAATTTTGCAAGCGAAGCTGTCCCCGCAACTGTATACGTGGAGTGCGTCACCTCAGTTTTTACTGATAACACCACTGAAGCTTGATCGTAAGCTTTGGGAAGGTGGTGACAAACTATGAAACGTGAGCCAGTAGACCTGCCATTTTGACATTATTTCTGATGGCCGGGGGGTGCAGTCGGGGCGGATTTCCGCTTTTAAATGATGCATAATCTTGCGTTTCATAAAGCAATTGTCGTGTCGTTTCGCTATCCCATGGTCGTTCAGTATGCTCATTATTTACTGGATACGACGTGATCAAAACTATTTTCTCAATACTTCTTTTATCGGTGTTTGCCACTCCTGTTTACGCTGACACCATATTGGCGATTGTGTCTCAACGCAATGTGTCAGAAGTGGTGTCAGGCGCTCATGATTATTTAAAAGATAAGCCATCTGACCAGATCACTATTCGCACTACGACGCAGTGGTCATCATTACCCCTAGAGCAACAAAATAGCTTGTTAAAATCAGCTGATATCGTTTTTACAGGCGGTGTGTTTGGAAGTAGTGCAGAGTTATTAAATAATGCTTTATCGCAACATCAGAAAGATAATTTTATTGCTGTACATAGTGACCGACGTTTAGTCGCCGCCTCTACATTACATGGCAAATCATTATTGGCGAATGCTGATATTGATGGTTTGATGGCAAATCCTGATCCACTATTAACACCTGAAATTTGGCTTAATCAACACATCGCCAAGTTTCCTCAACACAATGACTGGTTGTTAACCCGTTTATTTTGGCTTGGTCGCGACAGTAGTAATATGCGTGGTTTATTCGAACAACTCAGTCATCTATTAACTGATACTCAATCAACTCGTGTACCTAAGTTAGTCACCCCACTACGTGCTTATTATTTAGATCATGTCGAGCCATTGTCACAGTTTGATTTTTCACAGAAAAAATCATGGGTCGTCTTATTAGATTACGAAACCGGTGATCGTCATGCTGAAAAAGCATTATTAGATTCGTTGTGCGTGGGAATTGAATCAGCGGATATAGGTTGTATGACGGTGTTAGCTGGTTGGGGTGAAGCAAGCGTCGATGCAGTAAAACTGCTGGCTGAAAATAAGAAAAAAATCAGTTTAATCATATCTTTACAAAACTTTGTTGTCGGTGCGGGTGAAGGACGAGAACAGGTTAATCAATATTTATCTGAATTAAGTGTGCCTGTGCTGAAAGGCATTCGACTTGCTGATAATACGGAAGATGAATGGTTATTATCGGAAGAAGGTTTAGGCTGGAATTCAGTGCATTACCTTGTTGCGATGCCTGAGTTACAAGGCATTAGCCAGCCGGTAGTTGTGGCTGCAATGAGTAAATCAACCATAGATGAATTAACGGGTGCTGAAATATCACTGACGTTACCGATTGAAAAACAAGTTAAGTTAATGGCACAGCGTGCTAATCGTTGGTTGGCATTACAGCAAAAACAAAATAAAGATAAAAAAGTCGCCATTATTTATTACAACCATCCTCCGGGTAGACACAATATCGGCGCTGATAATTTGAATGTGCCCGAATCATTATTCGATATGTTGAATGCATTAAAAGCGGCGGGTTATCAAACTGGCGAGCTACCGAGTTCATCTGAAAAATTACTCGATATGCTGCAAGAAAAGGGCGTTAATTTACCTGAAGATGGTCTAGCCTTAAAAGAAATGTCATCGAAGGTTCAGTTAGTCAGTAAGGCTGAATATTTAAAATGGTTTGCTGATTTTCCTGAAGGTGTTCAACAAGAAATGGTCAACGGGCCGCTGGGTTATCTACATATTATGTTGCAACGTGCCGTTAATTTAGAAGATAAAACCATTGGCCAACATTTAATGGAAAGGGTGATTAAAGACTTGCATCATGCTCTAGATGGCGTTGATCATCCTGCCCGTAATCGTGCTTTGAATTTACTTGAACAATTAGAAGCGATGTATGCCGATCCGAGGCAAGTAGATTGGGACAAAGCGAAAGTGTTGGTTGATGCTATTGCAAATCAAGGCGTAGAAGGTATTCGTGGTTGGGGGCCAGCGCCAGGTTATGTGATGGTGCATGATGACAACTTGGTTTTACCTGGGATTCAATTTGGAAATGTATTTATCGGTCCACAACCGCCGCGTGGTTGGGAAATAAACGAAGAGTTATTACATGCCAATTTATCATTCCCACCGCCACATCAATATGTGGCTTTTTATCAATGGTTACAAAAAGACTTTAAAGCCGATGCGCTCATTCATTTAGGCCGTCATTCAACTTATGAATTTTTACCACGTCATCGAGTAGGGATGAGTGATGAAGATTATCCATCTTTAATATTAGGCGATTTACCGAGTATTTACCCTTATATTGTGGATGGTGTTGGCGAAGGCATTCAAGCTAAACGCCGTGGTTTAGCGGTAATGATTGATCACTTAACACCGCCGCTTGAAAGTACGGCGCTTTATGATGATTTATTATCGCTACGCCAAGTGGTTGAAAGTTTTGAATCAGCGCCTGTTGATGCCAAAGCGATACGTCATCGTGCGATTGATGAAATTAAAAAACTGGTCGATGAGCTTAATCTTCGAGATGAACTACAAACTAGTATGGCAAGCGAATTGGCCGTACGAGGTATCACCGAGTTTGATCAAGTTGATGACGAGTTATTAGTGCATGAGGTAGGTCATTATTTAACTAAATTACAAGAAGACTTTATGCCATTAGGTTTACATGTATTTGGTCGTGATTGGTCGACGGATGCTATCGAAACGATGGTGACATCAATGAGTCAAAATCAAACATTAGATAAAAGTTGGTATGATTTATTAGCAAAATCACCGAAAGCAGAAATGGATGCTTTATTGGGTGCGCTTAATGGTCAGTATGTCAATGTGGGTAAAGGGAATGATCCTATTCGTACACCAGAAGTTTTGCCAACAGGTCGAAATTTTTATGCAATGGATGGCAGTTTAATTCCATCACGTTTGGGTTATAACGTGGGTGTTGAACTAGCTACTAAAGCACGTATTCAAACGAATTTAGATACTAGTAAAAAATCAGAACCTAACCCTTTATCATCGAAACCAAGCAATGAAGATCTAAAAGGATCAGATGCAATCGTATTGTGGGCATCAGATGTTGTACGTGATGAAGGCGCGATGATTGGCTTTGGTTTTGATATGTTAGGCGTCAAACCGACATGGAATAGTCGTGGAATATTCAAAGGTTTAGAACGCTTTGATGTCAGTAAAACACCTGATAAAGATGTTGACGGTAATCCTGTTCTTCGTGTCAGGCACGATACTTTATTTACAACATCAGGCTTATTTCGTGACTTATATGGTGCCCAATTAATATGGTTGGAACGCGCCGTATTATTAGCATTAGATGGATCATCTGATTTAATTCGCAAAGATTACCCCGCTTTAACACATGCTTTGAATAGTGCCCTAACACCATTAGATGGCATGACTGATCCTGGCAATGAATCATTAGAGGTCAATCGTGTTGCAGCACGTTGGGTTAAAGATGCTAGTGCGGCATTGAATGCCGGCATGGGTGATGAGCAAGCAGGTCGTGAAGCAAGTTATCGTATTTTTGGCACCACGCCGGGCACCTATGGTGCGGGTGTGAATCGTTTAGTTGAACGTTCTGGTGCTTGGCAAGATAGAAGCCAAATAGCCGAGACTTATATTAATCGAATGGGTCATGCCTATGGCAATGATATACAAGGCGAACCGAATCAAAACCTATTCAAACAACGATTAGCAACGGTTGATAATACGTATCTAGGTCGTGCCAGTAATTTATATGGCCTGCTGGATAATAATGATTCGTTTGATTACATGGGCGGGTTAAGTTTGGCGGTTGAAACAGTGCAAAATGGCGTGGTACCCAATAATTTTATCTTATCGTATGCCGACAGTAATAATATGAAGATTGATCCATTAGAGACCGCTTTATTATCAGAATTACGTGGCCGTTATCTTAATCCGCAATGGCTTAAACCTTTAATGAATGAAGGCTATGCCGGTGCCAGAACGATGGGCAGCGAGTTTTTAGAATATCTTTGGGGCTGGCAAGTAACGAATCCTGGTGTGGTAAAAAGCTGGGTATGGGATGAAGTCAAAGCCGTTTATATTGATGATAAATTAGAACTAGGTTTAGATGACTTTTTACAACAAGGTCAGAATGTTCATGTCAAAACTAATATGTTGGCAGTGATGTTAGTTGCGGCAGAAAAAGATTTTTGGGATGCTGATGATAAAGACATTAAGCAACTCGCCGATGCCTTTACTGCATTGGTACTTGAACATGGTTTACCTGGCAGTGGCCATACTAATCCTGATAATCCTATTTACCCTTGGTTAGCGCCGTATGTTGAACAAGCGTCATATCAGAAATTAATGGCATTAGTGGAGTCGACAAAAAATACGTCAGAAGCAGTGACTTTACCTTCAACTATTGTTGAAGTTAATCTAGAAGATCAACAAGAAAAGCCTGAAACTCAACAACAGCAAGATCAATCTGAACAAGATAAAACTAAGCAAGAGACTAAAAATGACGATTCTAACCTAGATTTAATCTTATTGTTTTCAGCTATTTTGTTGCTCGTTATGGGTGGTTTACGTGGTTTCTTTATGCCGAAAAAACACCGACAACAAGGAAATAATTAATTTATGTTAAGTTCAGCTTCGATTGGGATCATGCATGGTTTTGTTGGCTATTTATTGGAACCAGTGATTTATCTATTATTATTCTTATCGGCGGTTGCATTGTTAGATGTCGGTATAGCATTATCTGAACGCTTTAGGGCCTTGCCGTTATGGATTAAAAGTGGCGATATTGCAGGTTTAGAAAAGATGGCTACACGTCGTATTGAACGTAGTGATTTTTTAGCTAGAATTGCCCCGATGTTAGGATTAATGGGCACATTAATACCTTTAGGCCCAGGTCTCTCAGCTTTAGGTTCTGGTGAGTTAGATATCTTAACAACGGCAATGAGTGTTGCTTTTGATACCACGGTTTTAGGTTTGTTAGTCGGGATTACAGGTTTCGTTTTAGGTCGCATTCGGCGTCGTTGGTATGACACGGCATTAACAACAATGGAACAGAAATTAGAATTAGGTGTAGGGAACTAAGATGGCAAGATCATGGCAAAAGAATAGATTCAGCGCTGAAAGCGAAGAGCCATTAGGGCCAATGGCTAATTTTCTTGATCTGATGTTAGTATTTGCATGTGGATTAATAGCGGCGTTGATTGCGATGAGTGATCAATTGCAAGACCATTTTCAACAATCTTCTAATCAATCAGCTTATTCAGAAAAAGAAATTGTTGAAACAGGAAAAGAAATACCTGAATCACCACTTGGTCGCCAAGGTGGAGCTGATGGCTTTGAAGCAGTGGGTCAGGTGTTTCGTGATCCTAAAACGGGAAAATTAATCTTAATCGGTGATTAATGTTGATGACTAAAGAGATTAGCCTTTAACTTTCCAGCGTATATGTTCGCCTGCACGCATCGGGAT
>LAZR01001088.1_pt1 | contig 18009 bp, 9 predicted proteins | sample 329461 | NCBI WGS metagenome assembly LAZR01 (sample SAMN03002196, study PRJNA259156) | marine sediment metagenome | biome: sea floor; feature: Hydrothermal impacted sediments; material: marine sediment; isolation source: Loki non-amplified sample from Loki's castle hydrothermal vent sediment ...
ATCTTAAATTTCACTCAGTCTAATAGTACGTTTAATAACGGTACTGAAATTTCTCTGCTAAATTGGACAATTAAAAATAACGTTTCTGATTATGGAGTATTTGCAGTTCAGCTAACTTGGACAAACGGTACTGAAGTAGGATATGAAGAAATTAATATTGAAATTGTTGGTAAAACCAACTTAAAAATTAATACTCCAAATCTAATTCCATATCCTGTATATGATGCAGGTTATGACTTTAATATAACTGTTAACTTTACAGATACAGGACAAAGTAAGAATATATCAGACGCAAACATCCAATATAGAATTAATGATAAAACTATTAGTGCTGTAAATGAGAGTGTGGTTCATGTGGGCTATGGGTTATATAACATCTCAATTGATTGTAATCATTCTGACTTTAATCCTTATGGTATAAACAACATTACTATTTTTGCTAATAAAACTTTTCACTATAACCAGAGTAAAGTTTTATATCTCGTAATATTAGCTGAAACTGACTATAATCCAGGTCAATATCCTAGTGGTTCCAATTTTTATTCTGATCAAACCTTTAATATAACTTTATACCTCAACAATACAGTTAAGGACCAAGCCATTGATGGATATTACCTAACTATAAACGCAAATGATTCACTATACCTAAATTCTAGTGCTAATACTAATCGTATTTTTAATCTCACAGGTGGATATTATAATATAACTGTAAATTGTTCAGATAACGCTTTTGATGGCTATGGACCTTTTAACATCGAAGTTATTATGAATAAATCATATCATTATAATCACTCATATAATTTTGATATAAATATTATGGGAAAAGCGACCTTAACAGTTTCTAAATACCCTGATAAACTTAATTACGGTTCAGAAGATACATTTAATATAACAGCATATTACAATGACACGATAACAAATGAAAAAATAACTGGAGCCAAAATTACAGTAGAAGTCGATGGGAAGTTATATCTAAATTCTAGTGATAGTGCTAATGCTACTCGATTTGATTTAGTAGGTGATGGAACTTATTATAATATAACAATAAATTGTAATGATACCGATTTTAAATATTACGGACAATTTGATTTAAGAATTAATGCTAGTAAACAATATTATGAGAGTCAAAGTGACACATCATTAGATCCCATTATAATAGGAAATACAACATTGGGTACTACACTTCCCCCAAACAAAACACAATATAAATCAGATCGGGAATTTAATATTACAGTACAATATACTGATGTCGAACAATCAACAGGAATCGCAGGGGCAAATATTACAGTAAAAGTTGATGGAATATTTTATATAAATTCTAGTGTAAACATTACTAGATTTGAAGATTTTGGGGATGGAAGTTATAATATTACCATTAATTGTAGTGATAGCATTTTTCATTTTGGTTTTAATGAAATTCAAATTATTGCTTCAAAATTAAATCATACTACAGGGTATGATAATATAACAATAGATATAATAGTAGTAACAGAGATAATCCCAATAAATCCTAATACGATGGGTGCAAATAATGTTTTTTCTTTAGGTTCAATAAGGAGAGGACAATCTAGTTTTGCAACATTTAACTATTCTGCCATTGATGGAAATCCTATTAACGGCGCTTCTTGGGGCTTAGAAAGTAGTACCCATAATTTTATAGATACTTTTCAAGAAAATGGAAATGGAAGCTATACTATAACTCTTGACTCAAGTGGTGTTAATGTTGGGGCTTACACCTATATATTTAACATTACAGCTCCAGGTAATGAAACTCAATTAATCACATTGCAAGGAACGATAAATCCAGCGACAACTGAAATTCAGAATTTACAATTAGGTACTACTCCTGCTCGTCATACAGGTCTAAATCAATCTGTTACATTTATATTTAGAGATACTATTGAAGGTACAGGAATTGGTAGTTTAACAACAGAAAATATTATAGTATATGATAAAACAGGAATAAATATTACAGAATGGAAGAGAGGCCCAACAAGTCATAACTGGACATTGGTGAGTTTAGGTGGAGGTAGCTATCGACTAGATGTAAGCACATATGGGTTAAGTGTTGGCAGGTATAATTTTAGTTTTACTATCACACCTAATTCAAATTATGTTGGAGCTCCAAGTCCAGACATGTCCTTTTATTTGCGTGGATATTATACCACTTTTGGTCTTATGTCGTTAGCTGATGAAGGAGGATTTTTAATTAGCAATGATACAGCATATAATTACACAAGTTATATCAGAAATGACTTGAATATTGGATTCAATATAACTAATGATGATCTTAGTAATAGTTTAGTATTAGAGCATATGGATACCTATTCTATTACGTATATTGACCTCAATAATAACAGTATTACAGGCACGATAAATAATACTATTACTTTTAACCTTGTAAATGATACCTATGGTTATTTTATTGGAACGTTAAATCTGACTCAAGCAAATTTAACAGCAGGCTATTATCAATTTGATATAGCAATTACTAAAACGAATTTTGAAGGTACGGGATTTAGCTTTAATTTAACTTTATTACCAAGATACAGTATTAGTGTTTCAATAGACTCCTTTCTAGATGATATAACAGCAGGAGAAGATTTCTGGATAGCATTTAATGTGTCAATTATTCTTAACTCTCCTACTGAACCACTTGAAGGAGCTTTAGTAATTCTTACACCAAGTATAAATGGAATACCACAAAATGCACTAACAGAAACTACTAATAGCTCTGGAATTGTAGTGTTTGAATTCACAATACCCTCAGATGCAAAAAATTTATCTTTAAGCCTCACTTTAGAGGGTGAATTTAATTATGAGGGTAAGTTTTCAGCATTTTCAGATTTTACTGTTAATCCTCCAAAATCAGAGGGAATACCGTTTGAAGTTATTCTAACTTACTTAATAATATTCGCGATAGCCATTGGTGTAGGCGGAGGTTCATTGGCGGTATATAAAGGAGTTGTAGTTCCCAAGAAACGTGAAAAAGCTCGTATTCTAATGGAAGTAAAAACAATATTCGATGATGCTATTAATTTAGAGCACATCTTAATTCTCTATAAGGGAACAGGTACCTGCATCTTTTTTAAGTCGTTCGGGTCAGAACAAGTTGATCCTGAATTGATTTCTGGTTTCATTTCAGCTATAAGTAGCTTTGGAAAGGATCTAGTATCTCAAGAAGAATTAAATGAAATAACTTACGGTGATAAGATGCTGTTAATATCAGATGGGGAATTTACGAGAGCTGCTTTAGTTTTAGGGAAAAAAGCCTCATTGATTTTGCGGAAAAACACAATGGAATTTATAAATGTTTTTGAAAAAACATATGATAATGAGCTTCCTAATTGGAGAGGCCAATTAAATATATTCAGAAGCGCTGGAACTATAATTGATGAGATGCTAAGTACATCAATTATTCTACCACATGAAATTAGTTATGAATTTTCAAACGTGAAAAGCTTAAAGACTGTTCATTCTCGAGATGTGTTAAAAATCGCAAATCATTTGATAAAAGATACTGAAAGAAAATTCTTTTTTATTGCCACTCTTTTGAAAGAAGCCACTGAAAAAACGAGTAAAGATACTGCTGAAATTTTCATGGGCATTAAAGAATTAAGAGATCAGAGAATTTTAATACCAATTGAAATATCTGCTATTGAAGCCCCTCCTATATCTCAGCAGGAAATAAATCTTATTGATCAGAAAATTACAGGGTTAGTCAACCTATCACCAGAGGAGAAGCAAAAACTAATTAATGATTTAGCGCAAATAGGTCCCGCAGAAAGAGAGGCATATTTTTCCAGTATGACTGAACAAGAGAAAATAGTTACCGCTCCCCTTGAAACAAAACCAGAAGCTGCTGTAATTGAAAATATTAAAAAAGCCAAAAAAGAGATTAAAAAGTTGAGAAAAAATGCTTTTTCGGCAAAAAAAAAGAAGGATTACGAGAATTCTATAAAAATTTATCAGAATGCAGAAAAACTAGCTACTGATTGGGAATTATCTAGAGAATGTCACGAATTAGATGAACTTATTCGAATGACTAAAATTGAAGATTTTAAGATTAAAAAGGTAAATCTTGAAAAAGAAGCGAAATTACTAGAAAAAGCAGAAAAATATGAGGGGGCAGCACAGAAATATAAAGCATCTTCAAAAATGGCATCAGAAATTTTTAAACTAGGTGTCGACGATATGACAAAAGAAGTAAAAAGATTAACAAATAAATTTAGAGAATGTGAAAAGCTCATTTAATTTTATCTTAAAAAATTTTTAATATCATCAAAAAACTTTATTTCCACTTTATTTTCCTTAAAGAATAGTTTATTTCAAAATCTGTTTTATGATTTATTGAAGAGAATTTTTTAGAAATATTCAAAATTTTTGAAAGGAATTAAAAACATTAATTACATTTTTTTTCTTAATAATGTTTATTTAATAGAATTCTAGATGTTAAATTTTATTTTATCATGTCTTTTCTGAATAATCGATTTTTAATTACTATTATTGATTTTATGTTAATAATAATATTTTTTATTTTTATTAATAATGAAAAAAAAGAGAAAGAGAAAGAAAAAAAAGAAAAAGCATTTGTAAAATTTAATGAGATACAAGAAAAGCTCGAAAAAGTAGAATTGGACCCTATTATTTTAGAGCAGGATAATAGACTTGAAGATTTATCCGATTTTAAGAAAGGAAAGATATTAAAAGTCCCATTACATCTGAAAGATAAAATTGAAATGATTGTTTTAAAGATTCTTTATGAAGAAAAATCTGTGAGATCGTTAAAAATATTAAATGAAGTAATTTTGGAAAGAGCTGTGAAAGAAAAAATCACTGTCTCTGAAAAGATTATAAATATGATCATAAATCAAATTAACAAAGATGGTAAAATCCAATTTACTCAGAGAGATGGCTGGAAAATAAGAATTTAATCTCTTTTGATGCTTTAGTCAGAAATTCCATTCTCAGTTATAGAAAATATAGCTTCTCCTTCAGGTAGGTGTGGTGCATCAATCATTTTAGCGATTCTTTGCTCTCCTTTACCCTTCCTTAAAAAAATCCTTATTGTTGATCCGTGTGCAACTACATTTCCTCCAGTAGCTTGAAGAGGGTTTCCATAGAACACATCAGGTTTAGACTGAACTTGATTTGTGACAACAATCGCCAAATTTGGATAAATATCACATAATCTCAATAAGTCATGTAAATGCGCATTAATAGTTTGCTGTCGATTTGCTAAGGTTCCTCGCCCAATATATTCACTTCTAAAATGACCTATAAGTGAGTCTACTACGATTAATTTTATATTTTTTTCCTTAATAAGGTTCGAAGCTTCTTTGACTAAGATAATTTGATGATCAGAATTGTAAGCTCTACCAAAAATTATGTTTTTTAACACTTTTTTGTGATCTAAGTCAAGTCCATCAGCCATTTGAATAATACGTTCAGGACGGAAAGTTCCTTCCGTATCTATATATAATGCACGCCCTTCTAGGCCACCTTGATCGCGTGTAAGCTGAACATTCACAGACAACTGATGCATAATTTGGGTTTTTCCAGTTCTAAATTCTCCAAAAAATTCGATTAAACTACCAGTCTCAATACCACCACCTAGTAGATCATCTAATTCCTGACTACCCGTAGTAATTCGGGAGATATTTTTTCGATGTTCCCATACATCTTCGGCAGATTTGAAACCAATGTTTAATATCTCCATAGAAGACTTAATTAATTTAGCAGTAGTTTTTTCCCCCAAACCACTTTCATCTTGTATAATTTTTGGGGGCGTAATTGCGATAGCTTCCAAACTAGAAAACCCAGATTTAATTAGTTTGTTTAATGTCGCTTCTCCTACGCCGGGGAGTTTTTTAACAGCTTCTATGCTTGCGTTTTTGCTATCAAGAATATCATCATTACTAAAATCCGAATCATCTTCTAATGGATTTTTATTTTCAACATAATTTTCTTTATCGCTTAATTCTTTAAAAGCTTCAATTAATTCAGCCTCATCCTCCACTTGTTCATCATTTAATTCAATTTTTTCATCCTTAAGGGTTTCTTCATCAGGAGTTTCAAAAGTGGCAAAATCTAAATGTTCCTTGTAGATCTTGCCCTTAACATGACTGCGATTACATTCTGAGCAAAAATACGGCTTGGATATGCCAAGATCATCTTTTATTTCTCTAGCTTTAGCCATAAATCATCACTTTAAAATTAGGTGTAATTTTTAAAGATATTTGTTATTATGGATAGTTATAGGTCTCTCTATTTTAAACAAAATAGAGTTCTGATTTTCAAATTTTTTTAAGGATAAAGAGACAAAAAGCGACAATATACAGAACGTTTTTTTTTTTAAATACATCTTAATTTCTATAAAAAAAAAGATTGATTAATAAAATAATAATAAAAACAAGATCAAATTATATAGATTTATTAGCAGTTTCACAAAAATTTACTGGTTAAAATTAAATGTATCCAGACGTAAAATTTGAATATTATCCCGAAATAAACGATGCAGTATTGAGAGATTCAATAAATATCATTAAAAACAATAAAAGCAATTGGGATCATCCTTTTTTCTTTGACACCAAAACATATTTAGATATAAAGAAAATTCAACAAGCAACTAAACAATTTTTCTCTGATGATCTCAAAAATATAATTGTTCTAGGGACTGGAGGATCTATCCAGACCTTACTCGCCTTAAAACATTTAGCGAAAAAGAAAATATTTCCAGTTACTAGTTCACGAGCTGTAGAATTAAAGGGATGTTTAGATAAAACATCTGCAGAAGATTCTGTTGTGATACCCATATCCAGAGGAGGGGAGACATTGGATGTTAATTCAACAATTGGAATATTTTTACAGAGAGGCTATAAATTTTTAGGTTTATCATCAGCGGGTAAGATGTATGACATTTTAAAAAAAATAAACTGTCCTATTTTAGATGTCCCTAATCTTTCTGGACGTTATGCTGGTTCCGTCACCAATGTTAGTATTATTCCTGCCTATTTAGCTGGTATTGATGTTGAAGCATTTTTGAAAGGACTGGAAGATAGCTATAAAATCTTTCAAAAATATGAAAGGCATATTGCATTAGAACTTTCAACTTTTCTTTTTAATTTATATAAAAAAGGGTATAAAATGATTTTTTCAATGCCGTATTCAAAAAATCTTGAGGGAAGTGTCGGATTATGGGTTCAAGGAATTTCCGAAAGTACAGGGAAAGATGAAAAAGGCATGATAGGGACTTATCAATCAGCTCCCATTTGCCAACATTCTGTTTTAGAATATTTATTAGGAGGAACTAAAGGCGTCGCAATACCAATATTATGGATTATAGACAATGAGTTTCCTGATATTATTTTAAATTCGTCTATTTCATATGTAGATGGCTACAGTGGTCAAACTATAGTTAATTATCAGGCAAATGCGACATTTCAAGCACTAATTCAACAAAAAGTACCTTCAGCAAAAATTACTATTGAGAATCCATCTGAATATAATATTGGAGGGCTTATTGCTTTTGTATTAACGTCCGTATATTATCTGTGTCTTTTAATAAATGTAAATTGGGCGTCTAATCCAAAAGTATTTATTGGAAAAGAGATTTGTATTGAAGCCCTAAGAGAAAAAAATCTTTCAGACAATGCACAAAAGATACGGAAAAACATAGCTAAAGAGAAATTCGGAACTTTTTTCGATTAGAGTTTTTAAACATCTATTTATTACTTTGGGTTATAAACGCATCGTATAACAGATTTATTGCTTTTTTACAATTTTCTCTTTCGATAATTGCTGTAAAGTTTAATTCAGAAGAACCTTGAGCTATTGCTAAAACGTTTATGTTATTATTTCCTAATGTTGTAAAAACTTTCCCTGCAATTCCAGGGACATGAAGTATTCCTGCTCCTATAACGGCTACCAAAGAAATATCATTATTTATTTTGATTCTAAACCAAGATTTTCCAAATAATTCAGAATCTCTTAATAAGAAGCTAACTTTTTGGGAATCTTCAAAATCAATCCCAAATGTAATATTATTTTCTGATGAGCTCTGAGAAATGAATACAATATTAACATTATTATCTCCTAAGAGTGAAAAAAGTTTAGATGCAGTGCCAGGTAAAGAAACCATCGTATCACCTATTATCGTGACCATTGAAAGTTTGTAAATAGCGGTTATAGCCTTAATCAATCTATCATCTTTTATAATTTCGTTAGTAATTGTTGTAAATTCATTTGAATCAGGATCATCGAAAGATCTTATTTCAGAAGGAACGTTTCCCTTTTCACTTACGTCAAGACTCAAGGGATGTAATACTTTTGAACCGAAAAACGCAAGTTCTTTTGCTTCTATGTATGAAATAAGCTTTAATAGAGAACTTTTTTCGACAATACTTGGATCCGCATCTAATAACCCTCTAACATCTTTCCAATAAATCACTTTACAAATAAATGAAGTTCGTAAAGAATAGGCAATTATTGCAGCAGTAAGGTCACTTCCTCCTCTACCAAATGTAGTGATTTTTTTATCCTTTTTTGTAGAACCGTAAAACCCTGTAATACAAACTATTTGAATAGACTCAATAATTAGTAGAGGTACTAACTTCTCATTAGCAAGAATTTCCGTATCTTCTAATAATGGAAGAGCACTTCCAAAATTATCATTTGTAATAATTAATTCGTTAGAAGAAATAAATTCTGACTTAATATCAATTGAATTTAAATATTGTGTTAAAATAAATGTACTTAGCCTTTCACCGTACGAGATGATAAGATCTTGAATATCTAAACTTGGTCTAATTAATTGAATAACACGCCCTAACTGTAATAACTCATCAATATTTCTTCTTAAATAATTTATTGATTTCTCATATTCTTTTTTATTTGAATCAATAATTTGATTTATCAATTTATTGTGGATCTTTTTTATTTCTTCAATAATATAATCGCACTCTGCGCCCTCATTACAAGATTTATTATAAAAATCAATAAGTTTATCCGTAATACCTTTCATGGCAGAACAAACAATTATTAATTTGGATTTTTTCAAATAGTTTTTAATGATTTTTGTTATTTGTTCGAAAGATCTGGAATTTTCTAAACAAGAGCCTCCAAATTTCATTATAACAAGGGTGTTTTTTTGTTCTGACAATTTTGATCATCTAAGATAATACATAAGAAATTTTAAATTTTAAATATTAATTTAATAAGAAGTTCAAATTATAATGTTATAACTTTCCAAAATATTTTATGGAGAATTTTTTAAGGAGTAACTAAATAACAGAATATTTTCTCAAAGAAATTCTCCTTTTTCTAAGAATTACTTTTCTACTCTAATTTTATTTTATTGTTGAATAAAAAAAATAAGAGACCAAACATATTTTTTATAGAGATGAAAAAAGTAGAGTTACTCGCTCCAGCAAAAAATTTAAAGGCTATTAAAGCAGCTTTAAAACACGTGGATTCAATCTACTTTGGTATAAAAAGGTTTAATATGCGAATGCGTTCAGAAAATTTTGCTTTAAAAGATTTAAATAAAGTCATTGACTTCTGCCATAAAAATGAAATAAAAGCGTATTTAACGACAAACATTTTAGTGTATGATAAGGAATTAGATTTTCTCCGTGATGTGATAGAAAAAAGCAAAGATGCTGGAGTAGATGCTATTATTGTTCACGATTTTGCGGCAATTCAGATTGCTAAAGAAATTAATATTCCTTTTCATATTTCTACGCAATGTAATATTTCTAATTCTTTATCTGCCAGATTTTATGAAAAATTAGGAGCTGAACGTATCATCCTAGCGAGAGAATTATCCCTTGAGAAGATAAAAGAGATTAAAAGAAATCTTACAAAAACGGAAATTGAAACATTTATTCATGGAGCAATGTGTACATCAATCAGCGGTAGGTGTTATTTTTCTCAAGATATTTGCGGAAATGAAAAAAAATCAGCAAATAGAGGAAATTGCGAACAACCATGTAGAAGGAGATGGTGGCTTCGCGAAGAATCTGGTGCAGAATATATATATGATGGCACAAGATTTCTAAATTCAAGAGATTTGTGTACCATCGCTTATATTCCAGATTTAATCGAAGCAAAAATTGATGCGTTTAAAATTGAAGGGAGGATGAGACATCCTCATTACGTCAATGTAGTAGCAAAATCATACCGAGAGGCAATTGAAGCATACTATAATGGAACTTTTACAAAAAGAAAAGTAGGTCGTTGGGTAACTGACTTAAAAAAAGTATATAACAGAGGTTTTACTCCAGGTTTTTATTTCAAAAGGATGACTGAAGAAGATCATCAACATAAATCACCAACTAATTTATCTCATTACAGGTATATAAATGTGGGTCAAATTGAGAAATATAATCAGAGGACTGGATTCGCAAATATTTCGTTAGATAATGGATATCTTACTCAAAATGATGATATTATTATTATGGGTAATAATACAGACACTTATATTCATCAAAAAGTAAAAATAATTAAATTCAAGGAAAAAGAAGTTAATAAAACTCCACGAGGTACAAAGGAAAAACCTTTACTCGTAGAATTAAAAGTTGATGGAAAAGCAATTAGTAATGGAGAAGACAAAATCTATGTTTTTACAGATAAAACATACAATAAAAAGAACTATTCATTATAATTTGTAAATAAAAACTTAAATTAGAAAGGTTATTATTGTGAAAGAAGGTAAAAAGAAAATAGTAGAGTCTGTACCTAATTATAGTGAAGGGATAGATGGAAATAAAATAGAATTAATCGTTACTGAGATAAGAAACACGCCTAATACCTGTATTGTTGATGTTCAATCCGATTCCGATTATAATCGAGCAGTAATTACTTTTGTTGGAACACCTGAATCTGTTGTAGAGGCAAATATCAAAGCTGCGAAAAAAGCTATAGAATTAATTGATATGAATAAACATAAGGGACAGCACCCTCGGATTGGAGCTATTGACGTAGTCCCATTTGTTCCAGCTCAAAATGTAACTATGGAAGAATGTGTAGAACTTTCTATTAAATTTGCGGAAGCAATAGCAAAAGAAGGAGTACCAGTTTATCTTTATGAAGAATCTGCTCGAAAGATGGAAAGAAAAAATATTGATAATATTCGTAAAGGAGAATATGAAAAATTAAGGGAAATGATTAGAACGGATTCTGAACGGAAACCAGATTTCGGTCCTTCTGAATTCCACCCTACTGCAGGTGCAATTATAACTGGAGCTAGAAATCCTTTAATTAGTTTCAATATTAATCTTGGGACTAAAGATGTTAGGATTGCGAAAAAAATCGCTAAAGCGATTCATCTACGCTCAGGAGGATTGGTTAACATAAAGGCAATGGGTACTGTGTTAGCAAAACGAGATTGTGTGCAAGTAGGGATAAGTAATATTAACTTTAAAAAAACACCTCTATATAGACAAATGGAACTTGTAAGAATTGAAGCTGCTCGATACGGTGTTTCAGTAATAGGGACCGAATTAATAGGTGTACTCCCATTGCAGGCTGTACTTAATTCGTTAGAATACTATTTACAGCTTGAAAAACCTGAGAAACTTGAAGAAAAGCATTTATTGGAACATTATTTCGATTTTTAGAAAGTTAAGTTGATAAGTCGTTATCAAAAACGATTTTTCCATTTTTAATTACTTTAGACACTAAATTTACTCCAAAATGATAAGGTAAGAATTTATGATTCGCTACATCAAAAACTATTAAATCTGCTTTTTTTCCAACTTCAAGACTACCTATTTGGTCTTGTCGGTCTAATGCACATGCGCCATTTATCGTCGCTGCTGTTAAAGCTTCCGAAGGAGTGAGTTTCATTTTATAGCAAGCTAAAGCCACAATCATTTGCATAGACTCTGTCCAACAATTTGGATTAAGATCAGTTGCGAGAGCAATTGGTACTCCAAATTCGATCATCTTTCTAGCTGGTGCATATTCATCTAACATTAAACAAAAAGGTGTTCCAGGTAAAAGGGTAGCAATAACTCCTTCTCTTGCCATTGCTTTTAAACCTTCATAATTAGATTTTAATAAATGACCTGTTTGAAATGCCTTTATTTCAGAACCTAATAAGGCACCATTAGTATCAACAATTTCATCAATATGAATTTGAGGTTTCAGACCATATCTAATAGCAACAGTTAATATTTTTCTTGTTTGTTCAATAGAAAAAATTTCTTTTTCACAAAACACATCACAAAACTCAGCAAGATTTTCCTTTGCGATTTTGGGGATCATTTCTGAGATTATGAGTTCAATATATTCATCATTTCTATCTGTATATTCTGGAGGTACAGCATGTGCCCCTAAAAAAGTTGGAACAATATCTAATGGGTGTTCATTATTTAAAATTTGGATAGCTTTTAATTGCCTTATTTCACTATCAGTAGTCAACCCATAACCAGATTTAGCTTCGATTGTAGTTGTTCCATAAGACATCATTCTATCCAAAATAATTTTTCCATTTTCCACCAATTTTTCTAAAGGAGCCTTTCTTGTTTCGCGAACTGTTTTTAATATCCCCCCTCCCGCTTTTAAAATCTCAAGATAAGATTTTCCTTCAAGTTTCATAGATAATTCATTTTCCCTTGTTCCATCAAAGATGATATGAGTATGTGGATCAATAAATCCAGGTGTAACTAACTTATTAGTAGCATCTACTTTAGTAGAAATTTTGCCAAATTCAAATTTTGACATTAATTCTTCAGTTCTTCCTATAAAAATAATTCTGTCATCCTTTATTGCAATTGCCCCATTATTTATTATTGCTAATTCAGACATATTTTTTCCTATTCTTGGAGCACCATATTTCGAACTCATTGTGACTAATTCATTTACATTGAATATTATTAAATCAGGATCAACTTCATAAACAAATTCTTCTTTTAAATAGGTTGATGCAACAAACAAATTAATCACCATCAAATTCTCTTTGTACAATGTTTAGTAATTCATTATTACTTATAATTTCTACACCAACGTTAATATATTCAGATAATATTGTATCTTCAGTTATATGTGGGATTTTCTCTCTTATGTATTTATGACAAGTTTCTAAAATTTTACTTGATTTAATAGCGCTTCTAAAATCAAAGGCTTGTGCAGCACATATAAGCTCAATAGCTAGAATCTTTTCAAGATTGTTTATAATTCTAAGAGCTTTTCTTGCACTTATTGAGCCCATACTTACATAATCTTCTTGGCCTCCTCCTGTAGGAATACTATCAGCGCTTGCAGGAAAACATAGAGATTTATTTTCACTTGTTAAGGCTGCAGAAGTATATTGTACCATCATAAATCCAGAATTTAAACCAGCATTTTCTATTAGATACAAAGGTAAACCCCACTTACCTTCGAGTAATAAATAAGTACGGCGATCGGAGATATTTCCAAGTACAGAAGCAGCTAAACTCACATAATCTAAAGGTAAAGCAAGTGGTTGTCCGTGAAAATTCCCACCACTATAAGATTCCTCTTCATTAAAAATAATTGGGTTATCCGTAATAGAGTTGAGCTCACATTCTAACTTTTCATTTAAATGGAATAAAGCATCTCTCGAAGCACCGTGAACTTGTGGGATACATCTAATTGAATATGGGTCTTGAACACGACCACAATCTTTATGCGCTTCGAGAATTTTAGAACCTTCTAACAATTTCCTCATCTTTTCTGCTACTATTAAAGCTCCTTTATGTGGTCGTAATTGAATTAATTTTTCAGTAAAGGGTTGTGGGGATCCCATATAACTCTCAAGAGTTAAAGCGGCAATAAGATCAGCATAATTTAAACTTTTAGCTAATTTTTCAGAGACTTTAATTGCGTGAGCAGAAATAAACTGTGTGCCATTAATTAGGGCCAAACCTTCTTTTGCGTGTAATTTTAAGGAAACTAAATTATATTCCTTAAAAATTTGATCAGTAGAAACGTAATTTTTCCCATCTTTAGACAAATATCCTAATCCAATTAAGGGTAAAAATAAGTGTGCTAAAGGGGCTAGATCTCCAGATGCACCAACAGAACCTTGCTCAGGAACTAATGGAATATAATCATTATTAATGTGCCAGCAGATTCTTTCAATTGCTTCTAATGAAATACCAGAATATCCTTTACACAATGTATGCACTTTAAGAATAAGCATCAACTTCGCAATTTCTTGATTAATAGGAGAACCAACACCTGCACTATGGCTTTTAAGAAGATTTTCTTGTAATTTTTCAGTTTCCTTTTGAGATATCTTTGTTGTACATAAAGATCCAACACCTGTGTTAATGCTATATACTATTTTATCGCCTTTAACAATCTTTTGTACAGCGTTAAAACATTTTTTAACGACATTTTTAACTTTATCTGTTAAGATTCCATTAATCTCACCCTTTGCAATTTTCAAAGCTATTTTCACTGTTAAAGAATCCTGTCCATATTTAAAATTTCTCATCATTTCAGTTATAATATAGCCAATTTACCTCATGTTAACTTTTTTATTGATTCATCTATTATACTATCCAAAAAATTATCATTTGATAGAAAAGGCAATGTTAAATGCCCTCTTTCTTTATTTTCTATATTCCAAGAATAAGCAGTTTCCATTGCATGAGGATTTCTTGCCCAGCTTCTTCTAGCGATTCCACCCATAACATCCCATTCTAAACCATTTTTAATTATTTTATCAACTTTTTCAGATCCATTTAACACTAATCCGAATCCTCCATTAAAACATTTTCCAACACCAACTCCGCCTCCATTTGAAAGAACGACAAGTGTCATACCTCTGACTGCATTTCCAGTAAAGCAATGAACTGACATTTCAGCCATTATATTACTTCCATCTTTTATATTAGATGTTTCTCTAAAGGGAGAATCTGTGCCGGATACGTCATGATGATCTCTTCCAAGCATTATAGGTCCAACCTCACCTTTTTTCACCAAATTATTAAATTTTAATGCGATTTTTATTCTTTCTTCAACATCAGCATATAAAATCCTGGCTTTCGTTCCAACCACTAGATTATTTTTTTTTGCATCTCTTATCCAAATAAAATTATCTCTATCTTGATTTCTTCTTTCTGGATTAATACAACTCATTGCAGCTTGATCTGTTTTATCCAAATCTTTGTCTTCTCCAGAAAGACATACCCATCTAAAAGGTCCATAACCATAATCAAAATATATAGGTCCCATTATGTCTTCTACATATGAAGGAAAAATAAATCCATCTAATTCATTTTTACCATTTTTTGCTATTTCTTTAACACCAGTATCAAAAATTGCCTTTAAAAAAGAATTTCCATAATCCCAAAAATAAGTACCTTTTTTTGTCATTATTTTGATTAGTCTAAATTGCTCTTTAAGTGACTCATCTACTAATTGTTTAAATCTTTCATTATCTGCCTTAATTAATTCTCTACTTTCCTTAAAAGTTAGATGGTATGGAGTGTACCCTCCCTCATAAACAGCATGGCAAGAAGTTTGATCTGAGGCAAGATCTACCTTAATTTTCTTCTCAACAACATATCTCCAAAGATCAACAACATTCCCTTGGTATGCAATAGATAACGGTTGCCCTACTTTCCTTGCATCTTTTACCCATTCGAATATCTCATAAAGATTATCAGATATTTTTGAAACCCATCCTTGTTCATGCCTAGTGTTGATTCTTGATTCATCAACTTCAGCTATTACTCCAATACCACCGGCTATTTCTATCGCCTTAGCTTGAGCTCCACTCATTCCGCCTAGACCAGAAGATAAATATAAAAATCCTTTTAAATCTTTATCTATAGGTATTTTAAGATATACTCTGCCAGCATTCATTAAAGTGATATAAGTCCCGTGAACAATACCTTGAGGACCAATGTACATCCAACCTCCTGCTGTCATTTGACCATAGTTCGCTACACCGAGAGCTGCCGCAATGGCAAAATCGTGTGGATTATCGAACATTCCAACCATTAATCCATTAGTTGAAATTACTCTCGGAGCCATTATTGAGGTAGGAAAAAGTCCGACAGGATGTCCTGAAGCCACAATAAGAGTTTGATTTTCTTTCAATTGTTCAAGATACAATTTTACCAGACGATATTGCATCCAATTTTGAAAAACCTGCCCAGTTTCTCCATAAGTAACTAATTCGTATGGGTAAAGTGCTACATCAAAGTCAAGATTATTGTCAATCATTACTTGTAACGCTTTTCCTTCAAGCGTATTCCCATCATATTTATCTACTGGTTTTGCTTTGATATCTCCTTCAGGTCTATATCTATATCCATAAATTCTACCCCTAGTAAATAGTTCATCTAAAAATTCTAGAGCTAACTTTTCATGTAACACCGACGGTATGTATCTTAATGCATTTTTTAAAGCAATTTTAGTTTGGGTTGAATTAAGTCTATATCCTCGTGATGGTGCTCGTCTTATCCCTTCGATAAATTTTGGGTATCCTGGTAGTTCTTTAGATAATTTAATTCTCATCGCTAGTGAAATATCCATATTTTTATCTAACAGAATTTAATATTTAAATGATATTATTTTTAAGTTATAATTTAATTAAAAAAACTTTTTAAGTAAAAATTATGATTCTAAACCTATTGCTAATTATAATTACTTTAAGTTGAAAAAAGTTCTATTTTAAAATTTTAATTCCGCGCACTTCTAATTTATGTAAGAAATCAAGATACCCTTTAAGATTATTTTTTTCTATGTTTAAATAGTTGAGATTCCGTAGTGATTCTAACGATTCCGGTAATTTAGTTAGATAATTTGTTCTTAAAAATAGATATTTCAAAGATTTCAGAAATCCAATAGATTCAGGGAGAGCTGATAATTTATTATTCCCTAAATACAAATATTTTAACGACTGAAGTGACCCTATTGATTCTGGAAGTCTATCTAATTTATTGTAATATAAATATAAATGTTTAAGCGATGTAAGAGCTCCAATGGACTCTGGGAGGTTATTAATAAGATTCTTGCCTAAGTCTAGAATCTCTAAAGTCGTTAAAAATCCTATTGATTTTGGAATGGTATTTAACTGGTTAAATCCCAAGATTAAATTTTTTATTAATGGAAGAGAACCGATTGATGATGGAATATTCTTTAATTTATTCGTAGATACATCTAATTCCAATAGAGAATCTAGTAAACCTATTGAATCTGGTAAAATTTTTAATTCATTTTTACTTAAATCTAAAATCTCAAGTAAAGAAAGTGATCCAATAGTATTTGGTGGAATATCTATCTTATTGTCATATAAACTCAATTCTTTCAAAGATTTTAATAAACCAATTGATTCTGGTAGGGCTTTAAGACTATTATTTTCAAGATTTAAGATTTCAAGACTTGTAAGGTCCCCAATTGATTTTGGGATTTCAATTAAATTATTATTATTGCATCGTAAAACTTTAAGAGAAGATAATTTACCTATTGATTCTGGAAAAAAACTTAATCGGTTAGTAGAAAGTTCCAAACGAAGCAATGATCTTAGGTCCCCAATTGATTCAGGAAGTTCCTTTAATTCATTTGAAGAGGCACTTAAATTCTCCAAGGACGATAAGTTCCCAATTGCATCTGGAAAAAAAGTTAATTTATTTGAAGTTAAACCTAAATATACTAGGTTAATTAATTTCCCTATAGATATAGGCAATTCTTCTAAATTATTCCCTTTCAAGAATAAAAAAGTTAATGAAAGCAAATTACCTAAAGTCTCTGGGAGTCTAATTAAAGAATTATTCTTTAAATTCAATTTTTTAAGTGAAAATAATTGACAAATTGATTCAGGAAGAAAACTTAATTTATTATTTCCTAAATAGAGAATTTCTAAAGAAATAAGGTTCTCTATTGAATTAGGTAACTCTTCAATTTTGTTTCCACTTAAATCTAAAGTTTTTAATTTTTGCATCATTCCTATTGAATTTGCAATACTCTTCAAGTTATTTTCACTCAAGTCTAAAACTTCTAAGAAAGTAAGTGATCCAATTGAATCTG
>LAZR01001089.1_pt1 | contig 18005 bp, 36 predicted proteins | sample 329461 | NCBI WGS metagenome assembly LAZR01 (sample SAMN03002196, study PRJNA259156) | marine sediment metagenome | biome: sea floor; feature: Hydrothermal impacted sediments; material: marine sediment; isolation source: Loki non-amplified sample from Loki's castle hydrothermal vent sediment ...
ACCCAAGGACAAGTATTGCAGGAAACATAGTCGCACATACCACAGCTATATTTGTCCCGAATGTAGTGAGGAGTTAAACCGAAAGGAAAGAGAGCACCAAACAAGTTTATCAAACAAGGCAAAAATAGATAGCCAACTTCAGGCTTTATGGAATGGTGACTTTATCGTAAAAGAGGAGGAGTATTATATTTTATTTATTTGTCCAATTTGCCGAGAGCATTCTATGTATTTTAATAAACTTACAAAGGTAAGAGAATGCCTTAATAAGAAATGCTCTACTTTGAGGGGAGAATAGACTACATGGGCAATAATGTACATGATATTGTAAAGGCAGAGAGGAAAAAGAGAGGCATCCCCCCAATGTACTGGAGCCGTGAGATGGCACGATTAGCTCAATCACAAGCCAACTATTGTGCCAAGGTTGGTCATATGGTGCATTCTGATAGATACGCCTTCCAAGGTGGCGAGAATCTCTGCGGTGGTAAGGGTAAGTTCTCTCCACGCCAAATAGTGAATAGTTGGTTACATAGTAAAGCAGGACACAGGGAATATATGTTAAGTAATAGAGTGACAAAGGCTGGGGTTGGAATAGCAAAACGAAACGGGAAAATGTTTTACGCTTGGGCTTTCAGCGATGCCTCGCCTACTTATCCCGATTGCCCCTCTTTTAAATCAAAGGCCAAGAAGAGCATTAAAACTATTTCCATGAGGAGGATTCTTATGAGAACAAAGCCACTAAAATTAATGGTGTCTCTTGTATTAGGATGTATCGGACTTCTGGGTATGGCATTGGGGTTACATGGAGTATATGTCTACTTCAATCGGTTAGAGTTCCTGTTTGGCGGTGAAGGAATAAAGTTATTTTTCGCTCTTGACGTTCCTATAAGACTGCAAAGTATGGTAATGTGGGCATCTGAAAGAGGTCTTCAGTCTTGGTTTATACCCCTACTTATCTTCTTCTTTGGATTGTCTATATTTACTTACAGTCGCCTATGGGATATAGTATCCAGGTTTCTGGACAAGATAAGACCATAAATCATTAACCGGAATAAGGAGAGAGGGAAATGAAAAGATTATTCAATTGGTTTAGCCAAGAAACGAATGATAAAGTTCATATAACTTTCAGGCTCTTTATTATTTTGGCTTCAATAGGTCTGCTTTTTTTGCTTCTGCTTAGTATTGTGGAGAGTTCCCCGACAACTAACCCTCCACAACCCGTTGATGGGGATTGGTATGATTATGATTATGCCGTAGAACATTCACGTTATGAAATCTCCCTATATACAGGTGATTCTACCAAACAATACTACACTCAAAGTATAATCTATAACGATAGTAATGTTTCTACTAGGTATGGTTATTTTATTTATATTAGGCTCTCTCTCAGTCCACACTATCTCTGGCATAAGGAAGATATAACTATAGGTGGTACGTGGGCTGTTACCCCATTCGATAAAGAGGTGAAGGAATGAAACAGTTATTAAAACTCATCGGTGGGCTGGTACTAATCTGGCTACCATTCTTAGGGATAATCGCATGGTTCCATTATCTCGGTACTCCTGAGCAGGATGCATTGGTGGCTGGTTTGTCCGTGATATGTATGGCACTCGCCACTATATTCTATATCCATAAGGTTGGTGACGGCTCTGGTAAGGAGAAATGAAAATGAAAAAGCATTGGAAGATAGTATTTGGCATTAGTTGTATCCTAATCGGATTAGGATTAGTGCTTGTGTTTCCCGTAAACGGAAATGGTTTTAACGCTTTGCCTGCATCAGTTTGTTTTGCTGTTGGCCTTTTAAGTATCTTTGCTGACTGGATTGATAGCCGGAATAAGGAGAGAGGGCAATGATACCAAAGGATATAAAGGGAATATGTGAACTTTTTGACTGTAATGTAGTGACAGATTTAGCCCCAAAGGGATTTGGAGATGGTCATAATAATCTCAAGCCTATTTATTATCTAGGGACACCAACAGAATTAAGTGCGGGATTGCATGGCACAAGATTATCGAAACACTTCTTTACTAAGACGGCATTAGAAAGATACTGCTCCAGTAAAAAGGGACATGATGAAATCAACAATATGGCTAAGGGCGTATTCACAGAATGGCTACCAGATTATGAGGAATGGTTTGAAAATATCTGTGATGGATGCTTTGATATTCGGGGAATAAATGCCTCCGAACATAAATGCCACTCTTGGTCTCTTTCTGGGCATAAGGTTAGTGAGTTTTATAACCACAAAGGCGAAAGGATAAACAACGAGTGCTTATGCCCTCAGTGCAATCCGACAGGTATCTATAACTACTCTCGGCATAAGAAAGAGGTGAAGGAATGAGCAGAAAGGATAAGGGATTTATTTATCTTGGTAGCTACATATATGCCCGACCATTAAAGCGGGGTGGTTTCTCTTTATATCGAGGAATGTACTCTAGTGGGGGAGAGGATAGAACTACTGGACTTGAGGTAATGCGAGATGATAATAACCAACCTTTGCGTTTTGAAACTTCAGGGAAAGCACAGGAGTATTTTGTAAATCGTTACTGCTAAACAGGAGAGTGAATAATATGGAAGCTAAAGATACGGTGATGACAGATGATGAAATTAGGAAGAAGTTCAAGCAGGAAACTGGTGATGGCAGAACCTATGAGGAATATGCGAATCAATTAGGAATTCATCTACAGGATGCTATAAACATAGCAAGATATGGAGCAATAGCACAAGCTGAAATAACCTTTACGGTAGGGGAGGAATCTGTCTTACTGGAATCAAAAATGGGAACTCTTACTGTTAGCTCTTTAGTCGATAGGGGGAAGTGGTGGCGTGGATGTTTGAAAGATGTCCTCATGCTCCCCGTAATTTCCCTTCAGACAAGAGGATGTGTTTTAACTGCTGTGATACCAAACTAAAAGAATGGGGTATTTCTACTTAACCGGATTAAGGAGAGAGGGAAATGGGACTAGATATATATCTCACTAAGAGAGAAAAGGAAGTTATGGATTTAGTTAAACTTGGTTACCGTAATAAGGTGATTGCTCTTACATTAGAAATCTCAGAACAAACTGTGAAGCACCATCTGGGTAAAAATATCTTTCCCAAGCTAGGAGCTTTTGATAGGGCACATGCGGTTTATATCTGTCTTGAAAAAGGATTAATTGGCTTCAGTAACAAGCGACTCGGAAGACAAGAGTTCAGGAGACGTAATCTTAGAAGACGGAATATTAAAAATATTCAAGGGTTAAACTACGATTCTTTCTGTGACTTTTGCTCTCATGGGGTTGTGAATATGGAAAAACATATCGCCACTGAAGAACATAAACGTAACTTGCGAAGACACCAAAGTAAGTGCTGATAACTCTAATATCTAGATAACAGTGTATTAAAACACCATTTGCATGGATTGCTACCTTTTAGGGATTAAATCCACCTAATTTTTAAACTGAGGGGCAGAGAGTAAGGGTCAGGGGTTAGTTCAGGATGGTTATTTCTCTTAAGAATTTAAATAGCCCAAAGGTATTGACAGTATCATACGTTTGTGCTATTATATAAACAATAAGATACTTTCGTGCAATAAGGAGAGGGAAATGATAGGTGAGTTTTTGCTTAGTTTAGTTACGAGTATTTGGTCTGTTTTAAAGCATTGGCCAACTCTAGATGCTGTTGTTATAACACTTGTAGTTTTTACTGCACTGCTATGGTTAAACATAGGAGTTGTAAACTTATGGAATAGGATAAAACCAGAAGTCAAAAAAGAGGAGAGAGAATAAGATGGTATGGTCAAGCACTAAGATAAAAATCGGTTGGGGTCTTTTCTGTTTAGTTGTGGGAGCCGGTAGTGCTATTGGTGCTATGTATCAACTCGGATGGTCAATCAATAATGCTTATCCCGTTATCCCTATCTTACTTTTGGGGTTATTAGCATTGCTACCAAGTGAGAGCCAATCTAAAGCAGGGATAACTAAAGAATCATTAAAGGCAGAATTTGGTATCAAGGACATTGTCATGGAAAAGGGTATTATTGCAGAAAATGTAATTGTCAATGGAGACTTAGAATATAAACTCATCGAAACTGATGGTGGCTATACCAATAAACGTATTTATAAAATGGTCAAAAAACACTGGCAAGATGTTCAAGGAAAGTCTGTCGTTATCAGGGTTGAAGCCCCGAATATCAATAGAGGAGTAGCCTTTAATGAGTTTGGGCTTTACGTGGCAACAGGGCGAATCGTTACCACGTAAAAGTTTTAATCTCAACCGGAATCCCGAAAAAGGAGAGAGGAAAATGATTAAATGTTTTAGTCTTGGTATAGCTTGCATGGTAATCACTGTTTTTATGGGTTTGGCATTCCCACGAGGCTTTAATGTGTTGACTGACATCCTTGTTAACGTCTTTGGTGTCATATCCTTACTACTCATTGTTAAAGCTATAGCCAAAGTTCCCACCCCTGATAAGGAGAGAGGAAAATGAAAAAAAATATTTCTGCTATAGTGCTTGCCATTATAGGTTGGGAGATAATACGGTTTGCCTCTGGAGGGGCAGATGTAATGGGTTGGGGTAATTGGTCTTTAGTGCTTCTAGGAGTCTTGATAACCCAAGCAGGAGCGGTTTTATGGTTTCATAAGAATAAACAGTTACATAAAGAGGTGAAGGCATGAGCGAGAAATTTAATTGTGATTGCCAAACGACTATTCCCCTAAAGGCAGAAGGTGAATGCGAAAGATTGATTGGTAGAGATGTTTATTCCAGTGCTATTTTACGATATGGTTACTCCATTATCCGCATCCGACCATACCGGAAAGATGGACAACTGAGCAAGGTTGACCTTTATCCAGGTATGGATTGGGCTTTTTGCCCATTCTGTGGAGAGCCAAAGGATTAACACTTCAATGACTAGGTGAGATGGAGAGATAATGAGATTTAAGAAGGCGTTAGAGGTTATAAGAGATAACCTAATCCACAGCCCAAAGCAGTTTGCCCTATTAATGTGGCCTGATTCAGATGGCTGGAAGCGAATACATAAGTGCGGTAATGGAGTATCTCGTGGTGCTATGATGCCTATGGTTGGAGGTGGTCTCCTTGGAAAACTAAAGGCTGCAGGATTAATTAGAGCACCTTGGTATGATGACTATGAAAGCTACTACCAACTAACAGACAAGGGTCAGCAAACTCTTAAAATGACAGCGTAACACTTCAATGACAAGAGCTAGGGGGAGAGGGGAATGACTAAAACAGAATACACAATATGGTTGATACCTTGGATACTATGGATACTTTCTTGTTTTGGGTTAGCCTTAGTTTTAAGTGAGTTAGTAGTGGTATGGGCAACTGGCAAACATTGGCTTTCGGCTAGTTTAGTTGGGCGTATGGGATGGATGTGTGGTGTTTATTTTATATTCTTTGCTATCACTCGTATTGGTAAATATTATCTTTTTGATAGAGAGGTGAAGGAATGAAAGCTAATAAATGGTTTATTTTATATGCGCTCGGCACTCTACTACTTGTTAGTGGCTGTCTTTGGGGAGCCGGTATAATTTCGACACCAGTGCCAATGTACGTAGGTATAGTCTTTATAGCTATAGCAGTGTTTTGCAAAGGTTTTACACAGGATAAGGAGAGAGGGAAATGAAAAATATAGACGAATGGGATGCGCTGAAACCTTTGGCAATTACCATGATTGCTTTCTTGTGTTTTTTAGTGTTAAGTAGTATATCTAGTTTCTTTTGGTATGAAGGAGACACTTTCACCGCTACTGTTTCATCAATAGACTACTATGGGCAAGGTGGAATATTCGGGGATACCAATGTTAATGTGAAGTTTGATGATGGTAGAGTTTACGACTTAGATACACTTCCCGATGGGCTTAGAGAGGGACATACTTATCGCTTAGAATATAGAGTCCCTTATGCTTCAACGATATTTAATGTGTCTTCCCCCACTATTGTTATTTTAGATTAAGAGGTAAAAGAATGATGCAACGAGGTGCTAAGTTTTCACCGGATAGAATCTACCGATACCGTCTTTGGCGTATATGGGATAACAGAAAAGGGATTGTGTTATTCATTGGCTTGAATCCCTCGACTGCTGACGAGAATATAAATGACCCCACTATTAGACGCTGTATCGGCTTTGCTATGGGCTGGGGTTATAGTGGAATGTTTATGGGCAATATATTTGCATTTAGAAATACATACCCAGAGATATTGAAAATATGCAACGTTGACCCATTAGGTGCTGAGAATGATAAAGAGCTTCGTGCTATGAACTCTGAGGCTCTACAAACAGTTCTATGCTGGGGTAATGATGGATTATACAAAGGCAGAGGCGATATAGTTGTCAATATGTTTCCCGATGCCTATAGTTTTGGGTATACCAAACAAGGCCAGCCAAAGCATCCTCTCTACCTGCCAAAAAACGCTATATTAGTCCATACATAAAAGGAGACGGAATTAATGAACGACACTCAATTTTACACCCCAAAGGAAGTAGCCAAGATATTAAGATTACACCGGAATACGGTTATTAAGCTAATCTTAGATAGGAAGCTGTCAGCGACTATCATGGGTAAACAATATCGTATCTCTTCTGAAGCAATACAGGAATATTGTAATAAGAATACCACACAGACAGTGTAAGTATAACTGGATACGCAGGAGACGTTAATGAAAGAACATCCTCTTTTAAAAGAACAGGAGAAGACAAAATCACCCGCCCCTGATGCAAACGTACCCACAACTCTTCAACTATCCAAGGAAGAGGCAGAGATAGCCACCAACCAGGATAAGAAAGTAGAAGCGGAGATAAGAACCAAGCTCCGGCAACAAGGCTATCAATCCTTAGAAGATGGCTTAAAAGATATGGAGTCCAAGAGGCAGGAAGCCACCCAAAGGCTGGAATCTGCTCAAGAAATAGAGAACTCTGCTATTAAACTAAAAGGGGAATTTGAAGAGGAGAAACAGAAAGCTATCCGTGCCCTTGTAATATTAAAACAACGAGAGGAAGGAACTAACGCTCGACTTGAAAGAGCTATTAAAATAGAGAACGCTCTAAACAGCAAAGATGAGCGATACACCATTGCTATTAAGGAACTACAGGCTTTAATTAAATATCATCATACTTATATAACTCCCTGCGTTAAGTCTTTAAAATTAGTGTCAAAGTCCATATATACTTGGATAGACTTGCTCAATGATACCGAATATGATTTCTCTGTGTTATATAATTACATTGGACGAGTAACACGAAAACTCGATAATTACATAGCAGATATGCCTGCTTATATACCTAATGATATAATACCAAAGGATGAAGTAGATGAATAAATTAATTAGACTAAGCCCCACAGGTATTGAATATGGTGATTATGCTTGGAACTTCGCTAGTGGATGCGGTAATAATATTGACGGCAAATGCAACGATGGCGGCTTCAAGTGCTGGGCGTATCCAATCACTCAGAGGTTCGCTGACCGCTACCCTAATGGATTTAAGCCGACAATCCATCTTGACGCTCTGCTCTCGCCTCTTTATCTTAAGAAGCCGAGCCGTATCCTCTGCGCTTTTATGGGTGATTTATTCTGGGATTGCCCTGAGTTTGACCCAGAAAGGGAGATTCACCACCCAATGCCATCGGATAAAGTTTCCGTCACTATGTCCTTGAAGGGATGGATATATACTACCATCAAACAATGCCCTCAGCATACCTTTCTGTTTCTCACTAAGCAACCGCAGAACCTAATCAAGTTTTCACCCTTCCCTGATAACTGCTGGGTGGGTGTGACAGCTACGAATCATTTACAAGCTAAAAAAGGTGCGGGATATTTACGAGATATACAAGCAAAGATAAAGTTTATGTCTTTTGAACCTCTTTTGGCAGACATTGGATTTAATGATACCAGATGGGCTAGAGCTAATCAGATTATAAAGTCATTAGATTGGCTCATCATAAGCTCACAGACCAAGCCCTACAAGCCCCCAAAGATAGAGTGGGTCAGGGAGATAGTCCAGGCAGCAGATAAGGCTGGTGTGAAGGTGTTCTTGAAGGATAGTCTGCGGCCACTGTTCCGACATGCACATATTATAGATGGGTTTGATATTCCTGATTGGGCTTGTGGGGATATGGCAACGTCTTATGGGAGAGAAACATTAAGGCAGGAGATGCCGGAATGAGATAATACCAAAGGACAGGGAATAGGGGATTTAGTGTATGAAAAGGAAAATGAATAAACGGTGGAAGAGTAGCTTAAAGCACAAAAAGGTAAACCGTAAAGTGGATATCCATATATCAAGCATGACACCTCCAGCCAACATGGGATTGCCATTAATAGAGAGGAGTGCGCCATATGGCTTATAAGCGTCTTAGATTACGCCGAATGAACCGCCTCGTAGAATCAGGCTTCTCAAAACAAGAGGCACGTAACTTCACTGCCATGAAAACAACCTATCCTGATGGCTCAGTAACAATAAACACTATAATCCTGAATCGCCCATACATCCGTTTGATGATGAGAGAAAGGCGAAAACAATTCCGTAATGCCAAAAAGCAAAGAATGAGCATGACCGCTTTCCGTAGCATGATTCAACAACAGTATATTGATAAAGGCTGGTTAACCCCAGAAGGTAATCCAGACTATTGGAGGATGTTTAGATATTATTATAAACAAGCTATAACCCTTGGCTCTTATAAACCCCCACCGGAGAAAAGGGTCTATGACCCTGATAAGCCCCATAAGAAAAAGGTGGGAGAACAATTGGATAGGGAACATATTAAAAAACAAGCCCAGAAATACCGTGATAGAGAACGGGTAGGAACACCAAAAGGGTTTGTATCTACTCAATATGACGCTGACGGCAAACTATTGGGTGGTGTTATGCGTGATGAACATACAGGACAGTATAAAGCCGTAGCTTCTAGTGAGTGGATAAAGCAATTGAGGCAGAGTATGAAAGAGGCTAAAACCCCTGAGCAGAAAGCCCAATTCCAAAAACAGATAGAGAAATTGGGAGGCAACCCTTAAAGCATGGGTAATTATATTATCGCTGGATGGAACAAAGGGAAGCATTTGTCTGAACAACATAAAGCAAGAATTGGGGCTGGTAACAAAGGGAAAAAACGCACAAAGGAACAAATAGCCAAAATGAGCCTTATCTCCAAAGGAAAACCCGTATCACAACAAACAAGAGATAAAATAAGCAACGCACTGAAAGGTAAACTAGTCTCTAATAAGACAAGGCTTAAATTAAGTATAGCACTTACAGGGCTAATTCGCTCCGAGCAAACAAGAACTAATATTAGTAAAGCTCGAAAAGGTAGACCTTCATCTAAAGAAGCAAACGCCAAAAGAAGTGCTAGTTTAATTGGCAGGATAATCTCCCTTGAACATCGTGCTAAGATAAGTGCTGGATGGCAGCATTTTCGCCAAACACCTGAATATGATTCCTATATATGTTCTTTGAGGGAGCGTACTCTTGGTAATACCCCCACCGCAGCAACACTATTAAAATTAAAGGTATCCCATACTGGATTAACTCAATCTGAGGAAACAAAGACAAAAAGACGACAACTTTGGGCAGAGCCGAACTTCAAGGCTAGAGTAATCAAAGCTATGAGGTTGGGTCTCCTTATAAAACCCAATAAGCCAGAAACTACACTCCTTTCAATATTAAGGGGTATAAATAAACAATGGACTTTTGTAGGAGATGGTCAATTAATCATCGCTGGTAAAAATCCCGATTTCTGGGATGGTGGTCATAAACTAATTGAATTGTTTGGTGATTATTGGCATCGTGATGACAACCCCCAAAAACGAATAGAATTATTTAAAAAGTATAACTATGACACACTTGTTATATGGGAGCATGAACTTAAATCCCCCAATAATGTACTGGCTAAATTACACCAATTTTGTTAACATTGGAGCAATAATATGAATGGCATAGTAGGTTACACAGCACAAACTAAAGGCGACCAGGTTTTAGTTGAACGCAGTTATGCGGGGGTAAAAGACAACATCCTCACCAAAGACTTCAACGCCCTCTCCACTTGGCTCACCGAACAATACCCCAACTCATTTCACGTTGTATGGGATTTATCTTCGTTCACTGCTGTAATATTCCCCTTACTCCCCCCAGAAACACAAACTGAACTCACAACCAAAACAAAAGTGTTTGTTGGAGACACAAAGATATTCTCTGTAGACAGGTGGTTCGGAATAACCAAGACAATTCATCTCCATAGTAACTTTGTCAAGAAACAAGAAAACAACTTTTTCGGAATATCTCATTGGATGCCATCTGGCACAGATATACCGGCTGATGCCTCTGAGATAGCTCAGTATGGCGAGAGGATACTAGCCGGATTAGAAAGAATGAATATCTACCCCAGTAAACTAACATCCCCAGTAGGAGTATTTTCAGATATATTAAAAGGCTATGATTTGCCCACCATTTACTCTAACGAAGCTATTATAGATGCCTGTGAATACTGCATCCCCATGATGAGAAACGAGTGGCGCAGTGCCTTTAAGTTAGGGTTTTTCCCCAAGGTTTATTCGTATGATTTAATAGGAGCGTACCCTTCATTTATCGCTAACTTACCTAATACTGATAAGTGCAAGATACAAAAAAGCGACACGTATATTAAATCCGATTGGGCAATAGTGTATGGTGAGATAGAAATCTTTCCAGATATCTCCCCCATAGTCTTTGACTCCGGCGATGGTTTCATAAACCCCAAAGGTAAATGGACTGGCTACTTTACCAAAGATGAACTCAATTGGATACTCAAAAGACAATTAGGAAAATTTAAACTAAAGAACGGACACTTTATTGATTGGCTCTCTTCTGATAAACCCTATAAGAAACCAATGGCTAAATTATTTGCTTTAAGGAATAAAGAGGATGAGATGGTAAATAATCTCGCCAAAAAAAGTGCCCAAGGCGTGAGTGGGAAACTCGACCAGGATAATCAAGACGGCTCATTGGGAGAACTCTACAACCCTATCTACGCAGCCATGACAAGAAGTAGATGCCGAATCCATGTGGCTGATTTTATCTATGACAACGACTTACTTGATTCTCTATTGGCAGTCGTAGTAGACGGGTGCGAATCACTGAAAGAAGTTCCGCTAGTAAACAACGGACAGATGGGTACATGGAGATTGGATTCTGTAAACCCTGCACTAATAGCCGGTAAGGGTGAAATCTGGAAGCCGGATAAGAAACCTCTAAATATATCCTATGATGAAATTATGGGAGCTATTAAAGCGCATCCAAACAAGTCATATTATGACTTCGATGGTAAATGCATAGACCTCTTAGTATCTACAACGGATGCTGATAGAAAGTATAAAAATTACCCCAAAACAGGGGGTGATTTACTGAATAAACTGTATGATTCTGAAGCCCTCGAAATAGGCACACTGTAATCAATTTCTAGCCCTGCAAAAAGCCCTATGAATAGTATATCTATGACCCCATAGTTTTATCGCCCGTATTTCCAAGGCTGTGTTCTGATAAGGATAATCACAAAGAGCTTCCTTGGAATACTCTAAACAAGGGCATCGTTGTTTATTTGCTGGACAATTCATCTTGATATCTCGGATACCTTAACGTATATACCCAGGGATTAGCTTCCCCTGAGTATCCCCGCTTGGCATTGAGGGAGTCCCAAAGACGTTCAAAGGCTTCAAAGCATATCTGAACATCAGCGCACCTAGCAAAGTAAGTAGCTCTCGCTTGACCCTTTACCCACTCATCTTGTTGTTTGTGAGTCCATCCTGACCAAGCATCAGGTGGTTCAGATATATCGCAGTTGATACCTGACTCTGGTAATTCCACACCTTCTTTAAGAATATCCTCTGCTGGCATCTCCTGCACCCTCTCAGCCCTGACCTCGGCAACAGTCTGTTTAATACGGATAAACCTTTTGGGTAAAAAGAGTGATGAACGTTTCCTACCCATTTCATCAGGTCTATAATCTATGCTTGCGAGATAAAAGATATGGGCATCATCTGGTAATTCGCTTGGCTTGAGATGATTATATCTGCTTTCAGTTGCCCACCTCTCTTTCCCTAAGAGCCTATCACCTACCTGATACTTAGCTAGTTTCTGAATACCACTTGAGCCATCCCAATCCTCATAGATAAATGTTCCATTACTCGCTTGCATTATAGCCACCCTCTTACCCTTTGGCTGCGGCTTAATCACCCACCTGGTCATGGTTTTTCTATTATCATAATAGGCTCTTACCATATCCGGTGAATAGAGTAGAAGTGTCTCTTTCATTTTTTTCCCACCTTCTTCCACTCAAGAAATTTCTCTATAGAAACTTTGTGAGGCATCCACAAAGGCCATCGCTCTCGACACCATCGTAAAAACTTATCCCAATCCTTATCACTTAGTTTCCCTGTTGTCATCCCTTTCTCCTGTAGGACTCACCTCTCACCTCATAAAAGACACCTTGTAGCATCTCATACAGCCGGTCAAAGGAAGCCTCATTATTCCTACTTCCCCCCAAGTGTTTAGCTAACCCGTCCGGTGACATATTTGCTGTAAGAACTATCGGCAACATATTATCGTATCGCCCGTTTATTATCCTGAACCACACTCGCTGAACAAATCGTGGGTCAGCAACATCTTCCTTCCCCATATCATCCACGATTAAGAGTGGCACATTAATTATGTAATTATATACATCCTCTTCTGTTTCAGTATCCTTATTATGACCAAATGTGGCTCTTATTCTGGAAAATAAATCAGGTTCAGTAACAACATAAACAGGGCATCTCTTTAGACTTGCCCATCGGTCTATTATCCGGTGTGCTATTGAGCAGGCTAAATGCGTCTTGCCATTACCCCATATATTGTCTGATATTATACCTAGCGAATGGTACTCATGCCCTTGTTCTAGGGGGAACATATCTGCGTATTCAACACTTATCTCAAATGCTTTGCGATTATCCTCACTTCGCTTGTAATTATCAAAGGTCTTTCCCTTGAAACGTAACGGTATACCACAAGTTCTATGCCATATTTCTTTCTCTTTATTTATCTGCTCCAGAATTAACAGTCTCCGTGCTTCTTCTTCTTTTTGCCTAACTAACGCCCGACATTTAAAGCATAATATATCTTTCTTGGGATATAGTGCTTGTAGCACCGTGTATACTTCAAATTCATCCCCACAAGAACAAGAAAGTTTTACTTTCTTATCCGATGACTGTAACATCTGACTGATGCTTGACACCTTTATTAATGTTTCCATTTTGTTGTAACGCTCCTATCTGTGATTCCACTGTCATCATAAAAAGTTCCTTCTTCTGCCAAAAGATATCCTTTTTTAATTCCTCCCAAGCCCTAATAATTTGGCTAACACTATATATCTTCAGCATTCTAAATATTGAGGCTGCTTCTGCCCTTCTTTTTGGTGGTCTATACCCCCGAATTATATCTATCTTTCCAAAGACCTCTTTAACTTTCAAGCCAGTAGATGGTGGTATTTTTGCCCCACCATCTACTTTGCCCCTTCCTTTAGTTTCCTTTAGTTTAGTTTCCTTTAGTTTAGTTTGTGTATTATCACCCGTAGGAACTACGGCTACTTTGGGGTTTTGGGTGGTAGAAACTATGTCTGTGGATGGTTCTTGGTTGTTGGAACTAGGTTGAGTGGGCACTGGTTGGCGGCGGTTTTTGTAGACGTCAGCAATTCTATTTATGAAATTCTGTGACCATATAAGTCTTGCATCATGCCATAGGCGTGAATCAATAGCATCCAACTTCGCTAAAAGGGCTAGTAGGTTATTGGCGTTAGTCTCATCCAGCCGAGTTTTCGCTAGTAGAAACTCCCATGTGGTGTCGTTACTACAGTCTATATAGTGGTCTGGGCTATTACCTAATAACTCCAAAAGTTTAAACCAGAAGGCATATCCATCGTTGCCGAATTTCGATTCTATGATGGTGAGTGTTTTCTTTGCGCTTGCGTCAGCATCATGGGGGAAATAATCTACTGTATGTTTTTGTGGCCTAGCCATAGGTATTCTCCCTTGGTATATCCCTATAGTCCAATACGCATTATTTTAGAAAATCGGTCTATTAACTCTTTTTGTAAGTCAGGGGAAGATAAGAGCCACCGTATCACTTCGGAAATCATCCAACTATCTTTATTAGAGGCTTTAGATAACTCTAGCCCATTGTTAAGAATAAATAACTCATTAATATAAAATAATTTACGCAGTTGGTGTATTATCGACTGCTCTAATACCCCACGTTCCATTTCCTCAGTATGGCAATTTTCACACAAGGTTCCCAACAACTCATCAGGATATTCCCAAGGCTCTTTATTCGGAAGATAAACTTTGTGATGGACTGCTAAAGTAATTAGATTATCTTGGCATACTTGGCATTTCCATCCGTCTCTCTCGAATATTTCTAATCTTTTTCTTTGCCAACGAGGGTCTTTTAACTTTTCAATGTAGGGTTTTGGCATAATTAATACCGTTCCTTTATTCTTCTAAGTAAAGTTTGATAGGCATTAAAAAACAGCACGGCGTTTGTGGTCGCTCGTGCTGTGTCCCAATTACTTATAGAAAGAACTATATTTATTTTTGGGTTATCCTTTGCAAAGATAAAAGATGCTCTGTTCCCATTGAACTCTAGTTCCGGTGTATCGGAACCTTCGGCAACTAGGAAAGCTGCTAGGGCTGTGTCGGATGTGCGGAATTTATTATTATCTGTTTGTGTCATTTTATTTTCTATTTTCGTATTATTTTATGTGTGATATATTTTACTAGCCATAATCCTTTTTGTCAAGTGGTTTCAAAGATTATTTTTCATCTATCCTTTGCGATATGGAGATTATCAATTGTGGAGGGGTGTATTTTTGGGTTTGGCTACTACCAGTAGTAAAGACAAAATATTTAGTTTCTATTCCCAAACCCTCACTTAAAGCGTCACAAATCACCTTTTGAAACACCTGGAGGTCTGGAGTAGTTTTTTCGTATTTGAAAATGCCATATACAAACACTAGGACAAGGGGTTTTAAGACTAATTGAGTGGAACGTGTTATTATACCCACTATGCTAGATAATTCTTTCATCCATTGCAGGGTGTCTTCTTTAACACAGAGATGGGTATTTATTAATTGCTTTCCGGTGTACGGCATGTGGATTACAATCTCTTCTCTTGGTTTTAACCTTACTGCTATACTTATGGCGTGCTTCATATTCATTAATCTACTCCCTGTTGGGTAGACTCCAAATACCTTTCTATTACTACTCTATTTTGGGTGAATATAGGAGCAGGCTTTATCGTCCATACTCCGTCATCTTTCTCAATGAACTGACCATTTTTCCATCTTGGTTCTAACTCAGCCCAATTTATACCCTTTCCATGTAACATTTCATGCATATCAGGTTGCCTCTTTTGGTGTAATTGTGTGTGAGAAAAGTGAGCCTGTGCCAACATTGCCACTGAATTGCGTATCCAGTCCTTCTGCCTCCAAACAAAGTAATTAGCGGTTTCTTCTTTAGGGATGTTAAAGGCACGGCTATCAAAGCAAGCACTACGCTTCCAAAGTTTTGAAAATTTCACAGAGGTCAACGATGCCGAAATAGATACGACCTTTTGAATGTTGTAATCAAACCAAGCCATTGTTGTTAAGGTATCAAAGTCGGTCAGTAATAGAGAAATTTCGTCTGATTGTATGTAAGCACACTTCACACCCTGAACTTCAGAACACAAGTACAAAGCGGAATTAACCATACAATCTGCCAAAGTGGCATCAAAAGGCTTCTCACATCTTCGGGTTAGTGTATGGAAACTCCGACCATCTAAGCGGATAATTACAGGCATCCTACGGAGTAAGTGTGATTGTGCTCTGCTTTCATAATTTCCCTAATTCCTACTTCACTGCATATATTTACTACCTGTAAGATGTAGTCTGTGGTAAAGCATCATAGCGAAGTTAGATATATCCACACATTCCCATTCAGGCGTATTACCTGTTTCACAGGATACTTGACCCTGATACTCAGTATACTCTTCTAATAACCTTCTTTCTAAGTAGGCTATGGAGCATTTGTTTTCACCCCAACCACCTTTATGGTCATTCTCTCTTAATCTTGCTTCCATAGCTTCTGCGAAACTTCGCACGGCTGGCCTTAGTTCATAATTTTCTACCGGATTCCCTTTCCCTGTATCCATTCTCTATATCTCCTCATATTCCTTAAGCTTCTCCCTGTATTTCCATACATCCTCTAAAAATCTATGAACACTATGAACACTATGAACACCCCCAGGGCTATGGCATGGGTAGCAACTCAGTACGAAGTTCTTTCTGTCTTTAGTGTGATTCTTGCATAGACCTCGCCAGTCGGGTTTCTTTTTACATATCATACATAACCCTCCGCATTCCTCCAACATCTTATCCCTCAAGATGTTCTCCTGCCTGATGATGGCTTGTTTCTTTTTACTGACTCGGGATATGCGAGATTTCTTCATTGTTTTCTGTATATCAACAAAACTCATAACGAGAACAGAATTTAATATAGACTTTATCATACCATTTGTCGGCAACGTCTTCGGTGTTAATAGTCCAATCTGTGTCGGGCGAAAAGGCTTCACCCATTAATTTACCAAGTGCCTGGTCAGGTTCAGTGACTTCATCAAACTCTGCATCAGCGCCCCGATATGGTTCACAGATTTCATCTAAGAGTGACAAGGCGGGTTGATTTGTCCTCATTTTAAGTGCCATTTCAGCCATGAGTCCCATTGCTCGACCAACTGCGTGATTACCCATCTTTCCTTTATACCTCCTTAAACTGTATCTTACCCTTGGCTCACCTAGTCAGCCTCACTTCCAAACCAAGCTTCTCCTTCAGCCATGCCATTTTAGTTCTAAAGTCACGAGTCAGCACACCCTTAGTATCTTCCAGCACAAATTTACCAGCTTCCGCATAGGCAAAATCAATCGAGATTGTTATCTTAGGCTTATCACTTAGGGTATACTTTTTTTGGAATTCAAGTCCAGAGATTTCACCGGCCATCTGTAATAGCTTCAGTTCCTCTCCCCTACGGCACTCAGCTTTGGATGCGAAGTATCTTTCACATAATGCAGAATAGGTGCGAATTGAGTGATATTTCATTTACCTTCCTTGAGGGCTTGCCTGAAATGGGCAAATATTACATGGAGGTCTGCGAAAGCCCTCTGTTCAAACATATCATCGAGTAGTTTTAATATCCTCTCCCTCTCAGCCTTCCTTATCGCTTCCTCATCAAAGAGGGCAGAGATTAACTTTGCACTTTCTACCTTTAAGTTATGCATCTGCTCTACAGAATTCATGCCCAAAGATTTCCAGCCCATGAGTGCGCCGCCATACTGGCTTAGCTCAGCCTCTATATCTCTCTCCAGTGTCTCCCTATCATGCCTATCCCTGTGGGCTTTAGCGAGTTTGATTTCTAAAGCCTGCATAAGTCCCTTGCCAGATTCACCATCCCAATATGTCTCTTCCTCAACACTGGGATACTTCCTCAAGAAACTTATTCCTGTCAGGTCAAAGTAATCCTTAACAATCTCTCGTATTTCCTCTGGTTTCAGTATACTCATTTCTTGGCCTCCTTTTCTGTTACTGGATTTGCCCATCCGCACCAACCATATTTACAACAGAGGGATGGTTTAGATGGTTGCTTTATCCTAGCCTCGCATTTAGCCCTATGAGACCTGCAAACCTTAATCACGCCTTTGCCTCCTTTGAGCAGTAAGAGCAATAGACTACTACATCTTTTTCATTAAGTGAACCCCACTTCTTGCATTTCAGTTTTGGTTGAGCAGAGAGGCAACCAATACAATACTTGTTTTTATCCATCTGATACCTCTAAGCACCACTTTCTGTAGTTCTCATCGGGGCAGTAGTCGTCCTTCTGCCCATTGTGTCTATCCTTATCGCAAACTCTCATATATTCACAACACACGCAGTGCGGGGGTCTCGGCTCTTCCATCAGTTTATCTACTTCTTTCAT
>LAZR01001091.1_pt1 | contig 17990 bp, 18 predicted proteins | sample 329461 | NCBI WGS metagenome assembly LAZR01 (sample SAMN03002196, study PRJNA259156) | marine sediment metagenome | biome: sea floor; feature: Hydrothermal impacted sediments; material: marine sediment; isolation source: Loki non-amplified sample from Loki's castle hydrothermal vent sediment ...
TTTCCATTTCCAGTTTTTTAATCTTTTCTAAGATTGGTGTTTTTGTTCCTTCAAGAATTAACATCCCTGCCTTTAAGTCAGATATTATACTTTTTGAAATTTTGTTTAAATTAATAATAGAACCATAAATCTTATTGTTTTTCTTAGTAGTATTTCCTGAAATATTCGTTAGAATTTCACTTAAATTATTAGTTGTTAGATCATTTAAAGTGCTTATCTTTTCAGATAATTGATTCAATGATTTTTGTGAATTCTCAATTTTTTCCGAATTCGCAAAACCACTTTTTTTAATCTCAAATATCTTATCCACCATCTCGTTAAAATCTGCAGAAAATTCATCCAAAACTACTTTTATCCTATCCTCTATTGATGATTTCAATTTTTCTTTAAATTCTTCATTCAAAAGATTAATAATTTTATAAATCTCTTCACGATCTTCGTCTAGGTGATCAAGGTTATCATCAACATACCCTTCGGCTTCAAATAAATTAGAGTTTAAATCATCTTTGAATTTTTTTTGTATTTTATCTATTCCTGTGTTTATCGACTCTTTTATCTTAATTATATCAGTTCTCATTTGAACATTATATGTCTCGATTAGACTTGTAATATTTTCACTTAAATTATTAATGTAGTGAATTAACGGACTTATTGATAACTCTAAGAATTGGTTAATTCCAGTTTGAAAAGAATGTACAATTTTAGAAGCATTTAATTCTGGTTTTTTAAAACTTAACTCAGCTAAATCAGGAATTTTAATATCTCCAAAAATATTGGGTGTTTCATTAATTTCTAAAAGAAGCGGTTCTTTTAGGTAAATAGAATTAATTAATTCCACAACTTTATAATAAAAATCAAGACTATCTGGTGGTTCAACGATTATGTTTTTAACTTCATGAAATTTCGACGATACTCCTAAAGAAGGATCACTTAAACGAATAGCCTTGAACCCCATATTTTCAGGGATATTTAAAACCGCATGGTCGAACACTAACGCGATACCACTAGGATTTAAGTCATTTTGCCAACTAAGTTGATTTTTAACATCAGTAGAAGAGAAGTAGATTTGATACTTAAAGAGATTGGGGTGACTATGCATCCAACCGACCATAAATCTATTTGAACCCTCCTGCTCAAACATTCTCATAATCTTCTCAAAATAAATATAATCGTTAATAGAAAAAGCAACTTCTACACTACTTCCATGAGATATAGGAATCGCGTCTTCAATGATGACATCTTTAACATATCCATCACCCTCAACATATCCGATAAGGATACTCATAACCTCTACACATTGATCTGGGGGTATCATCTTATTTCCAAACCTGAGAACATGTAATAACATATTATAGTAGGCTAATGGTTTGATGATTACTTTCCCTTTTCCAACGATTCTCCCCATGTCTTAATCACTACAAATAAAAAAGTTCATTCAAATATTTAGTCAAAGGATACAAACAATAATTTTTTTATTAATAAAATTATTATTTTCATTTTATATTTAATGGTAATTATTTGTTATAAGTTATTTTCTTTAATAGAAAATTTAGATTTTTGAGTTTAAGGCGAGATTTAAATTTAAAAATTGTTAATATCAAAAATAAGGTAAATAATTTTATTTTATTTTTTAATGAGGTAGTTGCTTACCACAATATGGGCAAAATTTCCATTCTGGAAATTCTTTTCCACAAAAAGGGCAAAATTCGGATGAATCTGAATTTGTTGGTGCTTTTCCTTGATCGCCTTCTGATGGAATTGATGGTAATTGCCTTGTTGTTTTTAAAGTTGAAACTGCTGATACTCTGGCTTCCTCTCTTTCTTTTTTTGTCTTAACTCTCTCTTTAAATGCTTCCCGAGTTTCTGCTTCGAGTTCTTGTTGGCTTTTCATTCCTTCTTCTTTTACCCGCCCTTGAGTCTTAGGTCGCCTTAATTCACTATCTGGAACTTTTTCTAATGCAACTTCTTTTGTTTCTGACACTGGAGCCATAACTTTTCGTTGTTCTTTATTCTTAACTGCTTGATTAACAAGAGCTTGAGTTGTCTTCATAACTTGATGTGGATTTATGTTCGGAATAGCTACTGTCCTGAGGACATAGCCCACTATTAAATTTTGGTTCGGAAAACCCCCTGAGGAGTCCTCATCCTTGAAAACATATGAATCTAAAACATCTTTGCCTTTTAAAAGCCGAACCGCCCACTTTTCGTTAATGAGGCCTAACTGAAGCCGATAAGACGTTCCAGGAATACCAAGTTCCCCAGAGAGGGGACTAAAGCCTTTTTCTGTCAATCTAACTCACTTTTCAAATATTTATGATTTGATTTTAGTAATATTATAATGATAAATTTCGAATATAAATTATTCTCTATTTATCGTAAAAATATATTTTAAAATTAAAAATGTTATCAATTGAACTAATCCAACTTTAATTAGAAGGTCAAATTTCCAGATATTATTTGCAATAAAAAAGACATAAATAGAAAAATTAGTATTATTGTTTTAAATAAAATTTGGATGATAAAAATTTGCCCGTAATAATTCCTAAGAAAGTATATTTAACCGTAGTAGCGGCAGCTGTCAGATTTGCTAATACGCGTATTCCAAAAGATGATTGGTTGGAGGTTAGTGGAATATTTATTGGTGTAATTGATGGTGATGATGTTAAAATTTCAGAAGCATATCCTATCATGCATCAGGAATTAGATCGAGATGCAGTTATCGATCAATATAAATTTAGTGATGACGATTATGTATCATTTGCTATAATTGATGAAGAAGCATTTAGTAGAGATCCACCCGAATTTACTGTTGGTTGGTGGCATACTCATCCAGGATTCAAGGTTATGATGAGTCACATTGACATTAGGACTACGTATTCTTACCAACAAAACAATCCCTTGGCATTATCTCTTGTATTTAATCCAACAAGGCTTACTCGACAAGTTGAGGTTGCAAACAAGAAAGGAGATCCAGATATACAGTTAAAAAATGACCCAGGATTTAAAATCTTCAGATTAGATGCTCTCGACCCAAATGCCTCTTATCATTCAGTAGACTTCAAAATAGAAGGCTATGATAACGCACAACATGTAGTACAACTAACAAATAAATTCATTGTCGACGCTACTAATTTCTTTCCTAAAGATAATCTCACCCAGACATATGAAAAAATCATTAATGAAAGAATAGTAGAATTGGATTCTTTAATACTTGGGACTGAGGAATATTTAACCTCATTAATACATCGTGGTGAAAAAGCACGAATTCCAGAAGTATTAGAAAATCAATCTCAAGAAATTCGTAAGTTTGTAGCTGAGACATTCGTAAAGATTGAAAAGATAAAAGAATTCATGGATTATTTAGAATATAAAGAAAAACAAACAATTGTTCCTAAGGTTGACAAGATTTTAAAAAAATGGAATGATATAGTCGCTGGATTAGATAAGAGATTAAAAGAACTATCTAAGAAATTTTAGTTTTATTTTTTTTTGAGTGATAATTTATCATCAAATCAAGAATTTTCCTTTTAATTAACTAAAGAACGTTGTAGATTAGATAAAGAATTAGAAGGATTATAAAGGAATATTTAATGTTGATTAAAATATTTTAATTTAAATAATATTTTTAATCTTGTATTTAGTTTTGATAAATTTTTATTTAATTAAGCTTTTCTTTGATTAAGAAAGCTATTCTATAAAATAGTAGACTTCACAGAATTTTGGATTGCAGTCATTATTATGAAAAAAATTAATTTTCCCTTTACAGCGCTTTTAATGAATTGATCTACTCGTTTTCTTACTGTATCAATGATAAATTCAGAATGATCCCTATTTATCATTTGTTCTTATTTTTTTGAAAATCCTTTTTTAAAATAAAAAAGTTTAATCTTGAGAAGTATACTTTTCTAATTTCTTACGATTAACATATCTTGAAGGAAAAATCTTAATTGTAGTCTATTAATATTTTTCCTTTTCTTTTCTATTAATATTGTTCCAACACGAGAAACAAATATAAAACCCATCAACAATAAGTACGAGATCCTTAGTAGAGCGAAGCATTCCACATTTATAGCATTTTTCCATAATATTCAATCCTATATGATAAAAATTTAGCCAGTTCAGGTAGATATTTATAATAATATAGTTAAAAAAGGGAATTCTTTTTTAAGAAATTTATCAATCTTGTTATGTATTTCATTGTTATTTGCTCCGGGGGACGATAATTCTTTAATGATATCATTACTAATTGATTTTGTAAATTTGTCAAGTGATTTCTGAAGAAAATAATTTCCTCCTGAAGCGATTATTGAAACAATTCCATTATTACCAAGAATTTGGGAAAAATAAATTTTATATTTTCCAGAATCAATGTATTTAATTTGAGAAAAGGAGCCCAAAGTGTCTTTAACAACATTAAAAATAGCGGTCATGAATCCACCCATTAGAATTTCTTTCTCAAAACTTAAATCCGGAATATTTACAATCGAAACTTTGCGATTATAAATGGGAACACCGCCCTTATTTACAATCATAATTTGGTGGATGGGAAAAGGAAGTCGATAGAGATAATCACTATGAATTAAATAATTACTCATAAGTAATATCAGAGCGATTATAAAAAATAAATTTGAGAGATCAACAATGATATTAAGAATAGGTTTTAGATAAGCATTTTCAAACAATCTCATGAAAACCTCTACCACATAAAAAACATTTGTAAACAAAAACAAAATGATAGAAATCAATTCAATATGAGTTGCACGTTCATTAGTTAGACGATGAGAACGTAATGTTATTAGCATAGGAGATATAACACTAGCTACTCCCAATATTGAGCTTATAAAATAGATAATAAATTCTGCAATAATTTTGTTTCTATAAAAACCTAAAAATGATAGAGAAAGAGATGTAATACTTGATACTGCAAGACCAAATACGATTAAATGACGCCAAGACAAAATCTTATTTGAAGCTAATGACTCGTAATGTAAATTAAGGAAATAAAACACAAGAATTAAAACCATATATGATAAATATTCTAGATTTATAGATATTGGAGTTCCCTGAAGCTCGAAAAAGAGAAAAATCATATAAATTGATTGGCTAATTAACGATAAAATTAACGATAGCATTAAATAGGGAGGAATTAATTTTTCTTTAAACTATGATTTAGGAAAACCAATAGGAGGATAAATAAGACTAATATTGTTATTAAGTTTAAAATAATTTCAGTAATTATATCGTAATTCATTATTTAATTCGTTCTAGAATAAATTTCTCAGTTGAAATTCTAATAAATTATATGTATTTATTTTATTCTTTTTAGTTAATTCTAATCATTAATTTTTTGTAAGATTAATACTTATAATTTTTAATAAAAATATAATTTTGTAAGAGTTAGTTATATGAAAACAATAAATTTTCCATTTTCAGCAATTATAGGACAAGAAAAAATGAAGGTGGCTTTAATTTTAAATGTCATCGATCCTCAGATAGGTGGAGTTTTATTAACAGGGCATCAAGGTACTGGTAAGTCGACAGCAGTCAGATCTTTAGTAGAAATTATGCCTCAAATTGAAGTTATTATGGGTTGTGAATTCTCATGTAACCCAAACTCAGATATTGATGATTTATGTGAAAATTGTCGAGCAAAAAAAGAAGTATATCAAATTAAAACAAAATTTCGGGATATGTGGCTGGTCAATTTGCCATTAGGTGTTACAGAGGATATGGTTTGTGGCTCTTTATCTATTGATAAGGTTTTAACGAAGGGGATAAGAGCTTTGCATCCTGGCTTATTAGCTAAAGCAAATCGTGGTATCCTATATGTAGATGAAATTAATTTGCTTCAAGATCATATAGTAGATGTGCTTTTAGATTCTGCCGCATCTGGTATTAATATAGTAGAAAGAGAAAGCATTTCTGTAACTCATCCCTCGAGGTTTGTATTAGTCGGCTCGATGAACCCCGAAGTTTTTCTTTTCAACTAGAAAAGAATTCGGAAAAGGAGATTTACGACCTCAAATTGCAGATCGGCTTGGTTTGGAAGTTAAAATAAAAGCACCTCGTGATCCACAATTGCGTTCTGAAATTACCAGAAGAGTTATTGAATTTAATGATAATCCAAAGGAATTTATTAAGAACTTTATCTCTGAGCAAGAAAAATTGAGACAAAAAATTTTAAATGCTCGTAAAATTTTAAGGGAAGTACAAATTCCAAGCTCGGTATATGAATTTGTGTCTAAAATTGTAAATGAGTTAGAAATATTTTCTCAAAGAGCAGATATAACTTTTATTAGGTGTGCACGAGCTCATGCAGCTTTAAATGATAGGAGAACGATTTTAGAAGAAGATTTAAATGCAGCAATGGATTTAGTATTTGAACATAGAATTCAATCTCTCCATTATGAAATGACTCCACAAGAAATTAAGGCAAAAATAGCTGAGGTTTATGGAAAAATTAAAGAAGCATATGAAGATCCTAAGGTTCTTCGCCCCAATAAAGAAACAGAAGGCCCCTTAAAGCATGACGATACACCACAAAAAGAGTTTGAACGTCAATCTGTTGATCCAAATAAGGTTGATATTCCAGAAACGAAGGAACAAAAACTTCCTCCTCCAAAATGTCCCGATAATAAAAAAAGAAATCCCAAACCTGCTGGAGGTTGGAAAGTAAAAAATATTCCCATCGATGATAGTTTTAAATTTTTTAAAGCAAAAAACGAAACAATGCCATTTATTTATCAAATGGAGAAAAAAATGACCTCAATCTTAGATAATATTAGAAAAGATCGAAAAATATCTGATTATGGAGGAAGAGGAATTGGAAGGAGAATAAAAATATCTTCATCTCAAAAGGGAAGATATGTGTCTTATAGAACACCTATACGCGAGCAACCGAAAAGCATTGCTTTAGACGCTACAATAAGAAATTATCTAAAAAATACAGTATATAATAAAACTGAAATTGATTTTCCTATCCATTTTAATAAGTATGATTTAATGGATAAAATCTATGAGTATCGGGCTCCCTTAGTTTTATTTTTTGTATTAGATAGTTCAGCATCAATGCATCATGTGATAAAGCAAATGACGGATGTAATATTATCTTTACATCGAGAAGGTTATAGAAAGAGAGATAAAATAGCGTTATTAATATTCCGAGGTAAAAAAGCTGTTGTTCTCCAAAAACCAACAGTTAATTTTAATATGGCTGTTAAAAAATTAAAGGAGATAGAGGGAAAATCATACACTCCAATGGCAACTGCGCTAAGGAAAGTTTCTGAGCTAATTAAAGTGGAGAAATTAAAAAATCGAAACGTTATACCCGTAGTTTTTATTTGTTCAGATTGTGGAGCAAATATATCAGATAAACATCCTAATCTAATAGCCCAAGTTGAATCAGACTATACTTTAATAACACAGGAATTAAAAGAATTGACAAAAAAATTATCAAAACAAAAAATACATTTAGTGGTTTTAGAACCAAAAAAATCTTATGCAACGCAAGCTCTTGGAGTTCACACTTATTCGGCTGAAAAAATTAAGAAAAACTTCAAAAAGTATGGTAATGCACAAGTGTATAAATTTAACAAGTATAATCCCAACTCTTTAATCTTAGAATTGAAAAAAATCCTTTAATTGAAAAAAATTGTTTTTAATTTTAGTTTATATCCTTTAAATAATGGTTGATAAATCTAATTCAATATTAGTAGTTGGATTTAATACTCGTCCTTTAGTTTATTCTTTAAATAAAGCAGGCTATGACGTTTATGCGATAGATTTCTTCGGTGATTTAGATCTAATTCCATATGTTAAAGATTGTATAATTGTCTCCAAAGAGCTACAAGCTGATTATAACTCTTTGAAAGATCATTATAGCAAATATCTAGCTAGTTTTGCTATAAAATTTCTTCAAAAGCATCAAGATATAGAATTCTTCTTAATAGGAAGTGGTTTAGATGATGCTTATGAAGAAAGAGGATGTATCTCAAATGAAGCTGAAACTTTCGGTATTAAAAGCGTTAATAATGATTTAGCTGTAATCAAAAAAGCTAGAAATATTGACTTCATTCTCAAATTTCTAAAATCTCTAGATTTTAAAATTCCAATTTTTTGTTCCTTTGAAGATTTCGAATTAAAAAATGTTCGGCTGGAATTTCCCTTAATTTTGAAAAAAAAAAGAAGCGCAGGTGGCATAAATGTTTTTAAAATTAAAGATGAATCAAGTTTCGAATTTCATGTAAAAGGATTGAGAATGAAGGATTTTGATCCTTCAGAGTGGATAATTCAAGAATTTATCGAAGGAATTCCTATTAGTTGCACAGTAATTTCAGATGGTAAAGAGTGTGAAGTTGTTTCTATCAATCGTCAAATTATTGGTGAAAAATTTCTAAATCCACCTAAAAATTTTATGTACTGTGGTAATATTGTTCCTGCTGGATTATCGAAAAATGAGGAGAAAAAAATATCTGAAATATCAATTATTTTAACAAAAGAGTTAGGTTTAAAGGGTGTTAATGGGTTTGATTTTGTTTTAAAAAACCAATATCCATATTTTATGGAATGTAATCCAAGAATTCCTGGTTCAATTAGAGCTTCAGAGTCTGTTTTTAATTTGAATCTCTTAGATTTACATGTGAAAAGCTATACTACTAGTAACTGGAGAAGCATTAAGAATTTAATTAAATCTGCTACACCTAAAAGCATTACAACTAAACTAGTATTATTTGCCCCAAAAGATATTGATATACCTTTGTTATGTGAAATAAATAATCTTGGTTTTATACATGACAAAACAGAACCAAATAGAAATGTTTTAAAAGGTGAACCTCTATGTACTATTTTGTACGGAGCAGATAATCTTATAGAATCTTTTGATGGAGCAAAAAAGATTATAAAGAAAATCAATAAAATTATTGAATAATTGCTTTAATTTTTGCGATGTAGGACCCCAATTTCCTTCCATCCGATTCGGGAACCGCAATAGCAAGAATCCTATTCTCATCTAAATCGTGTATAATAACAGATCCATTTTCTCCTCCTATTATAGAGTATTCCATATTACTTTCTAATAAAACTCCTGATAAATTATACAAAGCAGCTACCATTGCTGAGAGAATTGGTTCGGCCATAGTTGATTGGATTTTAATTGGTAAGCCATCTTTAGTAATAATAGCAAGAACCAGAGTATTAGGTATTGCCCTCTTAAGCCCTACGAAAATTTCTTCTTTAAGAATATCTGATGTTTCGATAATTGCGGATATTTGCAAACTCAATTTAGTTAGTCTATTTATATATGAATCTAATCCTTCGAGTTCTGCTAATTCTCTATTTAGATAAGCCATCAGTGTTACATTTTCTGTTAAAATGGAGAGGATAGCTTTATTCTTTCCAGTAATTAAATTATATGACGTCTCTTGATTTAAAGAATCTTTTATCATTTTAGATGAAAGGAATACTAGGCTACTGTTTGCGGCTGTAACCTCTCCCATTGTCATTTTAATTTGTTTTTTAAAACTACTTGCTATTCTTGTCCCCTCAGGTGTCCCAATATTAATACCTATTATGGCGGGTGTTGATTGAAGCTCTTTTTCTATTAAATCGGACACATCTGACTCTAATTCTTCGATTATTTTATCATGCTTTTCCATAATTGAATATTACATAAGAGTAAATAAAAAGATATTCTAATAACTTAACATTACAATTATTTATAAAAATTTAGAAATTTTAGAAAAATTCACACTTTTATTCTTATAGAAATTTGACTAACATTCGAACCAACAAAATTTTAAGATTAATAACATTCTAAAAACTCATAAAAATTCTAAAGTTATTATTGGAAAATCTTGTAAAATGAATTGGTGCATTATCGACGAGAAAGTAATTTTGTCAGATAATTTTCACGTAAAGAACTAGTTTACTACTAAGAACGAGAAAAATTAATTAGAAATAATAAATTTTTAAATAGTAATCGTTATAGTAAAAATTATAAATAAAAAAGCTTGTGATTTGTTTAATGGAGTATGATTATAAAAAACAACTCGAGAATAAAGATAGTCTTATTAAATTAAAAGATGAACAAGTTAAAACTCTTGAGAACTCTTTAAAACTGAAGGATGAACAAATTAAAACATTAGAGAATTCAATAAAAATTAAGGATGAAAAAGCTAAAACTTTAGAAAAAACTATTGAGTTAAAAGAAGAAGAAATTAAGAAATTAGCTTCTAATGCCTTAGATCCAAATCTTTTAAAAGAGAAAGATAAAAAAATAAATGAGTTAGAGAAAGAAAAAGAAATTTTAAATGGAGAACTGGCTAAAACAGATGAGGAATTAGAAAGCTTGGAAATAGAAATTGAAAAATTAAGAAATTCAGCTTTGAAATCTACAGCGTCAAGTATAATCGAATCAACAAATACTCACATAACTAAATCGGAGATAATTGAGAAAATGAGAGAAATTTTGCAAAAAGCATTACATAACGTTATGATCGTAGTTCCCAATATCGTGGATTTACAAGATCTGCATTTATATGAAGTTAGATCATCCGTAAATGTGAAAATTGCTTGTTTAGTTGATCAAGGAATAGACGAGCATTCTGAATTACTAGATGAATTGGAAAGTTTGGATAATATATCGCTCAGGAATTATGAACGAGAGGATAGATATATTTTATCTCGAGATGGAGAAGAACTAGTCTTTGCAGTAATCGGAAAATCAGAAGGTAATCATCTAGTAGTCCACACAAAAGACGCTAAACATATTCGTTTATTGATTTCTTTAGCCATGGAAGGTTGGCTTCAAAGTAGAAAAATCGGTTAAAAATTTGATTTTTTCCTCTGTTCAGACATATTTCTTTATAAATGCATAACATATTCACTTTATACACTTATCATTATCGCTAGAAAAAGGATAATTTGTAATATAAAACTCTATGATATTTCAATATATGATCTTTTTCTATTGTTAAAATGAGCTAGTTGTTCATAACCTACTTTTCTTAACATTAAAATCATATTTTTAAATTGCCAAGCAATATCTTTAGGATCATGAGCATCTGAACCTAATAATACAGGAATATCAAGAGAATACATTTCTTTAATAATTTTTTCACTAGGATATTGTTCTTTACATTGTTTTCTTAATCCACCAGTGTTAATTTCCATCACAGCGTCTCTCTTTTTTATAAGTTCTAAAGTCTTCATAGCTTCATTATGTATTATCTCTTTATTTGTAGGAATATCATTGAATTTTTTAGGTAAATCAAAATGACTAATAATATCAAAATCAAATTCTTGCGATTTTAACATGTTTTGGAGTTTCTTATAATACAACATATAGACTTTATCTACGCCGTAATAATCATAGTCTTTCTTAAATCTGGAATCATCAAGAGCCCAGACATTTTTTCCGTTAGAAATGTCTAAAATATGATTTGATCCTAAAATATAATCTAATCTATTTTTAATTTTGTTTAAATGAGTATTTAATGAGAGTTCTTGATTTTTGAAATAGTCTAATTCAAAACCTATTCGAATTATGATATCTTTTTCATACTTTTCTTTTAAATGTTCTAAAGTTGATAAATAACTTCCAATCTCACCCAAAGTAATAGCATATTCTTCATAAGGAATTCTCTCTATATTCTTCAAAAACTCATAAGGAAAATGATCACTCATTCCGATTGTTTTAAGTTTAATATCAATAGCTTTTTTAACATAATCTTCAATCGTACCAACAGCATGATGGCAGAGTTCACTGTGCGTATGCCAATCTTCTAAAATCATCTTACTTTACATTAATAATAGAAATAAGATAAAATTTATGATCGCTGAAAATAAGTTGATTTTATGATAGAACTCGTAGATATAAAAATCTAATTTTTTATAAGCTAAATTATGGAGGTTTATAATAATCGATGAAGTATCATATGAGGAGAAATGAAAAAGAAATAACAAATAAAAAAGAAATACATGAAATATTAAAAGGTGGAAAATACGCCATTATTTCTCTTGCAAGAGATAATGAGGCATATATAATAACATTAAGCTATGTGTATGATCAAGAGAAACATGCATTATATTTTCATTGCGCTAAAGAAGGACAAAAAATTGATTTTATTAAGTTCAATTCTAGTGTATGTGGTACAATTATAGAAGATAATGGTTATAAGGAAGGATGTATTCAAGCTTTTCGATCACTTGTATTTAGAGGAAAAATAGTAATTGTGGACAATTTACAAGAAAAGAAATATGCATTTGATGTTCTGTTAAATCATTTGGAAAAAAATAAAAATAAGATGAAAGATAAACATTTCAACAACGATGGAGCATACGATAAACCAGCTATATTAAGATTAGATATAAAAGAAATCACTGGAAAGGAAGAAAAAGCAGAATCTTAACAACATATTTTTTCTCTTTTATATATTTTAATACACTTAAATAGAGTTTACAAGCAATTTCTATATTAAATTAAAAAATTTTAGTTTAATCAATATATCTCTTGATGTATTGTTGAACTTCGCTAGCAGGTTGAAAAATCCCGAAATGCCCCTCACATAAAATATCTGCTTTCAAATCAAATAATTTTTGCAGAGAAGTCTGATAATCTTTATAATTACTTATACCAGGAATTATCGGACCATGTACATCTTGCCCAAATAAAATTTTGATATTTCTCTCTTCAATTTCGAGTAAAATAGATATTGAACCCGGAGTATGACCTGGTGTATGGATACATTGAAACTCATAATCTCCAAACTTTAGTGTTTCATGATCTCCTGTCAATCTTTTTTCAAGCTTAATAGGTTTATAATCAACTCCATACCACGCAGCTGCTGTTTTTTTATCATGGCCTTGTTCTTCTATAGGATCAGCATCAAAATCATGAGCATAATATTTTATTTTTTTATTAAATTTTTTAAGGTCTGAACCTGCTGCTATATGATCAATGTGAAAATGAGTTAAAATACAGTGTTTTATGTTCATTGGATTTAAATTTATTTTATTAATTTTTTTAATCATACTTAAATCCATGCCACAATCAATTAAAACAAGGCCATCTTCACTTTGAGTATTTATTAAGTAAACTGAACATCCACTATCACCGATATGGTAAATATTTTTAAAAATTTCTTTCATTATTCATTTTTCCTCTTTATTAGCATTACGCTCCCTGAGATAAATCATTTTATAAGAAATAATTGTTATTATTGCTGCCATTCCTGCTGAAAATAATACATCAGATGCATAATGAGCCCCCACCACAATACGAGATACCCCTACAAAAATAGCCCAACCAATTACAAGAAATGAAACTATAATTCTAATTATATCTTTCCATTTCCGATCCTTTACTAATATCAACAACGGTAAGAACATAAATGACATACTAGTATGACCCGACGGAAATGAATTATTTCCTGATGGACCTGGAGGAAGAAACCAAGGAGTGTAATTTGAAAAATCTATAGCAAGTTTTATAAAGCGTACTCTCCCTGTTAAGATTTTAGTTAACTGAACGAATAATAACGGATTTAATATTGTTAAAATTGTAATAACTAACGAGATATTCCTATAATTATTCCAATCTTTATTAAAAGTGAAAATTACAAAAGTGATTAAGGAAATAGCTACCACTGCTCCATCGACAATTAAACTTTGAGAATTAAAGATTATTCCAAATAATAAAATGAAAATCCCAAAAATAATGATGATATAAGCAGGAATCTTCTGTTTTTTAACATCTTTATTTAAACTTCCTATAAATGCCGACAGAGCTATAGCAATAAGTCCATATCCGGGTGCTTCTCCAAACTCTTCCCCAAAATTTCCCCACACAGAATTTTCATCTACAACAGCTTTAGAGATTTCTAAATCAATAAACCCAAAAACAACTGCAAGGATAATCCAAGATACTAATATGAATATCATTAATTTATTAATTAAGGATTCCTTAAGATTTATTCTCATACTATTTTCAATATAATAATCCAATATTCCTCTATTATCAATTAAGTAAAATCTTATAATTTTTATGAATATACTAATTGCTTAATGAGAAAAGATAAAAAAAATAATGTTTTTTTTTGTTAGAAATTTAAAGTACTTATATTAATTAATATTTTTTCAGATTTTGATTAGAATGCAAGATAATGAAACAAATCGAGATAAACAGAAAGAAGAAAAACAAGTTTTTTCGACAAAACTGAAAAATTATTTTAAAAATTTGCTTGATTTTTCTCAATATAACACAAAAACTATATTATATATCATTTTGTTTATTGTGTTGATTATATTATCTTTATTCTTACTATTTTATATTAATTTCATAGATAGAACTATTTTATTTAAATTTGTAGTCGATTGGTTTGTAAATCCTGTTAATTCTCTTGGATTTTTTGGAATTCTTCTATTTATTGCTATAATGGGATTACAAGGACTTATAGTACCTATACCTTCTGAAATTGTACTTTTAGCTACGGGAATGATTTGGGGTTTTTTTTTGGGTGGAATTATGGGTATTATTGGCTCAATGGCAGCAGGAACCTTATGCTTTTATGTAAGTAAAAAAGGTGGTCGGCCATTAGCAGAAAAATTTGTTGGAGCAAAGACTATCGATATTGCTGATGAATTTATCAAAAAACATGGGATTACGGCGATTATTATAACAAGATTTATTCCATTCATACCTTTTGATGTAATTTCTTATACTTCAGGTTTAGTAGATATAAAGACGAAAAAATATTTATTAGGCACATTAATAGGTTCAATTTTTAGAGCATTTTTCTGGTCTTGGTTAGGGGCATCTTTAGGTATAAAGCCTCCAATTGATTTTAGTGATTTGAAACTATCAGAAATAAACGCTATGTCTGAGTTCTTTAATGCAATCGTATTAATTATTCTAGCAGTAGTAGCTCTTATGTTTTTGGTGTCCTATCTCACTATTAAACATTATGAGAAAAAAAAATTGATTAAATAAATCCTATTAGATTTTGTATTACTAGTCTTTAAGACGTATTATTGTGATATTATTCCTTTTTTTTAAGGTATATTAAACTATTTTAACATATGAAAGAAAAAGAAAAAATCTTCAAAAGATTATACTTTAAGGATAATTATGAGCTGAATATGCCTGAATTTTATAAGGAACTTAATAAGGCAATTAGGTCTAATAATATACAATCGATTTATCAGCTTTCTAAGATTTTTACTAGACAATATTTTAAAAATCTAAATAATTGAAGTTATTACTGAATTATTTAAACTCTTTATTTATATATTTGAAAGTTGGTTAATTTTACAAATGAATGATAAATTATAAACTATTTCATCTAATTTCAGTAATTGAATAGCTCTATCCGTTTTCCCCATTCTTTCGCCTTATTAATGTAATAGTATTATCTAATGAATTAGGGAATTATATCGGCTACTTTAAACAGTGTTTTAAATTCATCAAATTATTTTGAAACTTTCAATTTTTCATCATCATCCTTTTTGTATTAAAAATCCATATTTTTTATATGGCTGGAAGGAAAAAAAAGGAGATTATCCCGATCTGGCGTGATTTCATTATCATAATAGAAGGAGTAGTGCGACTTTTATTGGGAAAAATTCAAATTAGGTGTCCCCTTTGCGGTAGCTGGGAAATTTCCACGAATGGTACCCGACCGAGAGAAAATACGAGAAAAGAGGCTTTTATTTGTAGAAACGAGAATTGTAAGAACGGTGACCACAAAACTCCCAAGCAGTTTATCCTAACTACATCTTATGAGTTTAAAAAACTGATATTTAATAAACTTAAAAGGCTTTATGAAGACTTACTTAAAGATGGGGCTAAGGCTAAGACAATCGCAAAAAAATACAAGGTGTCCGAGTCCCAAATTTCTGCACTACGTGTAGCGTTTGAACAAGCGCTTGACAAGTTAGAAGGGCTCGATACCTTCGTGAAAGTGCCGCAACCAGACAGGGCAATCTGCATGGACGAAACATTTTTGAAAATAGAGGGCACGCCCATTTACATCATCATTGCTACAGGTTATAAAACCCATAAAATTGTAGGCTTAAAAGTTTCCAAGACCAGAAATGAAAAAGACATGCGTGAAGTCTTTGATGAAGCCGAGCAAAACACGGAAGAGCCCATCTCTGATGTGATCTCGGATGGTTGGGGGGCCACTCAGACAATGACTAAAAATTTAGGTCGGGAAATTACCCACATCATTCATAAACATGAAAAGCCTTACAAGAAAGTAGTAGCGAGGCATTATCATTATACGGAAACCAAGCGAATAACCATTGATATGGGGATAATAAATGATGTATTTAAGAAAAAAGGCAAGCGGGAGTTCAAATATATCGTTTTTAAAACGCTACTTAACCCACCACCATCGAAGAAACGTGGTAGACCAGAGGGTTCAAAAAATAAATCAAAGAAAAAGAAAAAATCGAATAAAAAAAAGGAGCGAGGTAGGCGAGGGCTCTTTAAAGTATTCTACAAGGGCAAGCGAGGATACATGAAAGTCGATCCCTATAGAATGACCCTAAAATTCAGCAAGAACATGAATCCAAAGATAGCAGCCACGTTAAAGGAGCTTTTTGGACTATTTTTTCGAAGAACAATCCAAAATAATGTGGGCGAGGGTTCAAATAGCGTTATTCAATCACTACTCAAGCTATGCGGACCCAAAACGGAGTCATCCGTTGAAAACAAGATACGTGCAGTGGTAATTGTTAGAAATCATCCCGAACTCCTAAATGAAATACAAATTGAAAGGAATATACGCGGTGATTTCATTTTAAAGGATTTAATTTCTCCAGAATTAGCACATTTAATGAGTCGGGGGTGCAGTTTAGAGAAGAAATAAAAAGGAGTTAATTTTTAATTTATCATTCATTTAAAAAATTAACCCAATTTTGTTATATTTAGGACTCCACTTCATAAAATAATTAAACTTTAAAGAGTTAATTTCAATTATGGATGTTAATGCTAAAATCGAACTAATTAAAAGAGGTACTGAAGAAATTCTAACCGAAGATGATTTGAAACTATGCTTAGAAACAGGCACACCTTTAAATCACTATATCGGGTTCGAGATCTCTGGAAGAATCCATTTAGGAACTGGTATTATTTGTATGTCAAAAATTAAAGATTTTATGGACGCAGGCGTAGGATGCTCTATATTTTTAGCTGATTGGCATAGTTGGATAAATGATAAACTAGGAGGAGAAATGGAAAAAATCCAAAGAATAGCAGTTGGTTATTTTAAAGAAGGATTAAAAATCTGTCTAGAAAGCATTGGCGCCGATCCTGGAAAAGTTAAATTTACACTTGGCACAGATTTGTACCATGCTAATGACGAATATTGGGAAACTTTTATTGATGTATGCAAAAATACTACCATGAATAGAATACAAAGAAGTATAACAATAATGGGAAGAAAGATGGGAGAAAATGTAGATTTCTCAAAGTTAATTTACCCTGCAATGCAAGTTGCAGACATTTTTATTCAAAACGTTAACCTTGCTCATGCAGGATACGATCAAAGAAAAGCTCATGTAATCGCGAGAGATGTTGCAATGCGAATGAAAAAGAATAGTTTAAGGAACACTTCCGGGGAAAAAATAAAACCTATCTGTGTTCACCATCATTTAATCTTAGGTTTACAGAAACCTCCTATTTGGCCAATAGAGAACGAATCTAAACTCAAAAAACAATGGTCAGAGATGAAAATGAGCAAGTCATTACCAAATTCTGCAGTGTTTATTCACGATTCACCAGACGAGATAAAAACTAAAATAAAATCAGCATTTTGTCCTGAAGGAAACATAAATTTTAACCCTATTATGGATTGGGCAAAATACATAATCTTTCGAAATGAAGATGCCCACTTGTTAATAGAAAGAAAATCAAAATTCGGAGGAGATATTGAATTTAATTCTTTTGAAGAATTAAAAAACTCATATCTTAAGAAAGAAATCCATCCATT
>LAZR01001092.1_pt1 | contig 17976 bp, 14 predicted proteins | sample 329461 | NCBI WGS metagenome assembly LAZR01 (sample SAMN03002196, study PRJNA259156) | marine sediment metagenome | biome: sea floor; feature: Hydrothermal impacted sediments; material: marine sediment; isolation source: Loki non-amplified sample from Loki's castle hydrothermal vent sediment ...
TCCCACAACTAGATATTGTTATCGTTGATCTATATCCTTTTGAGAAGACTGTTGCCAGTGGCGCTTCCGAACAGGATATCATCGAAAAAATAGATATCGGAGGTATTTCGCTGATTCGGGCGGCCGCCAAAAATTTTAAAGATGTTTTATGCGTTTCCTCCATGGAGGACTACGGCGAACTTTTGGAAATTATTTCGCAGGGAAACGGAAACACATCACTGGAAAATCGTAAAAACTTTGCCGCAAAAGCTTTCAACGTTTCTTCACATTATGATTCCGCCATTTTCAATTATTTTAATAAGGGTCACGAAATCGCATCCTTTAAAATTAGCGAAACCAAAGGCCAAGAATTACGATATGGTGAAAATCCTCATCAAAAAGGATTTTTCTTTGGCGATTTTGAGGCCATGTTCAACAAATTACATGGCAAAGAGCTTTCGTACAACAATCTATTGGATGTTGATGCCGCGGTCAATCTTATGAGCGAGTTCAAAGGCGATATGCCGACCTTTGCCATATTAAAACATAATAATGCATGCGGATTGTCACAGCGGGAAACCATTCACCAAGCCTATGTCGATGCTTTGGCCGGTGACCCTGTTTCCGCTTTTGGGGGTATTCTGATCAGCAATGTCGAAATTGACAAACCTACCGCCGATGAGATACATAATTTATTCTGCGAAGTAGTAATAGCTCCTAGTTATTCTGATGAGGCCCTGAAGATTTTGAAAGGGAAGAAAAATCGGATAATCTTGATTCAAAAGGAAGTCGAGCTCCCAAATTCTATTGTTCGAACTTGCCTAAACGGTATTTTGGTTCAAGATAGAGACCAAAGAACGGATAGCCTATCCGATTTTCAATACGCCACTGAAAAACGACCTTCAGAAAAGGAATTGGACGATCTTATATTTGCTTCGAAACTTTGCAAGCATACAAAATCGAATACCATTGTACTCGCAAAGAATAAACAACTATGCGCCAGCGGTACTGGGCAAACTTCTCGTGTAGACGCCTTAAATCAGGCAATACACAAAGCTGGATCGTTCAAATTTGACCTTCAAGGCGCCGTTATGGCCAGCGATGCCTTCTTTCCTTTTCCCGATTGTGTTGAAATTGCAGAAAAGAGTGGCATCAGAAGCGTAATACAGCCCGGGGGATCGATTAAAGATCAATTGAGCATTGATTACTGTAACGAAAATAATGTGTCGATGGTCATGACGGGAACACGTCATTTTAAACATTAAAATCCAAATTTAATCGTTGAATTGAGCCTAAAATCGCTATTTTCAATGATATAGCCTTCAAGACTTTATAGTTTGACCATCATAAGGAGTGAATTCACAACATAAAAAGTGGTTGGGCTACTAATTTTGCTACATTTGTCGGTGAAACGCATAGACTTCATTTTATGGTTTCAACCCTTATCGAACTAGTAACATAACCAATATAACAAAATGGGATTTTTTGATTTCTTGACCGAGGAAATCGCCATTGATTTAGGAACGGCGAACACACTCATCATACACATGGACAAGGTTGTCGTTGACAGTCCGTCTATTGTGGCCCGTGACCGTATTTCAGGTAAAATCATTGCTGTGGGCAAAGAGGCCAACATGATGCAAGGGAAAACCCATGAAAACATAAAGACCATCAGGCCTTTAAAAGACGGGGTTATCGCTGATTTTGATGCTTCGGAGAAGATGATCAACATGTTCATCAAAAATATTCCCGCCCTTAAGAAAAAATGGTTTCCGCCAGCTTTGCGGATGGTAATCTGTATTCCATCAGGTATTACGGAAGTGGAAATGAGGGCGGTGAAGGAATCAGCGGAACGTGTCAATGGTAAGGAAGTCTACCTTATACACGAACCTATGGCTGCCGCTATCGGTATCGGTCTAGACATTATGCAGCCAAAAGGAAACATGATTGTCGATATTGGAGGGGGTACTACAGAAATTGCGGTTATTGCCTTAGGCGGAATCGTTTGTGACAAATCCGTCAAAATCGCGGGTGATGTCTTTACAAATGATATTATTTATTACATGCGCACGCAACATAACCTTTACGTAGGGGAAGCTACCGCAGAAAGTATAAAGATTGAAATCGGTTCGGCAACAGAAGACCTTCAGACACCTCCAGATGACAAATCTGTTCAAGGTCGTGATCTTTTGACAGGAAAGCCTAAGCAAGTTCAAATATCTTATCGAGAAATTGCCAAAGCCTTAGACAAATCTATCCTGCGGGTCGAAGATGCGGTCATGGAGACCCTATCACAGACACCACCAGAATTAGCTGCAGATATTTATAATACTGGCATCTATTTGGCCGGTGGTGGTTCGATGCTTCGAGGTTTGGATCGTAGGCTATCACAAAAAACAGACCTTCCGGTCTACATTGCCGAAGATCCGCTAAGAGCTGTAGTTCGAGGTACCGGTATTGCCCTGAAGAATTTAGATCGTTATAAGAGTATCCTTATTAAATAATTTAAAAATAAGTTTCGGCTGACAAAAATTTTCGTTTGGCATCTTCTTGCCAATGAATATACAGTTTTGAGAAGTACATCTTCCATATACACGTTCAGGAATTACGGCGGACACCTCTTTCCAAGGTAAAGAAAAAAGGAAAAAATAACTAGCACGGGGCATGCAGCAGATTATCAAATTTATCATTCGATATAAGAACTTCCTTCTTTATATCTTTTTGATGATCGTATCAATAGGTTTTACCATACAATCACACTCGTACCATCAGTCTCGTTTTTTTAATTCCTCAAACTGGCTTACCGGTAATATCCTAGAGACTTCAAACAGCGTTTCGACCTATTTCGGACTTGATACGGAGAACCAAAAATTGATGGATGAGAACAGACGGTTACGCGACATGCTATTCAATGGGGGCGAAACCGATTCAATAGTTCTCGATTCAACACAACGTATGTATACTATTACAACGGGCCGTGTAATCAAAAACAGTTTTGCCGAACCCAGGAACTATATTACCATCGATAAAGGTGAAAAAGATAGCATTAAAGGCGACATGGGCGTTATAACCAGTAAGGGTATATTAGGTATCGTAGAGAACACCTCGAATCACTTTGCCACCGTACAAAGCATACTTAACGAACAATCTAACATCAATGCCAAAATAAAAAACACAAATCACTTTGGTTCCTTAGTATGGAACATGAAGCGGTACGACGTAGTACAACTTATCGACATTCCACGATTGGTTAAGCTTACCGTGGGCGATACTATTGTTACGGGCGGCATGAGCAGTATATTTCCTGAAGGCATACCTGTTGGGACTATTAGAAAATTCGACCTGAACAGCTCCAATAGTTTTTATAATATCGATGTAGCACTCTTCAATGATATGACGAACATCAAGAACGTGTATATTGTGAACAACGCATTTCGCGAAGAAATAAAAGAATTGGAAAACAAGAGCCAGTCCAATGATCAGTAACTCGTACTTTTTAAACGTAGTCCGCTTTATACTGCTCGTACTGGTACAAGTACTGGTGTTCAATCGGCTCAATTTTTTCGGGTTTATCAACCCGATGGTCTACATTCTATTTTTGTATTGGTACCCGATTAAAGAGAACAGGGCGGCATTCATAGGTCTTGCGTTTCTTCTGGGAATATCTATAGACTTCTTTTCTGACTCAATGGCGCTTCATGCTGCATCGACGCTAACCATCGCCTATATGCGACCCGCCATCATGCGCTTTGTTTTCGGTGTCAATTTTGAGTTTCAAAGTTTTAAATTAAGTAATACTACTCGAATACAACAAATTACCTTTTTGACGTTATTGATTATAGTGCATCATCTCGTCTTCTTTACGCTTGAAATTTTTAGTTTGGCGAATTTCCTATTAATTTTGAAGAAAGTGTTGGCGACCGGTGCGGTAACCTTAATACTTTGTTTACTTTTCGGTTCACTTTTTAGTGTCAAAAAAGAGTAAAAAATTCCATTTCTAGGCCATTAAATATAATTCTAGTTGAAAAAAATACTGCTATCCTCCATCATTATCATTATCGGTATCACATTTATCGGCAGGCTTTCATACCTTCAGATATTTAGTTTTTCGCCGGATCAAGTATTGGAAGATCCTGCCATAAAGCGCGTTTACGATTATCCCGAGCGGGGATATATCTACGACCGTAACGATAAGCTTTTAGTAGGTAATGATCCCGCATACGATGTCATGGTGATTCCACGTGAAGTACGGGCCTTGGATACATTGGAGTTTTGCGGATTACTAGGAATAAAAAAGAAAAAATTCATCAAAGAACTCCGGAAGGCAAGAATGTATTCACCAAGACTTCCTTCTGTATTTGTACCCCAACTTTCAAAACAGGATTACGCCAGGCTTCAAGAAAAAATGAGGCATTATCAGGGGTTTTATATTCAGCAACGCTCTCTTAGATACTACGCTACCAATAGTGCCGCAAATGTACTCGGGTATATCAGTGAGGTAAATGAACGCGACCTGGCTAAAAACCCGTATTATGTGCAAGGGGAACTGACCGGACGTACCGGGGTGGAAAAGCAGTATGAGGATATTTTACGAGGAAGAAAAGGGGTGCAGTACATACAAAAAGACCGCTACAACCGAGATATTGGGAAGTATAAAAACGGAATTTTAGACACCTTGCCCGAACAAGGCCTAGAACTGAATGTTACATTGGACAAAGTTCTTCAAGAGTATGGAGAACGTTTGATGAACGGTAAACGTGGCGGCATTGTAGCGCTTGAACCGGCAACCGGTGAAATTCTTTCAATGATATCAGGCCCCACCTACGACCCGGCGCTTTTGGTCGGCAGGGAAAGATCGAAAAACTACAGTAAACTTCATTATGATAGCATCGCCAGGCCCACATGGGATCGTTCCCTTTTAGCGGAACCCTCACCAGGCTCACCTTTCAAGACCCTTAATGCTCTTGTTGCCTTACAGGAAGGTGTAATTACCCCGAGCACAAGTGTCAGATGCTATAATGGCTTTTACGTGGGTAAGAAAAAAAGAGGCTGCCACTGTGGTGGCGGAATGCGAAATCTCAATAGCGGTATCTATGAATCGTGTAACGCCTATTTTGCCAACGCCTTCCGGAAAATTTATGAAAAGTACGAGACTACTGATGAAGGAATGGATGTTTGGGAAAAGCATATGAAAAGCTTCGGGCTGGGCCAGTATTTGGGATATGATCTTCCAACAGGAAGAAAGGGAAGAATACCCAGTAAAGAATATTATGATAAATGGTACGGCGATAACCGCTGGTCATCATCCTATATCATTTCGAATTCGATCGGTCAAGGCGAAGTGGCCGCTACACCGATTCAATTGGCCAACATGACGGCCGCTATTGCCAATCGCGGATTTTATTTTACACCTCACATCCTCAAGAAAATAGATGGGAAAAATATCAGTATCCCCGATTATGTTGAGCCCAAGCAAACTACTATCGAAAAAAGACATTTTGAACCTGTGATTCAAGGTATGGCAGATGTCTACAATGAGGGAACCGCAAAATGGTTAAGGATACCTGACGTAACTATAGCCGGAAAGACCGGTACCGTAGAGAACTATACTAAAATTGATAGTGTACGGGTTCAGCTTACCGATCATTCGGTTTTTGTTGCCTTTGCTCCCGTTGAAAACCCTAAAATAGCAATTGCCGTGTATATTGAGAACGGCTACTACGGTTCACGTTATGCAGGCCACATCGCATCGCTAATGATCGAAAAATACCTTAAAGGAGAAATTACACGTACAGATCTCGAAAAACGCATGTTGGAAAGAACCTTAGACCGTGAATATGCCAAACCATACAGCGGCAAAGAATTCAAGATCAATGAATACGACTGGAGCCAAGATGCGATTGCCCCCAAAGAAGAAGACCCTTCAATATAATCGACTATGGCGGGTAAAAGTGTCCTCAAACGTATCGATTGGCTAAGCGTATTATTCTACCTGTTGCTAGTCACCATCGGATGGGTAAACATATATTCCAGTACATTTACGGAGAACGGCGCGTCAATATTTGATTTTGGCACATTGCACGGCAAGCAGCTATTTTTTATATTGGTCAGTATCGCCTCCGTGGTAATTCTGCTCGCCTTGGAAGCCAGCTTTTACGAACGTTTTTCCAGCGTTTTCTATATGGTGTCGATGGTATCGCTGCTCGGGCTTTTTGTTTTCGGAAAGACCATCTCAGGAGCGACTTCGTGGTATGACCTTGGCTTTTTTAATCTGCAGCCTGCCGAATTCGCCAAAGTAGCTACAGCATTGGCGCTCGCTAAATATCTCAGTGATATTCAAACCGATATCAAACGTACGAAAGACCAATTGTACGCTTTTGTTATTATTTTAATACCCGCGTTATTAATTATACCGCAACCTGATCCTGGCAGTGCCTTAGTATTTTTTTCACTCTCGTTTGTTATTTTCAGGGAAGGGCTACCCGTCTATTATCTGGGCATTGCACTTTTCGCCATTTTGATTTTCGTCACTACCTTGATGTTCGGTACTATATGGATAGCCATAATATTAGCCTTGATTATTCTCGTTTTTCTTTTACTCAAGAAGAAAAAATTCAAGGTTCCGGTACTACCTTTAGCTACGGCCCTTATCGTCACCGTACTATTTTCACTATCTGTCGATTTCGTGTTCGATAATGTTTTCGAGCAGCGACATCGTGACCGCTTTTCATTATGGCTGCGTTTGGAGAAAGATCCTGCCAAACTAGAGCAGATACAAAAAACCATAGGTTATAACTCATACCAGTCGGAAAAAGCTATCGAATCTGGAGGGATTTTTGGTAAGGGATTTTTAGAAGGTACGCGTACCAAAGGTAATTTTGTTCCAGAACAGCATTCCGATTATATTTTTACTACCGTTGGGGAAGAGTGGGGTTTTATCGGTACGGTAACAGTGGTGTTATTGTTTACGCTACTCCTATTGCGGTTGATATTTTTGGCAGAACGGCAAAAAAACGCTTTCAGCAGAATGTACGGCTATGGGGTAATCTCTATTCTATTAGTACATTATTTTATTAACATCGGCATGGTCATAGGCATACTACCAACGGTAGGTATACCCCTGCCCTTATTCAGTTACGGCGGATCGGGCATGCTATTCTTCACGATGTTGCTGTTTATATTTATTAAATTGGATGCCAATCGGTTGAATGAAGGCATATAATCAAACTGCAAACTAGTCGGATGATGTAATGTATTAGTTCGGAATGGCGGTTTAAAGGATGAATGGAATTTTGAAGTTTTGGATTTGAATTTTTATTCAGAACTTCCAGCCATCAAGCTCCACCCTAGCCTCTAATCTATCCTGAACTTCATTAGGAAGGTTTTGGAAAAAATCGATACCTGTACGTTTTTCTATAGCATCGATGGAAACAGTGAACGAACGCAAGGGCTTAGTGCTTTCCTTCCCCAAAAACAAAAACCCTAGCATTTCGGGATTGCTGGGATCACCCTTAGTTATAATTTTATAAAAATAACGGGGTACATCGACATCCTCATCTCCAATTTCAGTCAAGCCCAATTCCAATACGCCTCCGGTTACAACAAAAACTTCGTCATAACTTCTAGCCCAATCTCGCACCTGCTGTTCGAGACGATTCCATATTCCCGCGTTAAAATCACGGTCTTGTGGACTGATATTGCTCGTGTAAAACGTTTCATTAAATGCTTTTTCCGAAAAACGTCGATCGCCCGCAGGGCACAGATGCCCCCTGTCATAACCAGAACCCTTGTAATTACGCCAATCGGCGGATTTAGTCTTCACTTTGGGGTCTTCAATAAAAAAAGGACGTTTGCGTTGGTCATTGGTCAACTGGCTTTTATCAAGGGTATATGCCACCCATTCAGCCTGTTCAAAAGGCTCGTTATACGATAAGCTATAAAAGCTGTGCTCGACTATCGCACCTGTTGAGGAACTTGGCAAGAAGTTAATGGGGATTTCCGTTTTTAAACCTGCAGTTTCCGAAACAGAATAGGTATCCGGAGTATAAAAATTTTCAAAGAGCCAAAAACCGATTATAGTGATAATGATCAATATAGAATATATAGTCTTTCGTTTCATGTACACTTTGAGTTGCAAGGGTTGCCCTTACGACTAGCTTTTCACAAAGATGATGAATTTACCTATAAACTTATTGATTAATTTAATTCAGGTACAAAGACATCCGTTCCGTTCTGTGCAGCACAACTGCGGTACTCAAGGCCATTTCCGATCTAATAGTAGCTTCGAAAATAACTTCTCCTGTCGGGTAGTCAACTTCAATAGATTTACCAAACTTAGCGCCTGAAGGGCCAGCGGCACCTGGCGAAATAAGCATGTGGTCCGTATCGGCAAGGTAATCTACATCAGAGACGATAAACGAAAACATCTCGGCGCCCCTTGCAGATCCGTATTGCCAAATTTGTTTGACTGTCATGTCAGTAGCATTGATTTCATATTCGACGGCGCGGCTATATTTCAAGGCTCCGGTAAAATTTCGGTTATCACCATTGTCGAAAAGGCTGATATGTCCGTTCGGCATCAGCTTTGTAGCATGCTGGTACCAGTTCCATTCAAAGTCAGGATGGTTTTCTGCACCTGACAATACCGCTTCGTTTGTGATTGGATTGCCTTCGGCATCTAAAGGTTGAAGCAGATATTGATTTAAATCCGTTCCGTCACCGGATGTAGCCCATCCTACATGTGGCCCCATAATCCATACCACTTCGTTAGTTTGGGTAAGTTTGATCATTGCTTGTGTTCGACCGGAGACTATAATAGTATCATCCGAGGGATCGTAGGCCACAGCGTTGACGTGAATCCAGTCTTTCGTATTATCGGTAAGGCTGGTACGGGAATTATCCAATGAAAAATTAAGGTCCCAGGTATTGATAATCATTTTACTTTCCCTGTCGATCTCAATTATGTGATCTTCTATAGTCGTTGCTCCTAATTTATTAACCGTTACCAAAAAATTACCGTTGGGCTTTTCGACGACATCATGATGAAAACCGTAGCCGGGCATTTCCCAAGTATTCAGGATTGAACCGAAAAAATCAATCTCGTATATGGTATTACTGCCCCCACCGCCGAAATCTGCTCCCTCGGCAAAATAGAGGTTTCCATTCTTCAAACGCTCTAGCCCGTTATCGTAGAATAATTTATTGAGCAGCGGACTGTCGGTATAATCCAAATACCAACGAATATCGCCCCAAGCATCGAAAATAAAAGGTTTTTTAGGAAATTCATTTTCATTGTATCCCAGATAGTTTACAAAGGTCATACCCTCGGCCATTTGATCTCGCTTGGCAATATCTATGGTAATTTCAGGTAATTCTACGTTCAAAGGCCCAGTTTGAATTTCATAGGTTTTAGTTTCTAAACTATCTCCTGCAGCATCTAAAAAATCTAAGGTAACCGTGTTGGCGTAGTCCGGATAAAGACCGTGCACGGGAATAGCAAACTCAGAAGCGGGATTGGGGAATGTATGTAACACATCGGAATCAGGACCATTCTTGCCTGTGATACGCATGGCAATGGTTACAGGCTGTGAAGTTTCTAACGAGATTAGGGCCGAAAGGGGTGTAAAACCGGAAGGATTGAGAATTAGGCTATCAGAAACTATTAAATCAACTGCAGGCACAACCGGATCCTCTTGAACAGGCTTTTCCGGAATCACCGGACTGTCATCATTTGAACAGGAACTAAGTCCGACCATTAGTAGCATCAGTAAACCAATCTTCGAAAATTTAATCATAGCTTATAAGTATTTAACATGGCGAAGTTAGACCGAAAATTATCCCTGCCCCTTTTAATCAGCACCTAATATGAGAAACCTTTGTTAAAATGAATTTAAAGTTTCACTTATTTATATGAAAGGTCAAACCTGAAAATTCGACAAATAGCTTATATTGAAATTCTAAAAAAAAGACAATGCTCACTTGGAAAGATATCATTCATTTTACTACAAAGGGAAACCCCGAACCAGACCGAAGGCTTGAAAAAACTGAGGAGGAGTGGCGGAAAATACTAACTCCCGAACAGTTTCGAATTACGCGCAAAAAAGGTACTGAAGCTCCGCATTCGGGTGCCTATTGTGCAGCGCACGAGGCTGGAAAATACAACTGTATCTGTTGTGACACACCACTATTCGATTCATCGATTAAATTCGAGTCCGGAACCGGATGGCCTAGTTTTCATCAACCTATAAAAGAAAATGCCGTTAAATATATAAAGGATACAGCTTTTGGGATGATTCGCGTAGAAGCCTTGTGCAATACCTGCGATGCACATTTGGGTCACGTCTTTCAAGATGGTCCACCACCAAGCGGCTTGCGGTATTGTATGAATTCCGAATCCTTGAAATTACAGGAAGAGAAAGCTCGCGCTGACAGTGAGCACTAAAAGTAATGGTAAAAAAAATATGCAATCGGCAAGCTTCGGAGGCGGATGCTTTTGGTGTATAGAGGCCGTGGTCCAAGAGTTAAAAGGGGTCGATAAAGTAAAATCAGGATATATGGGCGGTTCTGCTCCAGGGAAACCCACCTATAGAGAAGTTTGCTCAGGCCGTACGGGACATACGGAGGTCGTGCAAATTAGTTTTGATGCAAATACCATTTCATTCCATGACCTCTTAACGGTTTTCATGACCAGCCACGACCCGACCGTAATTACTAAAAAGGGTGACACTTACGGAAGCCAATATCGTTCGGTAATATATTATCATAACGAGAGTCAGAGAGTGATAGGCGAGAAGGTAATTAATGAAATGGATCAATGCTATGAAAATAGCATTGCAACAGAACTGTGTCCACTAAAGACCTTTTATGAGGCCGAGTCCTATCATCAAAACTATTATCATAATAATAGGGATCAGGCGTTTTGCAGTGCTGTGATTACGCCAAAGCTGGCTAAGTTGCGTAAAAGGTATTCACATAAGTTGAAGAATACTTAGGTTTAGAAACCGATTGTTCCAAATAACAACTAGCCTAAGCTATCTCTTCAATGTGGCGTTATACCAAAAATATAACGAACATTATCTATCTCACCAAACCTTACTAAGTATGCAAACAGTTTGCAAGAAATAGACGCTATCATCTTAAACAGGCTTGTTTAAAATTGTGATTAAAAAAAGGATGTTTTAACGCTTTTACATTTCAAGCTGATGGTAAACGCATTTCTATCTGAATAGTCTCAATCAAATTTGAATGGCATAACGATTTCCCTAGTCAAATCAAGTTTCACTAGAAGTTTGATTCTTGAGGTATGAAAATTTTTGGAAACTTTAAATAAATTTCATAGATGGAAAAGATAGGCATGGGCGGTAGTTGTCATTGGTGTACCGAAGCGATTTTTCAATCCTTAAAGGGGGTAGATAAAGTTGAACAAGGTTTTGTAGCTTCTGAAGCTAAGAACGGTATCTTCTCAGAGGCTGTATTGGTTCATTATAATAAAGCCATTATTCCGCTAAAAGACCTAATCGAAATCCACTTGCACACCCACGAGAGTACTTCCAATCATTCGATGCGCCAAAAATATCGCTCTGCGGTTTATTCATTTTCAGAGGCACAGCGTATGGAAGCCAAAATAATACTAATTGGATTACAACCAGATTTCGAACGCACCTTGATTACGGAAGTACTACCCTTCATGGCTTTTAAGCCATCAGATACGCAATTTTTCAACTATTACTATAGTGATCCGAAAAAGCCATTTTGTAGAAATTACATACAGCCAAAATTAAAGCTTCTTCTAGAAAAATTTTCAGGTTCCATAAACGTTCAAGCAATATATTCAAGGCTTCACACCTAAACTGGAACACCTGTTTGAAGTCATACACTCCGCAAAAAAGGGTGTCGGTTTTTAGAAATAGGGGATTGAATCTAAAAACTTACTAAAAAACCTTAAATTGGAAGGTTTTAAACAAGAATACAATGGAATTGACATTAGAACAAACTTGGAGATGGTACGGGCCGAATGATTCCGTTTCATTATCGGATATTAAGCAAGCGGGTGCTACCGGAGTAGTATCTGCTTTGCACCATATACCGAACGGAGAAGTATGGCCCATTGATGAGATAGTAAAAAGAAAGGATGCTATTGAACATATGGGACTTACATGGTCAGTTGTTGAGAGCGTACCAATTCATGAAGCTATTAAAACCCAAGCCGAAGGTTATAAAACCTATGTGGAAAATTACAAAAGAACACTTTCCAATTTAGGGAAATGTGGTATTGACATTGTTTGCTATAACTTCATGCCCGTTCTCGATTGGACTAGAACCGATCTTAATTATGAAATGGTGGATGGTTCTACAGCTTTACGTTTTGAGGCGGCAGCCTTTGCCGCTTTCGAACTGTTTTTATTGAAACGCCCAGGCGCAGAAAATGCATATACCGATGTGCAAAAGGAAAATGCGGAACATTATTTTTCAAAGTTATCGGAGGATGCCAAAATAGAACTTTCGAACAATATTATTGCAGGACTTCCAGGTGCCGAAGAAGGTTATACTTTAGCAGAATTCAACACCATCTTAAAAACTTACGATTCCATAGGACCGGCAGAGCTTAAAAATCACTTATTTGAATTTTTGGGCCAGATAATACCCGTTGCCGAGAAGGCAGGGGTATTGATGTGCATTCACCCCGATGACCCTCCGTTCCCCATTTTGGGGCTACCACGTGTGGTGAGCACAGAAAAGGATATCATAGAACTATATAATGCCGTTGATAGCCCTAACAATGGTCTTACCTTTTGCACAGGCTCTTTTGGTGTGCGTTCTGACAATAATTTGCCAGCAATGGTTGAGCGCTTGGGAAGTCGCATCCATTTTATTCACTTGCGGAGTACTGAACGTGATGCGGACGGTAATTTTCATGAGGCGAACCATCTTGAAGGTGACGTAGATATGTATGGTGTAATGAAAGCCTTGGTGATGGAACAGGGAAAGCGTAAATCAGAAGGAAGAAAAGACGTAAGAATGCCTATGCGACCTGACCATGGCCATAAGATGCTCGATGATCTTCAAAAGAAAACGAATCCTGGTTATTCAGGAATCGGAAGATTAAGGGGCCTGGCGGAATTACGGGGATTGGAGATGGGAATACGGAAATCGATCTAAGTATTTTTATTGACTCACGCCGTAAGATTTTCAATTGCAGGTATCTTAGGATGAAAATCCCTGTTTTCAAGCATTAATACTGGCAGAAGGGGGAGTTTTCGGAGAACAAAATCGTAAAACTCAACAATAAAACCCTGAATTCGGTTAGAGGAATTTTACAGAATGATGGTTTTACATCCGCCATTTATGTACCAAAATATTTTTAAACTAAAAACCCCCGACATAGTAATGTCCGGGGTTTTTAATTTGATTTTTATCTTACAATCTTAATCCTTCGCCGCCAACTTGCCGTGCTCTAAACTATTGTTTTTCAAATCTTGTAATACGTTAACCGCTTCCTCAACGTATACATCTTTAGCGAGGTTTTTGTGCCACCGGTCCCGTTTCTCTTGCAAAACTGAATCTTTAACAAAAAGATCCTTTTCGTATTTTAAAGATTCAAAAGTTAACTTAGAATCGTAATCGGTGATAGTTTTAAAATATTTTGATTTTTCCTTTGCCTTTTCCTCATCGTTAACGTAGGCATCATAATTTAACGAAATAACCGTCTCATCCTGCTTCGATTTCAGCCATTTTGCATTTTCTTCGATTAGCTTAATTTGGGCACTATTATCCATTCTCTTTTTGCTATTGGCAATCGTCCGGTCGTAATCTATGTATCCATTCCAAGCTTTATAATTGGCGGGTGATATCTTATCCCATTTCAATGGATTCGATTGATCGCGTTCTCCCAAATCGATATAGCTATACTTGTCCGGTACAACGACATCGCTCTTAACACCTTCTAACTGGGTAGAACCACCATTGATACGATAAAATTTCTGCGTTGTCAATTTAATCGCTCCTAAATCATCATGATCATTGCTGCGAACTATATTTTCTAAAGGAATTACATTCTGAACCGTACCCTTGCCGAAAGTTTGTTGGCTGCCTATGACAATAGCCCTTTTGTAATCTTGCATTGCCGCTGCTAAAATCTCGGATGCAGAGGCTGATAATTCGTTTACTAAAATGACCAGAGGACCATCCCATTGAATCCGTTCATCTTTGTCGTCGTATACATCTTTTCCCTTTCCAGAAGAGCGAACCTGTACGATTGGGCCATCCTTGATAAACAATCCTGCCATTTCGACTACAGTCTTTAACGAACCTCCACCATTATCGCGTAAATCAAGAATTAGACCTTCTGCACCCGCCTCCTTCAAACGCTCAACTTCCTTAGCGACATCGGTGGCTGCATTACGTTCGGTATAATCATCGAAATCGACATAGAATTTCGGTAAATCAATCAATCCGAATTTTTGATTATCCTTAATTATATTCGCCGATTTCGCAAAAGATTCTTCCAACTCTACTACATCACGTGTCAAGGAAACCACATCCATGGAACCATCAATTTTACGAACGGTCAAATCTACAGTGGTACCTTTGGCACCTTTTATCAATTTGATGGCATCGTCTAAGCGCATACCTACAATATTAATAGGCTCTTCGCCTTCTTGGCCGACCTTCAAAATCTCATCACCTACCTCTAACTGCCCATCACGCCAAACCGGCCCTCCAGAAATAATGTCTACAATTTTAGCGCCCTCTGGCTTCTTTTGTAACCTAGCACCTATGCCTTCAAACTTACCGGACATACTAACATCGAACTTTTCTTTATCATCCGGCGCGAAATAGTAGGTATGTGGATCAAATTCGTCAACAATGGTATTGATGTACTGTACAAACCAATCTTTACGTTCAAGGTCACTTACAAAATCAAAAAACTCGTCCAAGGTTTTCCTTGTGGATTCTCTTGAAAAGACTTCAGCCTCTTCTGGATTCATAGTCTCTTCAGAGATCTCATCATCTACTTCTTCTTCTAAAACATTTTGATCTGCCTCATCAATTTCAAGCGGTTTTTCAATTTCTTCATCCTTAGTTGGCTTTCTGACTTTAGAATCATAAGTGCCCAAAGTGGCATACTTCAATTGCTGTCTCCATCGCTCCTTCAAGTCTTTTCTGGAAGCTGCGAAAGGTAATTTCTCATAGTCGATATCGATATTTTCCTTTTCGGTATAATCGAAAGGGGTATCGAGTACCTCTTTGTAGATACCCTTAGCATCTTCCATTCTTTGTATCAATCGATCATAAACCAGATTGAAAAAAGAAATGTCGGTGCTATTAATTTGATCGTCTATCTGAAATTTGAACTGCTCGAATTCCTTTATGTCCTCGGCTAAAAAATAGCGCTTTGTAGGGTCTATAACATCTATAAAATCCTCAAAAACGCTGACTGAAAAATCATCGTCAATGGTTTTAGGTTCATAGTGCCCCTTTTCAAGAACATAGGTTATTAAATCCAACAATAACTTGTCCTTGTCGTCATTTTCAAAAGACTTGTTCGTAAAACTACAGGAAGCTACAGATAATAGCATTCCCATAAGTGCATAGGCGAGATTCCTTTTCATAGATATTTAAGTTTCATTTGCTATCGACTGGTTCATAGCGACCATATATAGCGTACTTAGCATTAACCAATCCTCTAAGATACTGAAAAAACCATGCCACCTTGTGAGCGCTGCCATTAATATTTTGTTAAACGGAAGTAGAACCCGCGTTGACCGATATGCTTTGTAAAACGTATTTTTACCGTATAAATTATGCAATATGTCAAAACCTTTAATCTTAGTAACGAACGATGATGGAATTACCGCTCCCGGTTTACGGAATCTGATTCGTTTTCTATCTGAGTTCGGTGAAATCATAGTGGTTGCCCCCGATAGTCCGCAGTCGGGTAAAGGCCACGCGATCACTGTGGATGACACCTTATTTCTGAACGATATGCCGGCCAATGATGGGGCAACAAAAGAGTACAGTTGCAGCGGCACACCTGCAGATTGTATCAAACTGGCACTGCGTGAATTATTAGATCGAAAGCCTGACCTATGCGTCAGCGGTATTAACCATGGATCAAACGCTTCGATAAACGTTATATACTCCGGTACCATGAGTGCAGCTATCGAAGCCGGCATAGAGGGTATACCATCGATTGGGTTTTCACTCTGCGATTTTGCATGGGAAGCCGATTTCAGCGCTGCGGAGGAGGCCATAAAATCGATAGTAAGGAAATCCCTTGAAAAAGGAATACCCGAAGGAGTTATTCTTAATGTCAACATCCCTAAAGTTTCAAAAGATCAAATTAAGGGCATCAAGATCTGTCGTCAAGCACGTGCTAATTGGCGGGAGAAATTCGACAAAAGACAAAGTCCCTCTGGAAAGGATTACTACTGGCTCACCGGTGAGTTCGAGCTGTTGGATAATGGGCAGGATACTGACGAATCGGCATTGGCACAGCACTATATTTCCATTGTGCCCACACAATTCGATTTGACCGCTTACCATGCAATTCAGCAGTTGAATTCTTGGAAATTTTGAAACCTTTGATAGCGCTTAGCTTCTAATACAATACATTTACAACTATCATGGATAAAAAGAAGGAACTTATAATCGGCTTTACAGTTGGTATCATTGCCAATACTATAGGCACCCTTTTGTATATTTTGTTATTTTCAAACCTTGGTGTTATGGAAACATTTGAGGCCGCGGTGAAGCAGGGGCATGTAGGAAGTCTTTTAGCCTTGGGCGCAATCTTAAATCTCATTGCGTTTTTTGGCTTTTTAAAAATTCGAAGAGATCAGCGTGCCAAAGGGGTACTCATAGCAACAATTTTGACCGCGTTGTTGATTCTCTATTATAAATTTTTCTAAGAATAATCGATAAAAAATGTCCAAGCTCTTTTTTATTTGAGTCTGAGTTTGATTTTTGTATTTGAAATGAAGTACTACCTCATATCTGGTGAAGCCTCAGGCGACCTGCACGGTTCAAATCTTATTAAAGCCTTAAAGGCGGAAGACCGTGATGCCAACATTCGCTGCTGGGGCGGCGATATGATGGAACAGGCTGGGGGAACCCTCGCCAAGCACTATAATGAAATGGCCTTTATGGGCTTTTTCGAAGTTTTGCTGAATCTTCGGACTATTTCGAAAAATATTCAGTACTGTAAAGAAGATATACAAGAATTTAGACCCGATGTTGTTCTATTTATTGACTTTTCGGGTTTTAATCTTCGGATAGCCAAATGGGCGAAAGAGAAAGGATTTAAAACCAGTTACTACATTTCTCCCCAAATTTGGGCATCGCGTGAAGGTCGGATAAAGGATATAAAAAGAGATATCGACGCCATGTATGTCATTCTTCCCTTCGAAAAAGAGTTTTACGAAAAGAAACATAATTTTCCGGTACACTTTGTAGGTCACCCGTTAATAGATGCGATTAGCGACCGGAAATCTGTAGATCCCAAAGTTTTCCGCAATGCACATCAGCTACATCCCGAAAAACCTATCATAGCTTTATTACCAGGAAGCCGCAAGCAAGAGGTAAAAAAAATGCTCGATATCATGTTGTCTATTGTCGAAGATTTTACCCATTATCAATTTGTTATCGGTGGGGCTCCTAGTCTTCAAGAAGAATTTTATGAACCTTTTCTAACTAATCCGAACGTTGATTTTGTAAGTAACGAAACCTACAACCTTTTAGAGGTTTCTTATGCAGCTTTGGTGACCAGCGGTACGGCAACCCTAGAGACCGCTATCTTTAAGGTACCCCAAGTAGTGTGCTACCGCGCCAACTGGTTATCCTATCAAATTGCTAAGCGTATTATTACGCTCGAGTATATTTCGCTCGTCAACCTGATCATGGAAAAAGAAGTTGTGAAAGAACTAATTCAAGATGATTTCAATACCAAAAATCTTAAAATTGCACTTTTCAAAATCTTAGACGGACCCGCTCGTGAAG
>LAZR01001093.1_pt1 | contig 17976 bp, 23 predicted proteins | sample 329461 | NCBI WGS metagenome assembly LAZR01 (sample SAMN03002196, study PRJNA259156) | marine sediment metagenome | biome: sea floor; feature: Hydrothermal impacted sediments; material: marine sediment; isolation source: Loki non-amplified sample from Loki's castle hydrothermal vent sediment ...
AACTGTTCGCGCACCAGGCCACATGCCGCTTCCAGCTCTTCGACCTGGTTGGCGAATCGCTCGGCCGCGTTGAGTTGTTCAAGTGTATAGCTCATGGGCTCGGTTCCCGGGCTGAAGGAATGGGTTTTATCTCTCTATAATATACCAACATGCACAGGAGGCAAGCACCCCATGCGCCAGCCTGCGAGTGCCGTTTCCAGGTTGTATCGCCGGGTATCCGCAACGTTATAAAGACAAACAAGAGCGATCTTCCCGTTCATGGCGACCCGAGAAAAAAGAAGAATATGAGAGAGAAAAAAGAAAATTAAAGATGGATGTTTCACTCGGGGTCGAGATCGTTCTGCGGGGTTGAAGGCTGGTGTGCTTTTAGCGGCATCATGTGCATGTTGGTATATTATTTACACTTTACGATGCCAGATTGTTGGTGATCGTCTCGGGAAAATGACTTCGTGCTTTGTGAGGAAGGGCGGTTTCGTATCGCAAAGCAGTCAATGTAGCGGCAAAAAAGGGTTTGTGTTCGGCGCATAAACCCGCTACTCATGACGCCGTTCGGCGTTTCATTGTTTGCTCTGCAGGTTGGAGGGTATAAAGATGTGACGCCGTTTGGCGTCGTCAGATACGACCGGTTTTTTACGAAATTCCAAAGATCACGGCTTCAACATCCACCAAACTGGATGCCCTGACGCAGGTGAATTTCTTGTCGAACCTCTTTCTTGGCTTTTATACAAAAGACAGCCATCATGAAAGTGGCAATGCCAGATAACACCGCTATGGCCTTAACTAGGCCATCAAACAGGACACCAACGAGGGCCGGGACTCCATCAAGTTGGAGCGGCAGCACGTTCGTCCAGATGGCTACGAAAACAATCAAAGGCACACAGAATTGCAAAATTGACTGCCAAAATTTGTGGTTCAGCAACTGGTCGGCAAACTCCAGCTGACTATCGCTAAGATCCGCTACGTTAATTATTTGCATAGAGCAGACTCCTGGTTCTCGGTTTATTTTTAGGTGACTGTTTCGATGGCACAAAGCCGGTTTCCAATCTTTTCTAGTTGCTATGTTTAGCGACCCAGTTATTGATCTCGCGATCCAATTTGTTCGCAAGCTGCTCACGCAAGCGCTTCGCTAATTTTTGATTGCCATCTGATGCTGGCTCGTGCTCCCGAAGCGCTTCGATAGCGACGTTATAGGCTTCCACCTTTTCCTCGAAATACTCATCAGTCATCGACTAACCTCCGGTTTGTCATGAACGGTCTCCAATCACTCGACCAATTGCTTTAGGTCGTTAAACTGAAGGCCCGAAGGGGCCCCCGCCAGATAGTCATCGATACGTTCCAAGTGGCCGGGTTCGGCTATTCTCAACATTTGTCGATGATGAACGTCTTTTTGTGCCTGGATCGGGCCAAGCTGTGGATCACAACGCTGCATCGCGGCAGCCTTTAACGCTCGGTGGTCGTCATTCTTGTAGTAGGTATACTCAGCCCTACCTTTTTTCAGAATCTGATCTAATACAATCATTGAGCCCGGCGGCTGTTGCCTTGGGTGTGAAGTTCGTGTCATCGAGACGTCCGTTATTCGGCCTTCGAACTCTACCCAGGCGTGTGAAGCAACACCGTCCCAGGTGCCATCATTTACCCAACCAATAATCGGCGTAACTACAACCCCTTTGTCAGCCAAATAGCGGGTCATAAAGAACGCAAGGTGATAACAGCCTTCAGTAAAACCTTGGGCTCGAACCAATCGTTCTTCCAGTCTCTGTGATAATTGCAATATCACTTTCTCTGCCGGCGTGAGATTAGCCAACCATCGACTTTGTTCGGCCTTGAATTTGGCTATTTCATTTGCTCTGCGTTTTGCTTCACCCATAAAATCGTTTCGCTCCAGATTCCTGTCACTTTGAGTGGAGGTGTTGTAAAAATCTCCCGTCTCGAAACTTACATCGTATGTATTTTGTGGCCCCACGCTTTAGCCAAAGCTTCTCAGGGTACCATTCGCATGGTGTTTGAATACCTGGGTTACCGACAATCTATCCATCCTCGCGACAGCGGCCTGCGTCAACAAATCTTTTGGAATATCGGTCAGCATCGGCACCAATAAAACAAGCGTATTTCCTTTGCCCAACTCCTGCTCAACGGTCTCGGTCAATGATTCAGGATTAGCGCGTTCGGCACCATCAACAATGAATGTCGAGGCGAATGAAGAAAGGTGATCCCGGAGGTGAGGGCGAGCAGTTTCGCGCCAGTCACCTGGCTGCAAATCGACGTAGGCTGTCTCTGTGCCGTCTTCAGCCAAAGCTCTCCCAAATAGCGATTTACCAGAAGCCGGAGCACCAACGATCACGAACAATGGAAGTTTTTCGGCCTCTCTCTGTCTCTGGAACATATCCGCCATCTTGGCCACGTTTTCGCTCTGGTCAGGTTTCATAATCTATCGGACCCTTTTCCTGTCTATTTTTGCGGTGATGTTACCTATCCTGTTACGTATCAGTATTTGGCGGTTCTGAGCACGAATGCTGGCGCTATCCATCCGGGCCGTCCAGAACATGAAGAAGAACTTCGAGTGGTTTCGGTATTTATTTCCCGTTAAATTGACGGTACGGATTCCGCTCATCCCAGTCCGCAACAGGCTCCCAACTACCTTTATGCCAGGCATATTCTAAAAACCTCGTCCACTTCCGGGCCTGCCGTCGCCATCGATTATGTCCTGAATATGAAGATGGTTGTCGAGCGATTTGTTTCCAGTCACACGCGTGACACTCCGGCCAGGTTTGATTTTTCCTTTGAGTACGGCAATAACATAGAGCCCCGCGAATCCACCAAAAATGCTGAATATAGGGCTAAAATAAGCTCCCACAGCTAGGCCAACGACCATGGAAACCGTATATAGCAATGCTGTGTTACGACCTTGACTCATGCCACTCTCTCCGCTTTTAAAAATCAAATCGGTTGATGTTGAAGTAACCACGATAGGCCAACATTAAACGTAAAAACTCTGATCTTCGAGAATATCGGCAACGGCGAGGGTTGCAAAGATACAGATGATCGTAACTGCACCCCAGATTCGCAGAGGCAGAACCCACGACATCTGCTCATTGATGCTCATGCCAGAGACGGAATCCGCAAGCCAAATGACCCCGCGAGCAACCACCGCCCCAAAACTAGAATGAGGATGCCTAAGGCATAAACGCTAAATATTCCCTTCATGAAGAATCCCCGGTAACCATTCTTACTTGGATAGGCACATAGCTCACGGCTCAGCCTTTATTCATACTACTTGCAATCGAACTGGACATGCCATGCAGCGCGATTCTGCTCTCTGTATAAAAAGGGAATTCTCTGGAGAATGATGTTCTTGCATTACGTGAATCTCTCCTTGGAGCTAGCGCCGGTGCCCACCAAAGCTTCCGAGTTTTATTTTCATCTTGCCGCTCATGTTGTATTTCTGCTAACAGGGTTATCCTTCGTTGCCCCACAATCAGCACAAATCCAGCCATGCAGTGTTTCTGTGACGAACCCGCTTCCACAAGCTGGGCATTTGTTTGGGGACTCTGTGTTTTGTGCCATGCTCGCATTCCAATGTCAGTTTTCTGTAATCGGGTGTAGGGTTGTCGGCCCAACTGGTCGAGTGATAACCCAGAATTGCTGAACCGTTCTGCTGTCCATGTGCTGCAAGGTGACCAATTGCCTCACCTGCGGCAGGCCGTACTGGAAATAGAAGAACCTTGGCTGTGTCATCGAGCAATCTGTAAGGGGGTACTTGCGATTGCCTAGATCGAGACTCTCACCTTCGACCTCATCCTCATGGCGAGCCAGCAGCCTCGGCTTCTCGATCTTGTGTAGCCACCACCCCAAACAGCAGGGCGCTAACATCAATAATGAGCTCCAAATGGCGCCCAAAGGGATCGCCAGCATACCGGCTATAAAAAGAGGATGGGCTGGTGGGGTGTTTGTCTTCGCTCTACTTGCCAAACCGGTTTCCCACTTACTCAATGAATTTCTCGATCACACTATCCGCCCCGATTAGGGGAATGATGCGAACCAGCACCTGATCCATAACACCGTTTTCAGCCTTCGTAATAAAGTCGGCCTTTCGATCCTTCCAGGACAGCGTTTGAATGAGGCTTGAAGCCACCACCGAAGGCTTATCCAGGTTATCCACGGCAACCTCAGTCGCGGTTCCGCGAACGCTTGTGCTGATCGGGCAGCAGATCAGGAGCCCGGTCTGTTTGTTGTACTGCTTGGACGAAAGCACCAGTGCAGGCCGGTATTTGCCGATTTCCTTACCCTTGGTTGGCTCGAAGTCCAGCCAGATAATATCGTTACGATCTGGAATGTACTGAGCCATCAAACACCCATTTCTGTTGCAGAGGGCTGTGCAAGCTCGTCAGCGTGTGCACCATGGGCATCCAAACCTTTCAGAAGGTCAGCTTCCGAGAAGGGAAGATTGACCTTGCGAGACGCTTTCCGGGCCGCCTCGATAACGATTCTTCCAGCCTTCACATCAATACTAATCGGGCTGGACACATCCAACTTGGCTTGTGCCAAAATCTTGCTGGAAAGGCGCACGGCAGCACTGTTTCCCCAGCGTTTAATTTCACTTTGCATTTGGCAACCTCTCGTTGATGATTGTAGCTACTTATGTATTTACATTAATGACGTTCGCGTTACGTGTCAACAGGTGTATCTACAATTATGCAGGTTTAACGCCTTTCCAGATAGACTGAAAGGCCGCTTTTATCCTCGGCAGGTCCGGGTCGATATACTCCAGGGTCATTACTTTCGTACTCATGTTACATGTTACCAATTCGTAAGTTATTGAAAAGATTAAAAAGAGCCGAGGTTACACTTTTTCCGGTTTTCACTCTGATCATGTAACCATATTGTGGACGGTGATGACCGGAGAATGCCAGCGTAATTCGGCAGTTCGGGTCGCAAAGCGAACATTCAGGTAGATAGGCCAAAGCTCTCGCTACCAGAAATTCCGCCTCGTTTTAGGAGTGTACGCAGAAACGGAGTAGAACCCGTCAGCGCAGCGGCTGCGAGGCTTCCTTTAATATTTACGACGTTGGTGTGATTGCTGACAAACAGCGCGTCCCACGTATCCAAAAAGAACTTTTGTGTCCATGCAAAACCGTTCTGTTTCAAACCAACAGGACGATCAAGCCAGCCTCATCATGAAATCGGGTGTTATTTGTTAAAGCTGGCTCACGTTGAAGTTTCGCGATCTTGCTGAACCGTCCGAGAACTTTTCAGTGATAGTTAAGCGATCCCCGGTCACTGAAAATTGAACATCAGAATCGCCTGATCGCGTTCTCCAAGGCCCATTTGCGGTTGCCCAAATAATCTCATCACTGTTCACCTTGCATTTGAATTCCCATCGGGTGCCATCAGAGCCGCGGATGTAATACAGAAAGACGATGTTATTTCTTGAACCGGTTATGCTGATAATGTTCGGCGCTTTTCCCATAACTGTAGCGATTCCGGCTTTACAAATTTGCGACTCCGTTGCGGTTCCGTGACTTTCACTACCCTGAATGGCTTTCAGGTTGCGTTTAGCTACCGCATCACCTTGCGCTGCTGCTTTTCCAAACCAATATTTTGCTTGATCAATATCCTGTGGGACGCCCCAACCACTCGCGTGCATTGCGCCAAGGTTTGTCTGCGCCCCAGCATAACCTTGCTCGGCGGCTTTCTTGAACCAATACACTGCTTGTTTGTAATCTTGGTTTACGCCCTTACCGTTCACAAAATAGTTGCCGAGGTTGTGTTGCGCTTGAGCAACTCCACCCTCTGCGGCTTGCTTGTACCAATAGGCGCTCTTCAGATGATCGATTTCGCCGCTCTTGTTATTCTCACCATCATACAGTTGTGCCAAATTATATTGGGCTTGATGATCTCCATTTACTGCCGCTTTTTCGTACCAGTAGATAGCTTGAGAATAGTCCTGATCGACTCCTAAGCCATCATAATAAAGGACTGCGAGATTGAACTGTGACGAAGGATCTCCTTGTTCCGCCGCTTTTTCGTACCAGCGTGCAGCTTCCTTGTAATCTTGCTCTACTCCTGTGCCCGAAGAATAGAGTTCTGCAAGGTTGTACTGGGCGCTCACATAGCCTTGGTTGGCCGACTTTTTATACCATCGGACTGCTTCTTCATAGTTTTGTGGGAGGCCTGTGCCATTCTCATTCATTACCGCCAAATTATATTGGGCCTCGCTATCACCCTGATCGGCGGCTTTTCGATACCAAAACCCAGCCTGCGCCTGATCTTGGGCAATGCCTCTCCCGAAGAAATACATGCCTGCGAGGTTGTACTGGGCATCCGAATAGCCTTGCTCAGCTGATTTTTTGTACCAATATGCTGCTTTTTTTTCATCTTTGGGGACGCCCCTGCCTTTGTCATAGCTTACCCCGAGATCAAATTGCTCAGCCGGTGTGAGAGCATTTTCCGCGCTCTCACTGACCTTCACGCCCCTAACAGCTGTCTCTGCAGAACGGGCGTCTTGAATGGGTAGTGAAAAGCATACTGCTACCAAGGTGAGCGTCCGTCCAAATCTTGTTACCCTTTTGATTATTGACGGATGTTCGGCGTTTGTTCCCATGCTGAATCTTCTCCTATGTGCATCGTGCTGAGTCCGGTAGTCAATTGTTCAGCCCGATAGGGGAGCATTGTTGATGACCGAGTGGGCCCGCGGAGTGGGTGATCTGTTCTTTATGAGAGCTATCACTAAAACCAATGTCAACCGTGTTTGGGTTAGGCCTACCGTATCGCCCTGCTAATTCTTTTGTTGTTATTAGCCGGATATATCGCGTCGGTTGGGTGTTGGTCCTTGAGCTTGTGCCGGTTCAGGCTTTGTGCCTTAGTCATGCGGGCCGTTGGCCCTTTATTTGTGGGTGTGGTCGAGCCTTGCCCTTTCCCCTTTGGACCGCACTGCGCTTGCGGTGTGGCACTTGGTTGTCCTGTCAGCGATGTTTGGTCGGGTCGAAGTCTTCGACGTTCTCGATTCGGGCCAGTTGATGAACGTCTTCCCAGGCTGCTCCGCTCTCCGAACGGTGGCATTCTTGAACCGCGTTTTACCCATCAAACTCAACTGACTCTCCGCTAATGTCTATAGAGGTGTCGACAGCACTGCTAAAAACCTTAAATCAGGCAGCAATGGGGGAATACCCAGGGAGCTTTGCCGTCGGGGAATGTCATGATTTTCCACTCTTCGGAGGATGATGGCTTGTAAGTATGGTTTGCAATCAAGGCCTCTGCCCCCTCAAGGACATAAAGAGGTCGCAAAGCGCGACATTCGGGTCAGTCAACATTGATGAAAAATGGCGCTGGTACCACAGTCACTTGTTAGGTGCTTGCCCAAAATGGAAAAATACACAGAAATATTATACTCAATGAAAAGGCTACGAAGACAATTCTCAGCGCATGTTTATACAGCCAAGGTACATTGACTCGGCTATCGTTGATTCTTTGGAGAAGGCCATCAGTACTCTCACTCTCATCAATGACAGACTGTACCTCTCCAAACCTGCTATTGAAGATTCCCACCAAAGAGTAGTACAGGTGATAGAAGCCCGTTGCTATACAGACAAAAAGCGATAACAGCGTGCATACACTGAGAAAGAAAAGAGCCTTATTTCCCCAGTAAGTAATAACCTCGCCTTCTGGTAGCAAAGAAACAAATATTGTTAGCAGAATTGAGGCCGTAGCGACTATTACCTTTATCAAATCCACGGCACCCGCCCGCCTAGACTCATCTAGCTGGTGGAGTATCAGGTTAACTCGGTGCTGGACTTCTTCTGGTGTCATGATTCACCTAGCGCTGCCAACACGCGGCGTGATTGGCCTTGTTATATTTCATTTACGTTTGCCCGCCCAAACATGAAGAGCATTTTTAATGTATTGACTTGGCTCAGGCATTGGGTGGGATTTTCCAGGTTTGGTGTCTCGCTCATGTTTTCGGAAACTTCTCTCGATTTTCTCCCAATCTTTTGGATGCAATTCTTTGAATTTCTCAACGAATTCATCAGGCGAGAAATTTTCTCCTAAAGCGGCAGCTGCGGCTGCGATTTTTTCGTCTTTTTTGGTTATGACTGTCATAGAATCCCTTGGCTGTTGTCAGCCTATTCTTCTGTGCGAAATAATAGTGAGCCATCCAATCTTCTGGCTTCGTTACTTTCATAAACTCCAATGTATTTGCATGGGATTTCTGTCGTATAGACTTCATCGCCATCTACGCGCAGCGCGATTTTCCCAGACATGCCGTAAAGGAATTCACCATCAAATGTTCCGATATGACTTCCATTGGCATCATATGCTTGCTTGCTCACAGAACTCTCCTAACGAAATATAACAAAATTAGGCACCGCGCTTTATGATTGCAGCAATCTGTCTGCGTCATTATTACTGACTTTGAACCATCAATCGCGCTCAACATAAATCGACAAAACAATAGCTTAGATGATCAAAGCCATCTCTGCCATGTAATCATTCAGCGTCTGCAATTTGCTCCGCCAATCATACTGGATTAAATGGCTATGATGAGCTTGGAAGCTCCGGAAGAAAGCCCTCATTCGCATGTTCGCTTTTGTTTAAGGGCGGGAGGAAAAGAGTACCGGCCGAACTGGCGACTCATGTCACCATAACGTGGCCGTGGGGGGGCAAAATATGTATAGCACTACTCACTCGGTTTTCCCCTAAAAACTGTCACGTTTTTACTTTCCAAAATTGCAGAGAGACGACGATTTTCGAGCTCCAAGGTCGCGTTTTTGGAAGCGAGTTCATTGCGTTGCTCGGTCAGCTCCACGATTTTTTCCCGTAGCTGACGGTTCTTAGCTCGCTCTTCCTTCAGTTTCTCGTGCTTTTCATCACGCTGCCTCTGAATCGCTTTGTTGCCATTGCCCCGGATGCGCTCCATCAAGTCTGGGTAGTCTTTGTGGATCAAGGCTCGACTGACGCCGGCCTCTTCGGCAACAGCGGCCACCGAGACTCTCCGGCCCTTCTCAACCAATTTGGGTTGGCCCTTTTCCAATCGAACAATGGCCAGCCGAATACGTTTGTGAGTGTCTGACTCAGATGGCTTCGACATCGATCACTTGCTCCTTGAGGCGTTTGATGTCTACACCGAGACCGGTCAGCACCCTCTCGCAGCGTTCCATGGTGCGCTCGACCGTCTTTGATCCCGACTCATCCAGATCATCGATCTGTCGAAGCTCAATCTGTTGCAGGTAGAGCCCTTCCCAGAACGGTTTGTGGGTATCGTCGATACAGCCGTGCTCACAGCCCTCGCACTGGCCGCCGGCACAGTCCACACCCGTGTCATTGGTACACCAGGCGATTCCGGTGGAGCGAAGGTACACCAGCTCGCTGATGGCCTCGACCATCGCCCGTCGATCCTTGTAGGTACGCACTTCTTCTGTACGGCTGCGCATCTGACGGATGTGACCGGCCATGCCACCGGAAAGCGGCGTATCGGGCTCCAGCCAATGGCCCACGATCGCCTGACGTTTGTGATCGAACGCGGCATAAATTTGGTCGTACAGCTCCAGATCCTGAGTCTCGTTCATCACGTACAAAATAGTCATATCGAGGCTCCAGTGCTTGAAGTGATCCCGCAAATACCGCAGATCGCCCAGCTTGTGGTGCACGACGTAGTTGGCGAAGGTGCGCCGGAACTGGTGTGACGCCAGCCTCCAGTCCAGCCCAAGAGCCTTCGCAAACTTTTTTAAGGCCCTGTCCAGAGCAGTAGCACTTAGCCGCGTAAGGCGGTTTTCGTGCTTCGTGACTTTGACCAGTCCCACCGACCCGGAGATCGACCGTAAACGGGTTATTTCCTTGAAGTCTTCCCCCTCCCTGGCCGCTTCCAACGCTGCTTCCAGGTCACGCTGCAAGGGCGCTGAGAGCCGCTCCAGCACCTTCACGGCTTCGACGGCAATCTCGGGGCAGAGCCAGGAAGTCTTGCCTGCATGGGTTTTGTCAGAGCGCGAGACCAGGAAGAAAAACCGCTCGCCGTCCCGAGCCTCGCTGAACCACTCGCTCCGATGGATCAGGCCCAGTTCATGGGCGCGGATGCCTGTGGTGGCCAGGATGATCACAAAGCACCCGTCGCGCAGGTCACGCAGCGATTTGTTGAGGGCAACCGTTCCCCGATCCCAACCTCGGGTTTTCAGTAGGCGGCTTTTCTCTTTACGTTGGTCTGACGCGTATTTCGTGCGCGGTTGATAAGCCGCCACGGCATCCTGATGCGCCAACAGATCGTCGGCTTGGCGAAGCAGCGATTCCGCGTGCTGGAACAGCATCTTCAGCACGTCATCGGGGATGATCTCAGTCTTGGCTTTACCATCCCGTTTCAGTCCGGCCAACGCCGTGGCCGAGCTGTCGGGCCAGGGGTGATCAAAGCCGCTCGCCGTGTCCCGGAGGTCCTGCCAGCAGAGTTCGATCGCATACAATCTGTAAAACTTTGTCGTCCCACTTAAAGGCTTTCCCGGCTTGTTGGACAAGGTCAAATGGCTGACGTATTGCACGTAGCGTAACGCTATCAACGGGGTTACCTGTGTGTGTGAGCGAATGCCCTGATCGTCTAGCCAGTTCAGCCAATGCACCAGGTTTTCGAAGTGAGTTCTGATCGTCGCGTTGGCCAACGAATTCTCCGCCCAAATAGAGCGTGCCATCACGACTTTGGCTTCGGCACGCAGTTGCTCGCCGCTGATACGTGTGAAGTCCAGCTTACGGTGGCCGTCGCGCTGGTTGCCGGTGTCCTTGGATTTGGACAGCCACCACTGCGGGTCTTCGTACCGTGATAGCACGTAGAGTACGCCCTCGGCCCGGTCCGTGGTCACGATGCCTTGCAGCCCCTCTCCACCGGGCAACGCTTTTAACAGCCGTTCGCGGTCGACCAATACCTCTGCGCCATTAACTTCGCTCATACAGCCATCCTCGCCATGCTCAGGTCGCGCCAGAATGGGTGGGGCTGGTGTTTGGCCTTTTCCCGTTGCTCGGCCACATGGGTCGCCTCAAAGCGAGGGGCGATCTCCTCATCGATCAGGCGGATGACTTGCTTGAGGTATTTCGTCCAGCGCTTGCCACCAAAGGTGTCGTAGTGACGCAGGGCGGCCCAGTAGAAGCTGAACAGCCGATACAGGTCGTCACCAGTTACCACAAAGCTCTTACATCGGAAGCAGCCCAGATAGTCCTGACAGGGCTCGCCGTTTTTCGGGGCACGGTGCCCTCGACGGACATCCTTACACGACGACACAGGCGTTCGATCACTGGCAATGATCGTCGATGTGCTGAGCATTGCTTCCACGCGGGCTTCGCCCAGGAATCGCATGTTGGTTTCCGCTTCCGGTGGCGCTTCCCAGTAGTGGGCATTGCCCGTCTGGACCGTGTGTCGTCCTGTTCTCGCAGTGATTAACGGATCTTGTCCGGAAAGCTCCCACACGCGATTCAGGAGCGTCTGACGCAATCGGCTGACGTTCAAGGCGAGCGGCTTGCCATCGTCCGTTTGAAGCCGGTGTTGGTCGACAAGTCGCTTGATAAATTTGTGCAAAACTGCCGCCGAAAGTCGACAAGGTTTGCCCGCGGTAGTTCCACGACTGCTCTCGTAGACCAGCAGCCGGTGTGGGTCATGGATCTGAGTTCGAATTACGACGTTCCGCTCAACGATCAGATCAATGGCATCGGCGGCATAGAGATGGATACTGGCCATCTCGGCCACTTCCTCCGACTTGCGCAGGGCCATCACGTGCGTGGACGTGCCACGGCGTTTAAAACTGACCAACAGACGCAGGTTGGACTTCAATGGGTGGGGCTGTACGCAGTCCGTGGTCAATTCCAAAATCGGCGTGAGATTCATGCCCGTGGATAGCGCAATGGACAAGACGCACACGCTCAAATCATAGCCAGTTAGCGGCTCTGACTGGGCCACAATCCGCTCCATCTCGGTGCCCAGCGCTTTGATTAGGAAGCGCTTCTCGTTCTTGCTCAGGGCTTTTTGGCTCTTGGCTCGCTTATTGACGTTCGGGAATGGATTGCGAGGCCAGACGGTTGTCATGTCCGCCTCCGGCCAGAACCCGCACCGGTGACAGGCCCTGAGCAGCGATTTGGTGGCCTTGAAGTAGTTATTCTGCGTCCCGTATTCGGCGGTTTCGCTTCTCAGGTACTGGAGAAATTGTTTGATGCTGTCCGCGTTCAGATCCGCCATGGTCAGGCGTTCGCCGCTGGCAGCGTGAAGCAGCGACAGGAAGGGCGCAAAGTTACGAAAGCCAGAGGTCCAGTAACCCACAATCGTGGTCAGGCTGAGGGACTTCCCCTTGGTTTTTACGCTCTCGGCAACCAACTTTTCGAGGGTGCGCTGGCAGGCCGCGGTGATGTCGTCAAAGCCCTGGCCGTAAAACGGCCCGAAGTCTGTGGATCGAAAGGCTGTTGTGTTTACCGGAAAGGCAACGATGGTGTTCGCCGGCTTTGAAACAGGCGACTGATCAACGGTGGTGACTGTCGCCTCGGGCGCCGTCTCACCAGCGTCCTGACCTCCAATATCATGTCCCTCTAACGTGAAATCCTTTTTCATGAGCAGGCGGCCTCCCTCGCCGTTTCTTCAATTTCTTCCTGATAACTGGTGCGCAGATCGTCTTCGATGCTGTCGAGGAAATGCAGGTATTTTTCCGTGGTCGTGATGCTGCTGTGCCCCAGCCGATCCCGCATATAGATCAAGGGATTGAACGTCGTGCTCTTGCGGGACATCAGCGATTTCAAGGTGTGCGTCGCGTAGGTATGACGCAGGATGTGAGGATGGCAGGCAAACGACAGTTCCAATCGGTTCAGTGAATTGTTGAGCGAGGTACGAATGCTCCAGGGGTTTCCCTTGGCCGTCACGAAGAGGGTTTTGGGGTCTGTCCCGTATTTTCGGGTCGTTTCATGACGTTCGTGAATCACGTAATCCCAGAGGTCGGCCATCAAGGAAATCGGCACATGAATCGTCCGTGGTTTGTCTCCCTTGATGCTCATCTGTTGGGGATCAAGTTCAACCACCACATGACTTCGAGCCGAGATTGATTGGGGTGCTGCTACACAAGTAACTGGAAACGTCAGCAACTCTTCTTTTCGCAAACCGGTTAGCAAGGCCAGTCGAACGATCAACCGGAGCGTTTTGTTCTTGATGGTTTTCAGCAGCTCATCGACCTGCTCTTTGTTGAGGACTTTGATCTTGGTTGGTGAGGTTTTCAGCAGCACATTAGGCTTTACGGCATACCCTCCCGATGTGTCCGTATGTGCGAGGAACCCTTTGGGCTGTTTGACCCTTACCGTCTCTAGGTCGTAGGGCAGTGTCCTTACCCAACCTTGTTTCAGAGCAAATTGATAGAACTTGATCACCAGGTGAAGTCGTCGGTTTACCGTCGAGGCACTGAGGTTAAATCGATCAAAGGAAACGTCACGATACAGGGCTAACAGGGTTTCGTGATTTCGGTGATCAAGCTCTCGCCAATCAAACCCATTGGCTTCTATGAACTCGAAATAGTCACACAAGTCTCTTCCGAACGTTTCCCAACTGCCTCGGCTTTGGACACTTCCACGCATTAAGCAGTGATAAACGAGAAACTCCATTCCTTCGACAAACACATCATGGTTGCCTTTAAGAAGAATGGGGAACCCTTGATAAGAATGGCCTCTGACCCCAAACTCTGAAGTAGATAAAAGAAACTCCACCCTTGACCCTCAAATACTGTATTTATAATCAGTATATCTGGTTTCTATTCGGGTGCAATTAAAGGGTTACATATTCTGTGGTATAAAACATGTCAGGGTTCCGGTGGCCCAATATCAACTGGATGAGTTCAAGGTCATATCCTTTACGATCAAGCCAGGTGGCCAAAGTCCTCCGACCGGAGTGGCTAGAGCCATAGTTCAGGCCTGCGCCCTTTAGCAATTCGCGCACTAGGTTTTCCAGCGACCCACACACCTTGGTAGTTACCGTCTCACCTGCTGCGTTTTTATACTTTTTGTCGTTGAAGGCCAGCCTCCGCCACGTCTTCCCCCTTCGGCCCAGGATCAGCTCGGAATTCGGGTCAAGACCGCCGTAGGAGCCGTCCTGGGAGGTAAAGGCATCGTCAGCCACCCTTTGATCTCGCCACGCTATCAGGGCTTCCCTGTGCTGCCTGGCGAGGATAAACCCGGGACGATGCGTATCCGTTTTGGTTGTGGCCCCGCGAACACTGAACACCTCTTTCAGTTGCCCATTGGAATAGAACACATCGGACACCGTGAGGTGGGCCACTTCATTGACGCGGAGACCGCTCCCAAAGAGCATCCAAATGACGGCGACATTCCGACGACCAAGGTCGCCCCGAGAGGCTGCCCACAAGATATGAGAAAGTTGCCCAGGGCGGTCAACAACCTGAGCCTTTCCTCGACCATGTTCGGGTTCAGCAAGTAACCTGCGTGTGGGTCTAAGCTTTGGCAATGCGTGCCTCCGATCGATGCTGTGGTGCCAAATTCCAATATAGCACGGTTGACCAACCCACAACCGGGCGCAACCCCATCAGACAGACCTTCATGGGAATATTCAGGTTTGATCACGAAGCGAGCGTTCATAACTCGGTGGGATGAGTTACCAAATCTAAGACTTTATTATCACGCCACAACTGGCGACAATCTCATTTGCTTCAAAAGCGCTCCCTTCGGAAGTGCTTGGGGGTCTATTTCTACTCGTATTGGACGAACACCCTGCCCCGGGCTTTATTCGCTCGGCGCCCGACGGCAGCAGCTTTGTGCGAGAGCCAAGAGATGATTTGAATCGATTCAGGGCTATCGGCTCGCATATCCCAGGACTGCTGATCGAGAACAACAGAAAGATGCTCTTCCTCGACATAACCCGTGAACGGAAGAACCTGGTGATACACACCGCGATAGGATGTCTGGAGGTCATGCTCCGATGAAACGTTCAAGAAGAACGGTTCTTCATTCGACCTACGGCCTCTGTCACGCGAGATTCTAAACTCAGTTACGCCAGCTGTTTTCAAGTCGTGCAACGCACCGCCGATCTCAATGTTAGAGAAACGGAGCTCGCGAAATGATTTCGAAATTAAGTGAGCGCTTGCCGCGGTATTTCCATCTCTTCCAAGGAATGAGGCAGTAACTACGATTGAAATCGAGCTGGCTATACAAACGGATGCGACCGCTAACCAGGCAACATGAATTCCACCCAGCCTTGTCATCGAACGCTTGCCTTCACTCGCTTTTGATTATCTATCACGGTTCTTAGCGCATGGTGATATTGTTCTTTGCTCTCAATCTCGTTGATGTTAATGCCAGCTACCGCGAAACACTCTCTGTAGCATTGGAGACCGATCTTGGTATAGTGGAAACCGCTGTCATCGTTCACATCACACATACTCGAGTGCAAAACCAAACCACTGGCAGTTTTCACATCGATCATTTCTGGACCCACAAAAAAGCCCCACGACAAACCGCAGGGCAAAAGAAAACCTTAGAGACGTCTAACGAGCATTACGACGATGGTGTAGCCTGTTGGGCGACCGCTTTCTTGCGCAGTTGTCCAATCGCAATTTCAAGCTGTCCAGCAGGAACAGCCCCTTTCAAGGTATAAACCTCGCCAGATTTGTGATGAATCACGAACGTAGCGGGAGTGCCACTTACACCAGCTTCTTGCCCGAACTTGTAATCGGCATCGACCTTGGCTTGCATCTCACTTGATGCCATACACTTAGCAAACGCTTCACGATCAACCGGCATCTTGTCAGCAAGGTCAGCAGGCTTCAGGCCGCGACTGCCATCATTGTCGAAAATAAGCTGAGTAGCGGCCCAGAAGTTTTTGTTGCCGGCGATTTGGCCAATGCACTCGGACGCCTTATGAAGCGGTTGTGCAGACGCGTGAACGGGGAAATGCTTCCCCACCCAATTGACATCACCGCCAGATCCATCAACAACCTTTTTCGGTGTGTCATGGTAACGCTTACAGTAAGGGCAGTCGAAATCGGAGAATTCGATCACACTGAACTCCGCATCAGGATTACCGTAAATACGGTCACCCGACTCAATTTTATCCTGGGCGTTTTGGTAGCCTGTGACAACGGATTCATACTCACGAAGCAATTTTGCTTTTTCATACGCTTCAAGCTGGTCGACAATCTGGGTTTGGATATCACCCTGGGCCGCGCCTTGAGCAATCAATGCACTTTGCTGTTCAGCGAGATGAGTTAGTTTATCAATCTTGGCGTTGGTCTGTGTCTGTTGAGCCAGTGCGATAGCTGCCATAACCAATGCGACTACCAGACCGGCTGCGACAAGATACAGGCCTTTAGATTTGCTTTGAGACATTACTGCTCCGTTGGCGTTAAGGAATTGGTCACACAATACCAACGCAACAGCATTTCAACCTTGCAGGTTCCAACGAAAAACAGCTCCGAACTCTCTGAATGCTAAAAATGCCGCTCAAGAGGGGATAGGGATCACTGCTCTATATGGACCGCCTCATCCATTTCAGAAGAGATTTCAGTGTCGTTTCTGTTGAAGACTGTTACCAGAATCTGGTCTTCGCCCCGGGTAATCACTCCAAAGTGCACAACATCAGTGGGGTGGCGATATACGCGTCGCCGTTCTTGACCATATTTTCGGTCTTTGTGAGCACGTACATTTTCGGGAAGCTTCACCGGTCTCAGTTCAGGATTCAGGAGCCTTTCTTCGAGAGACTTTAAAGCGTTTTCCTGCTTGCCAGGAAAGAAGCGCTCGATAAAACGTTGGAGGGCGTGGTCAGAAATCAGGACGCGGCCTATCGCAGGTGTTTCCAGCTCAATATAGGTCCGGGCGTCTGGAGACACCACTTCTGATGCCGGCGTATCATCGCAGGGCAGGCGGTCCATTTTCTTATTCACCTCCACCTGTGCACCGACCAGGCGTGATGAGAGAAATGCAGCGTATTTTTGGAGATGCTTCTTGGCAGACTTCCCCGTAGCAAGCTTTTTGATGGCACCACGAGAAAACGTCAGATGTACACCAGTACCATTGCGCACGGTGTTGCCTAAAATAGTCCTCTCCATGATGAGATGTTTTGCAGCTGTCAACTCAGCAATAATCTCGATATCCGGAAGAGCTTTCTCGGATCGAACAAGAATGGCGCCGTTCTTGGCCGCAGAAACCGACCACAGGACCCTGGCTTCGAGTTCGTTCATTTTAATCGCTTTAATGCTTAGGTAATTCATATTGCCTCCGTATTTTTGAGGGGCTCTTCCGGCAGAAGCCGATATGATCCCCTAATGAGTTGCACTGTCTGTATAGGATCACCTACTTTCATAAACCGCAACGCGATGGCCGCGACACCATAAAAAATGTCTGCTGTCAAGTCTTCCGTGCAAATCACGCGGCGCTAGAAACCTTATATGGAGCAATAGGTTAGCTCTGTTTCGTGTTGCCTGCATTGGTGGCGACATTGTTGGCTGGGAGCCACATAAGAGCCTTGGGAATGCAAGCCGGGTCGCGCTGTAGCGGTGATGATTGCCGCGGGATGGCAGGCTTGAGTTTGCCCCGTCCCCTTCGACGCTCAAGAGACGACAATGCGATCACCAAGCCGCTTTCGGACAGCCTCTCGCAGCTGAACCTTGCCAAGATCGTCCAGAATGGAAACTGGAAGAGGTTCGGCCGCCGTCAACAATTGACGCCCCGGATGGCCCGGTTCCAGCAGATCTAGGATGCGATCGGCAGTCGGACGGTCACGCTCGGCCATGGCGTTGGCGCCGACGAGCAGTAGGGCGCGTCGCTTGTTCGAGCTGGCGACCCGCTCGAAGAGTTGTAAGGCAATTTCCGCGGGAGCATGAGTTCCGACGAGATGAGCCGCTGGTGCTGCGAGGATTGCCGGTGAACTCAGCAGAAACGCAGGTTTCAGATCCGCGACAATGCTCGGATCTACGGAATCGGCGTCGGCCAGCGCGTCAAACTCGAAGCCACTGATCCGCCAGCCACGCGCCT
>LAZR01001094.1_pt1 | contig 17957 bp, 19 predicted proteins | sample 329461 | NCBI WGS metagenome assembly LAZR01 (sample SAMN03002196, study PRJNA259156) | marine sediment metagenome | biome: sea floor; feature: Hydrothermal impacted sediments; material: marine sediment; isolation source: Loki non-amplified sample from Loki's castle hydrothermal vent sediment ...
GTCACGCTGACGTTTAAAAAATTTCATTGCATAGTCATGACACTTTTTTCTGAGTTCAACATCTGTAATAGATTTTCTTTTGTCGCCTAATTGTTTTAAAACGTTATGCTCGATCGGCTGCCCGTGCGTATCCCAGCCCGGTACATAAGGAGCGTCGAAGCCTTGCATAGCCTTGTACTTAACGATAATGTCCTTGAGCACCTTGTTTAGCGTGTGACCGACATGGATGTCACCGTTTGCGTAAGGAGGACCATCATGCAGGACAAACTTCGTCTTGCCTTTGCTGTCTTCTTGCGTTTTCTTGTAAAGCCCGATATTCTCCCAAAACTCCAGTATCTGCGGCTCTCGATTAGCCAGATTTGCCTTCATGGGAAAGTCAGTTTTCGGTAGATTTAAGGTATCTTTTATAGCCATCTTAACTCCCTACTAATTATCGTAAAAAACAAAAAATCTTCTTCGCCCTAATTAGGGACGAGAAGATTCTCGCGGTACCACCCTATTTCCCCTTTTAAGGGGCTCTTATTTAGCCTTTTACGAAAAGGTTACGGACCGTTCTACTTGCCACATGGCTTTCTTCGGCCAGCTCAGAGGTGATCTTCGCATGGTTTTCGTGTATCGCCTTTCACCAACCGGCGACTCTCTTAAACACTACTCACGACACCGTCAACCCGACGGCCAAGCTACTTATCCTCGTCACAGCTTTGGGTAAAGTAAAACACAAAAATATTTTTTGTTCAAGAAAGTTGTTTTACGTTGTTTTTTGAAATATCTAGTTGAAGTTGTTGAAGATATTCTGTTAGCTGCGGCTGAATGTCTTTTCTTTTTAATGCTATCTCGATATTTGCTATCAGCCAATCTATCTTGCTTCCCGTATCATAACGCTCGCTTTGTACCTCTACAGCATAAACATCATGCTCAGGCATAAGGTCAGCTATAGCGTCAGTCAGTTGGATCTCACCATTTTTACCGGGCTTTGTTTCGTCTATTGCTTTAAAAATATCCGGAGTAAGTATATATCGGCCAAAAATTGCCATATTGGAAGGAGCCGCTTCTGCCTTTGGTTTCTCTACCAGATTATTGACCTTTATAATGCCGTCATCCATTTCATCGCCGGCAATTATTCCATAACGATGAGTCAGCTCCAGCGGTATTTTTTCATAACCTATTATTGTTGTTTGATATTTTTCGTACGCATCTATCAGCTGGCGGCTGCAAGGTATATCTCCTACGCTTATCGTGTCGCCCAGCAAAACCAAAAAGGGATGGTCTGCTGCAAAACGCCTGGCACAATTAACAGCGTGCCCTAGCCCCTTAGTCTCCTTTTGCCGCGTATAATGGATATGTGCCATGTCAGCAATAGACTTTATTTGCTTAAGATATTCGTGCTTCTCATCCTCGGCAAGCGATGCTTCAAGTTCAACATGTCTATCAAAATGGTCTTCTATAGCCCTTTTCCCACGACCCGTTATTATTAAAATGTCATCTATATCGCACTTGACCGCCTCTTCAACCACATATTGGATTGCGGGCTTGTCTACGATCGGTAACATCTCTTTAGGTTGAGCTTTAGTGGCAGGTAGCAGTCTGGTCCCATGACCGGCTGCCGGTATTACTGCTTTCAACTGTCCTCCTTTATCAACGACAAGCGTATGGCGTTGATTGCGCAATTATATCATGTTTATTATTTTAAACACATTTAGAGCTTTATTGGCTTTTATTAAAGAGATAAAACATATTTTCGCTACAAGATGTGTTCATCTAAGATATGCTGGGCTCTTTCAACGGTGGTGCCAAGGATATGGACCTTTTTACGCCTGCTTTTGTGCCCTTGGACTATTTGGACGTTTGATTTGGGGATATTGAACACTCTCGATATCAATTCGATGCATTCTTTATTGGCTTTATCGTCAACTGGAGCGGAGTTTAAGCGTACTCTTAACATGTCGCCTTGCAAACCATAGATATTGGATTCCGAGGCTCTGGTGTTGACTATGATTTTAAAAGAGACGCCTCCGTCTCTTTCTTCAAAAGTCATACAAAGTCATACCTTTATTTCTTCGGTATTTTTCTTCTTTGCCTTTTTCTTTTTCTTTTTCTTTTCTTTCTTTGCGAGCTTTTCGTTTGCTGCATCTTCGACGACTTCTTCGATTACTTCGATCGGCTCGTCTTGCTCTTGGGCTTTTTGTTCTTTTTTCTTAAACACACGTCCAAGCAGACCGCCCTTATTCTCGCCATTGCCGTCAACATTTTCCAGCTCAGGATGCTCTTGTTCCAAAAATTTGTCTATTTCTTCTTCGCTTGCAATGTCGCTTTTAGTAGCATCCGCCTTGTCTTCAGCAACAACCTCTTCCTCAGTTGTTTCCGGATTGTCTTCGGTTTTTTCGCTTGCCTTTTCATTCTTTGTAGTATCCACTTTTGAAGCCTGCACCTGGACCGGAGGTGTTTTTTCAACTTGGGGCATTTCGGTTTCCGGGATACTTGCAAATTCTTTTTCTATTTCTTCCAGGATTGTATCTTCTTCAGTATCTATCTTGTCCATCTTCCTTAACAGCTCTTCAAGGCTAGAGCGGATCTTTGTTTTAAAGCTTGATTCCAAGCTCTTAAGCTTTGTCAAAGTCTCGCTGACCACTTGTTTTTGCTTATCTGCTCCGGTCAGCAGCCGTTTCGCTTCTTTTTTCGCGTTGTTTAATACATTATCGGCTTCTTTTTGGGCATTTAGCTGCACCTCTTCAGCACTCTTTTGCGCGGTAAGTAAAGTGTTTTGAAGCGTTAGCTCCATGTCTTGGTAAGTCTTAAGTTTTTCTTTAAGCTTGTGAAGATCATCGTCTTGGCTATGAGTTTTCTTGTATAGTTTTTCGAATTCCTCGTAGACATTGTCTAAAAAAACGTCCACTTCTTCTTCGCTATAACCACGGATGCCGCGCTTAAACTCTTTGTGGTGTATGTCTTGCGGCGTCAATTTCATTTAAATGCCTCCATCCAAGTCTGTTGCATTTTGATGCCAAATAATTATTTTTACCTTAGCACCCCTAGAATGGTAAGGCAAGAATGACTGGGTCTTTTACTAGAAAGGTAAGGTTTTAATTATGGGGAGTATATATCCTTGAATAAAACCCAGCAACAATAGAGCTACAATGGCAGTTAGGTCGAGTTGCGCACCACCCAAGTCTATTTTAGGAACTATATTTCTAAGAGGCCTCAATATGGGGTTGACCAGCTGATCTACGGTTTCGGCGATCTGAGACAACGTGGGATTCATGTTTCTGACCCAGCTCAATATGATATGAGCAAAAATAAGATAGTACAATATAGTGGCTACCGCAGATAATATTTGATATAAAATTATTGCCATTTCATCCCTCGCTAATCTCTTTAGCCCTCGTAGAGGCCTGTTGTACTGCTGTTCTTACTATATCAGAAAGTTTGTTTTCTTGGAATGCTTTTATGGCCGCTTCTGTCGTTCCGCCTTTGGAAGTAACCATTTCTCTGAGCTCTTTTGCTTCTCTACCCGTTCTTAATAGCTCTCCTGCCCCAATCGCTGTCTGCGTTGCCAGCTTTAAACTTTGCTCATCATCAAGACCTGTTGACTTTCCCGCTTCAGCCAGTAGCTCCACTAAATAAAAAAAGTAGGCAGGGCCGCTTCCGCTTACCGCCGTTACGGAGTTCTGCAACTTTTCATCTACGTCCATCACTTCACCCACCGAGCTAAATATTTCCCTGGTAGCCTCAACGTCCTCATCACTTGCCCGGCTGCCTCGGCTGATGGCCGTAATCGCTTGCCCTACGATGGCGGCAGTATTTGGCATGACCCTTACAACACGTGCCTGCGTTAATCGCTCCTCGATTTTCTTAGTCTTGATCCCTGCCGCTATGCTTATGACCAAGCGCTTACCCACTTTCGCACTGATCTCAGTCAGTAAGTCTTTCATGTTCTGCGGCTTGACGGCCAGTACAATGGCCCCCGGTTCACTAACAGCTTCCTCGTTTGAAGAAGCAATACGGATTCCGTGCTTGTTTTTGAGGTAAGCCATTCTTTCTGAATTAATATCCGAAACTATAATATTCTGAGGATCAATGCCCGTTTTTGAAATCAAACGAGAAAAAATGGCTTCTGCCATTTTCCCGCCTCCAAGAAATATTATCGATTCGATCTTTTTATCTGTAATCAATAACGCTCCACATCCTTATGCGCGCATCTAATAACGATCTTAGAAATCTCAGATTACTTTCTAACATTAGGGAGCTGATACAAAACACCTTGACTAAAACTGATTAAAGAAACCACGCTCTTGCAATCGCTTCTTTTCTTCATCACTCACTTCTGTGTTTTTTGGAGTCAGCAAGAATACTTTATCAGCAACTTTTTTAATGCCGCCTTCAAGCGCGTAAGTTAATCCGCTTACAAAATCGATAATTCTTTTGCTTAAGTTAGCATCGACTCCCTGCAGGTTAAGAATCACAGGGGTGCTGATCTTAAACTTATCCCCTATTCTTTGAGCATCATTAAAATTTCTCGGCTCAACAACGTGTACTCTACCTTGCGATGCTGTTGATCCGACCGATCTTATTTGCGCTCGTGCCCGACTTTTGTGTGCTGCCCTGGCGGCATCGTTACGACTGATCTTCCTCACAGTAGGCGGTAAATCATAAAGACTGTTTTCTTCTTCGGCCTCTTCTTGGTCTTGTCCATCAAACTCATCAGCAAAACCAAAGTAGATCTGCGCTTTGTGCCATAAGTTGTTCATTCACGTCCTCCTAAGCAAAAATAGCCGAGCCGAGCCTTAACATGTTCGACCCACAAGCTATTGCCAGTTCAAAATCATTGCTCATCCCCATCGAAACCCATTTAAATCCGTGACCCAGTTCCGTTTGGATCTCGACAAATATTTTCTTTGACAAAGAAAAGTGACGCCTAAGAATTTCTTCATCGTCTGTCAAGGGAGCAATACCCATTAGACCCTTTAGATCTATACCATCTAGATTAGCGATTTCTTTAGCTATTTGCAAACTTTTGCTTGGCTCAACTCCGCTTTTGCTTTCTTCTCTGCTGGTATTTACTTGCATAAGTACCGGCTGTACGATGGATGCATTTAATGCTCTTTTGTTGATCTCGTGAGCCAATCTTAACGAGTCGACAGACTGAATAAGCTCGACTTTACCGACCACTTTTTTGACTTTATTTGTTTGAAGATTGCCTATGAAGTGCCACTTAATTGGAAGATCTTTTAGCTGTTCCTGCTTTTCCAGGAGCTCTTGAACTCGATTTTCACCAAAGACACTAACGCCGGCATCAAATGCGTCTTTTATCTGAGACGCATTCGCATACTTTGACGCTACCACTATCTGAAGCTCTCCCGAATCGCGATTGGCTTTTTTCGCAATGTCTTTAATTTTTGTTTTTAAGATCTGAATGTTTGAAGAAATTGACATTTTGATAATTTACATTGATTGATAATAAAATTTTCGATTTGTCGCTTACGACAAGTATTCTTAAGTCTACTTATTTTGGTTTTTAACGCTTTACCCTCGACCCGTTACCCACTACCCTGTTTAAAGTTCGCCTCCGACTAGAAAGTTTACCCTTTCACCAATGTCCACGGCATGATCTGAAATACGTTCAACATAGCGAGCAGCTAATACCATATTACTTGCCGCATCTATCGTATCTTCATTTCCTGCCAGCTTAATAAGCTCTTTAAAGAACGTCTTAAATAGTTCATCTACTGGTTCATCCATCTCAGGAAGTTTTTTGGCCAGCTTTACGTCTTTTTTGTTAAAAGCCTCTAGGCTTGCGTGAACGATCTTGCCGGCCATAGTGCCCATTTCCTGAACCGTATTCACTAACCCCTCAATACGCGGCCCTTCACCTACCTTTTTAACCATAGCCGCGATATTGCTAGCCAGATCTCCCATCCTTTCAAGATGAATGGTTACAAACAAGACCGAATATACAAGACGTAGGTCCTTAGCCACCGGAAACTGGGTGGCTAGTAAACGCATGCTTTCTCTCTCTAATTTAATATAAAAATCATCAATGTCATCATCGCCTTTTACTACTTTTTCTGCCAGTTTTAGATCTTCGTTTACCAGTGCATTAATGGCGTCATACAAAGTCTGCTCGACAAGCGAGCCCATCTCTAGCACCTCGGACTTCAAAGCATCGAGTTCCTCGTGAAAAATCTTTCGCATTAGCCAAACCTTCCTGTTATGTAATCTTCAGTTCTCTTGTCTGTAGGCGCCGTAAAAAGCTTTTTTGTCTTACTGTATTCTATCAGCTTAGCTTTGCCGCCGGTATTATCGGCTAAGAAGAACGCCGTATAGTCCGAAATCCTGGCTGCCTGCTGCATATTATGCGTGACTATCACTATAGTATATTTTTCTTTAAGTTCGGTAATCAAGTCCTCGATTCTTTGAGTCGCAGCCGGATCTAAGGCAGAGCAAGGCTCGTCCATCAATACGACTTCGGGGTTTACCGCCAAGACTCTGGCAATACACAATCTTTGTTGTTGGCCGCCGCTTAAATCAAAAGCCGATTGTTGCAACTTGTTTTTGACGGCTTCCCAGACAGCCGCTCTTTTGAGATTTTTTTCCACGATCTCATCAAGCACTTCCTTATTTTTTACACCGTGCAATTTTGGCCCGTAGGTCACATTGTCGTATATAGACATAGGAAAAGGATTTGGCCTTTGAAAGACCATTCCTATTCTTTTGCGCAGATTGACTACGTCCACGGTCGCATCATAAATATTTTGCCCTTCCAAAAGCACTTTTCCCTCGGTTTTTGTGTTTGGTATCAACTCGTTCATTCTATTCAAGGAACGCAAAAAAGTAGATTTTCCACACCCCGAGGGACCTATAAATGCGGTAACAGAAGTCTTTTTGATTTCGACGGTAATATCGTCAAGCGCTTGGAAGTCTGAATAATATATTGCTAGATTTTTTACTTCAAGTTTTGCCATAAGCAAATCCAGTATAACAAAGCATTCAAGCTTTCATAAACAAAAAAGACATTATATTTAGATTAACTTTAGGTAAACAAAACAGTCTTCAGACTTCAATCTTGAGTCTTGAGTCTTGAGTTAATAATTATTGCAGTTTTTTTTCACGTCAATAATGCCTAGGTGTAATCGTGTCTCTTTCGTTGTTTTTTTATTGAAGATCGTAGATTGAAGGTTGATGACTTGCACCCCCTACCCTGCAATAAAAGCAATTGCCGCTTGTCGACCGGTCACCTTTTCTTTTCTGAAAGAGTAAAACAATTCGCTATTGCAAGATGTACAATAGTCCGCGTTAAATATATTTTTCAGCCCAACGCCACAACCTTCTAACTGGTGTATAGCTATTTTTTTTAGATCCAGCGCTTTATCATTTTTTCTAACTATGTTCGGAAAATTTGCATGAAACATATTTATGCGCTCAGCCTCAACTTCGTAGCAGCAAGGTCCTATAGCCGGACCTAAAAAAGCCAGCATTTTGCTAGGTTCGATTTTTTGCCTCGTTATTTTTAGCATGCGCTCAATTACATTGTTTAAGAGGCCTTTATAACCTGCATGTACTATAGCCACAATCTTTGGGTCAAGGCCGATAAGGACTACCGGCAAACAGTCCGCAAAAAACATTGCCATGGGAGGGCTCTTTCCATCTAGCCAAACCGTCGACTCCTGCTATCGATGTCTCGTATTCCAAGCTGCCTGCGCCTTTTTCGTTTTGAGCGACAAACATAACTTTATTTCCATGAACTTGCTGGCTACAAGTCAAATCCTCGGCGTTATATTTTAAAGCTTTTGACGTAAGGATACGATTTTGAGCAACAGTTTTTGGATCGTCGTCTACGTGAAATCCAAGATTTAGCGAGTCATAAGGTTTTGAGCTTAGGCCTGTTTTACGCGTAGTAAAAGCCAGATAAATATCGTTTTTGAAAAGTTCTTTCGAGGTAATATAAGTAATATTGTCTGTGATCTGGAGTTCTAGTTTATACATAAAGCTTAAAGATTTGCTTTGAGTATAGACTAATCAAATTGATACCGAAAGCCAAAGGACGAAGATTCCTTTGGCTTTCGGCTTTAGCTCCCAGCTTATTTTTTCTTTAGAAAAGTAGGGACGTCTAAGTCCTCTGCATCCAAACTAGGAATCTTTTCTTTTTCTAGGACGGGGCCGGTATCGAAGATTGTACCTTCTTCAACTGGTATTGATTCTTCTTGCTTGAGCGCATCTATAGCTGTCTCTTCTTTTTGCGTTGTTTCAGACTTGCCCTCTTTTTTAGCGGTTATGAAGTCAAGTTTGTCTTGAATTCTGCCACGAGTCTCAAAACCAGTCGCAATAACAGTGACTTTCATATGATCATTTAAGGATTCATCAACGACTGCGCCAAAGATTATATTAGCTTCCGGATGAGCTGCTTTGCTTACCGTTTCTGCAGCTTCGTTTACTTCAAATAACCCCATGTCGCTTCCACCGCTGATGTTGATTAGCACACCCTTTGCGCCATCTATCGAAGATTCAAGCAATGGGCTGGCCATAGCTTTTTCAGCCGCTTCTCGAGCTCTGTTTTCACCGGACTCCATTCCGATTCCCATTAGAGCGCTTCCTGATCCTGCCATTGTGGTCTTAACATCTGCAAAGTCTAAATTTATTAGTCCGGGGACCGTAATTAAGTCGGTGATGCCTGATACACCATCACTCAATACGTCGTCTGCTACTTTGAATGCATCTACAATCGGTATTCTTTTTTCCGATATTTCTAATAGTCTGTCGTTTGGTATGATTATTAGCGAGTCTACTTTTCCCTTCAAAGTTTCTATTCCGTCGTCTGCTTGAGCGTTTCTTTTACGTCCCTCAAAGGCAAACGGCTTTGTTACAACTCCTATTGTTAAAGCGCCTACTTCCTTCGCGATTTCAGCGATTACCGGGGCTGCTCCCGTACCCGTTCCGCCACCTTTTCCGGCAGTTACAAATACCATGTCCGCTCCCTGTAATGCTTTTTGGATCTCATCGCGACTTTCTTCAGCTGCCTTTAAACCGACTTCCGGATCAGCTCCTGCGCCTAGTCCTTTTGTGATGTCACCGCCGATGTGAATCTTCTGATCAGCTTCGGCCATTGTCAAAGCTTGAGCATCCGTATTGACTGCAATAAACTCAACTCCCTTTAGTCCTTCGTTGATCATTCTATTGACTGCATTTGAACCTCCGCCGCCAACACCTACAACTTTGATCACAGCTAAATAGCTGCTTGGCTCTTTCGATGCCATAAAACATTCCCTCCTTAATAGTCTCAACCTCTACTTGAGGTATATGGTTACTAACCGTAAGGTTGAACCACAAGGTTATACTTTATCAAAAAACAGTCGAATTGCAAGGCTTTATGCCAATTATTTTACATATATAGAATAGGCTTTTTCCAATGCCCTGCTCTAAGAGTTTTTCGCTCCAAAAAAATTTTCCATTATTCTTTGGCGCCAATTGGATTCCAGATTATTTCATCCAAATTATCAAAATCTATATCTAAAACATTGACGAAACTTTCGATCTTGAAAATTTAATTTAAGCATTTTTGACGCTAATCGATATTGGTTGATTTTGTTTAGTTTCTGGGTATAATTAAAGAAATTCGTGATATTAGCCGATGTATATAATATAACTTGACAATAGCAGACTTAGATATTATAATTATGAAAAGCTTGGTTACTAACAAGAATTAAGCGTAATTTTAAGAAATTTAAAATTTTTAGGAGGTTTTAAGAATGTCGAAAGTATTAGGTATTGATTTAGGTACAACAAATTCAGTGGTTTCAATTTTAGAAGCGGGTGAACCAAAGGTAATCGCAAATGCTGAAGGAGGCAGAGTAACTCCTTCCGTTATTGGGTTTTCGAAAACCGGTGAAGTATTAGTCGGTGAAATTGCCCGGAGGCAAGCGATAACTAATCCTGACAGGACCATTCGCTCTATAAAAAGAGAGATGGGCACAAAAAAGTCCACAAAGATTGGAGACAAAGAATATTCTCCAGAGCAATTATCAGCCTTTATTCTTCAAAAATTAAAAAGAGATGCTGAGGCTTATCTGGGAACAGACGCGAAACAAGCAGTAATCACGGTACCCGCTTATTTTGAAGACGCCCAAAGGCAAGCTACCAAAGACGCCGGTAAGATCGCGGGCCTTGAAGTATTAAGAATTATCAATGAGCCGACAGCTGCCGCTCTAGCTTACGGGCTGGACAAGGAAAAGGAGCAAAAAATCCTGATATTTGATCTTGGCGGAGGAACTTTTGACGTCAGCATTCTTCAGATAAATCCCGATGAAAAAGTATTCGAAGTAGAAGCTACCAGTGGCGATAATCGCCTGGGTGGCGATGACTTTGACGAACGTATCATTAAATGGATGGTCGATCAGTTTAAAGGTCAAACGGGTATCGATCTTTCAAAAGATAAGCAAGCCATGCAGCGCCTAAAAGAAGCTGCCGAAAAAGCGAAGATCGAGCTTTCTCAGACTACAAATACCAGTATTAACTTACCTTTTATAACGGTAAACGATGAAGGCCCACAACATTTAGACCTTAGTTTGACAAGAGCTCAATTTGAGCAGATGACGTCTGATTTATTGAAAAAGACAGAGGGCCCGCTAAAGCAAGCCATCAAGGATTCCAAGATAGATACTAAAGATCTTGATCACGTTATTTTAGTAGGCGGAAGTACGCGTATGCCCGCTGTTCAAGAGATCGTTAAGAAAATCACCGGAAAAGAACTTCACAAAGGCGTAAATCCCGATGAGGTAGTCGCGAATGGTGCGGCTTTGCAAGCCGGAGCATTAGCCGGTGAAATATCTGATGATCTTTTGCTACTTGACGTTACTCCCCTTTCTCTGGGTATAGAGACCCTTGGAGGAGTAAGCACAAAGCTTATCGAGCGAAACGCTACGATACCGACGCAAAAAATGGAGACATTTACGACAGCTCAAGATAACCAGACACAGGTGGAAATTCACGTGCTTCAAGGGGAACGGGAAATGGCCGGTGCAAATAAGAGCCTTGGCAAGTTCCATCTAATGGGCATTCCGCCCGCTGCACGAGGAGTGCCGCAAGTAGAAGTTAACTTTGATATCGACGCAAACGGTATCTTAAATGTAAGCGCGAAGGACAAAGCTACCGGTAAGGAACAGAAGATTACTATTACCGGCTCTACCAAGCTAGGTGATGAAGAGATAGATAAAGCGGTAAAAGAAGCGGAATCTCACGCAGAAGAAGACCGAAAAAACAAAGAAGTTGCGGATGTGCGCAATAATGCGGACGCAGTTTTGTACGGTACTGAGAAATCGCTCACGGAAGTCGGCGATAAAATAGATAAGAGCGAGAAGGAAAATATTGAGAAAGCGGTAAATGACCTTAAGGAAGCCCTTAAAGGTGATGACACGGAAAAAATCAAGACCGCTTCAGAGGCACTGACTCAGGCATCTCACAAACTAGCTGAAGTGCTTTATCAGCAATCGAGCGAGGAACAGCAAGCCCAAGGCGATCAACCAAAGGATGGTAAAAAATCCAAGGAACAAGATGAAGAAACGGTCGATGCTGATTACGAAGTCGTCGATGACGATAAAGAAGGCAAAAAATAATTAGGAAGTGCGGACCCGCCCCCTTCTTTGGGGACAGGTTGTACTCTATCGGGAGAGTTTATGAATAAGGAAAAAGAAACAAAAGCCAAACCGAAGAAAGACAAAAAGCTTGATGGGTTGCAAGCTAAGATAGTAAAACTGGAAACTCAAAATAATGAATACTATGACAAGCTCTTACGTTTTAAGGCCGAGTTCGAGAACTATAAAAAACGGATGATAAAAGAGCAAAGTTTAGCGGTCAAATACGCGGCTGAAAGCATTATTCATCGAATATTGCCTATTGTTGATGATCTGGATCGGGCTCTAATTGCAATTAGCGACAGTCAAGACCCGGCAAAGATCATTGAGGGCGTTAAACTTACGCATCAAGATATTAAGAAGCTACTTGATGAACATTTAGTTCATGAAATAGATCCGCATGGAAAACCCTTTAACCCAGAAGAGCACGAAGCGATGATGACGATAGATAGCAGTGATCACGAAGATAATCACGTAGTCGAAGTTTTGCAAAAAGGCTACAAGTTGGACGGAAAAGTAGTCCGGCCGGCTAGAGTGAGCATTTGCAAGAAAAATGATTAGGCGTCAGACGTCAGTCCTCGGATAGATTACTTCTGGAGTCGAAAGCCTAACAAACAGGAGCCTAGACACAAATGAATGGACGCGAACTAAAAGATTATTACAAAATCTTAGGCGTTGATAAGAATGCAACGGACGCCGAAATAAAAAAGGCGTTTCACAAGCTTGCCCGAAAACATCATCCCGACGCTAACAAGGGTGACAAAGAAGCCGAGAAAAGATTTAAAGAAATATCTGAAGCTTATGAAGTGCTTCACAACCCGGAAAAACGTAAACAATATGATATGGGACAGCAGTATTTTTCTGGAGGAGGCCCGGGATCTGGCGCAGAATCCCCTTTTGGAGACGCAAGTGATTTCGGCGGCTTTTCCGACCTTTTTGACCTTTTCGGTTTTGGTGGCGGCCAAGGACGTGGGTCAGAGTCCGTTAGAGGAAATGACCTCCATTATGAAGTTAAATTTGAATTTGACGATGCCTTGACTGGCAAAGAAATGGTAATCAACGCAAGAGTCAAAGACGACTGTGATACATGTAGCGGCACCGGAGCGAAACCAGGTACAGGGCCTACTACCTGCAAGCAGTGTGGCGGCAGCGGTTCAATCGCACAAAGTCAGGGGTTCTTCAGTCTAAGCAGAACGTGCCCTGTTTGCGCCGGTTCCGGACAGGTAATAGAAAATCCCTGTGCGAAATGCGGTGGCTCCGGAATCGTCGGCCATGACAAAAAAATCAAGGTAAACGTCCCGGCAGGAATAGAGGACGGCCAAACCATAAAGTTTAGAGGCCATGGCGAGCCCGGTATCAAAGGTGGCCCGCCCGGTGACTTATATATTACGGCAGAGGTGCGTCCGCATCCGATATTTACAAGAAACGGAGCAGATATTTTGCTAACACTGCCTATAAGTTTTTCCGAAGCCGCGCTAGGAGCAAAACCGAAACTTCCGACGACTAACGGCTGGGTCAATCTAAAGATCCCGGCAGGGACAAAAAGCGGCAAAGTCTTTAGATTAAAAGGCAAAGGAGCGCCAAAACTACATGCTTCCAGTCACGGTGACATGTTTGTGAAGGTTAATATAACGCCGCCCAAAAAACTTGATCGTCGTCAAAAACAGCTTTTAAAAGAACTTGCTGAGTTCGATGATGATCCGAGAAAAAATATTTACGCAAAGGCTAAGAAGTGAGCAGGTAGCTGGCCTTAGGGGCTGATAACTGACTACCGGCAACTGGGAGCTGAAGTAATGACTGATAAAGACAGAGCAGTGTATATGATAGGAATAGCGGCTAAGTTAGTCAGTATGCATCCGCAAACGCTTCGTATGTACGAGCGAGAAGAACTCGTAGTGCCTCAACGTACGGCTAAAGAAACCAGACTGTATTCTGAAAGCGATATTGAGCTCTTAAAGGACATCCAGGAGCTTACCCAAGAACTTGGACTAAACCTAGCCGGCGTTAAAATGATATTTAAAATGAAGCGGGAAATATCAAAACAAGAAACGCTTCTTGTAAAGATTAAACTGCAATCAGAGAGCGAACTAGAAAAAGCTCGTAAAGACATGGAGCAAATAAGATATGAAATGGATGAAAAAATAGAAGAGATAAAGAAAAGTTTTAGGCACGACATCATGCCCTACAAGCCGCATGGCATCGTGAGAAGCAATCAAAAATAATATTAAAGGATGATACAAAATGTTTGAAAATTATTCGCAAAAAGCACAAGAAATATTAACAATGGCTCAACAAATATTAGTCAGCAATAATCAGAACCAGCTCGGCACTGAGCATTTACTAATGGCTTTACTAAGTGACGATCAAAGCACAGTTGCAAAAATATTTAAGATCCTCGGCGTCGATATTGATAAAGCAAAAATAAAAACAAACCAAGTCATAGACCTTTCCAAGAAAAAAGGTACAGCTCCCCAAAGCGGAGTGGCCCAGGTATTCATAACGCCGAACGTCCAACAAGTATTTACGATTGCTGAACAGGCGGCAAAAGAAATGGGCGATACGCATGTAGGAACGGAACATCTATTGCTTGGAATCGCTAGGTCCGGGGCTGGCAGCGGCGCAGTAGTCCTAGGCGAGCTTGGACTTAATGCAGGTGATGTAGAAAAAGCGATAAACCAGCTTAAAGGAAGCGAAGACCTCGGGGGCGAAGAGTCTGTGAGCCTTCTTAAAAAATATGGCCAAAATCTAACAGAAATGGCGTCAGACGGTGAATTGGACCCCGTTGTCGGAAGAGATAATGAAATAAACCGAGTTATACAGATCTTAAGCCGACGTACAAAAAACAATCCTGTTTTGGTGGGTGATCCTGGTGTCGGCAAAACAGCAATTATAGAAGGATTGGCTCAAAAGATAGTAGATAAAGAAGTTCCCGAGCTTTTAAAAGATAAAGAAGTGATCAATTTGCAGATGGGAACCCTTGTTGCCGGAACAAAATTCAGGGGGGAGTTTGAGGATAGGCTCAAAGGAATCCTTGATGAAGTTAAAAAGCGCAAAGGGGAGATAATCCTTTTTATTGACGAGCTGCATACCGTTGTCGGCGCAGGAGCAGCCGAAGGGGCGATCGATGCTTCAAATATGATGAAGCCGATGCTTGCCCGTGGCCAGCTTCAAGTAGTCGGTGCCACTACCATAGATGAATACCGAAAACATATCGAAAAGGATGCGGCGCTGGAAAGACGTTTTCAACCTATAAACGTCGATGAACCCTCTATTGAAGATACCATCAAAATACTTCAGGTATTACGGCCAAAATATGAGGAGCATCATCACGTAAAAGTCAGCGACGAAGCGCTTTCTTCTGCAGCAAAACTTTCCAAGCGTTATATATCTGATAGGTTTTTGCCCGATAAAGCTGTCGACTTAATGGATGAAGCGGCTTCCAAGTTAAGGCTTGAGTCCATCAACTTGCCGCCTGCGCTTTTAAAAACAGAGCACAAAATAAAAGAACTTACCGAAGATGGCAAAAAAGCTGCTGATGAAAGAGACTTCGAAAAAGCAGCCAAAGTACGCGAAGAAGTCGAAACGATCCAAAAAGGCTTCAAGGAAAAGAAAGAAAAGTGGTTAGCTGAGAAAGGAATCCCTAAAGACGCCATCATCAAAGAAGAACATATAGCAGACATAGTTTCTCGTTGGACAGGAATCCCGGTTAGCAGAATGTTAAAAACTGAGAGCGAAAAGTTGGTCCGCATGGAAGAAGCCCTTCATGAGCGCGTTATCGGCCAAGGACAGGCCGTTAAGGTAGTTTCTGAAGCGGTCAGAAGGACTAGGGCCGGCCTAAAAGACCCTAACAGGCCGATAGGTTCTTTTATATTTTTGGGCCAGACCGGTGTCGGAAAAACTGAGCTCTCTAAAGCATTAGCTGAGTTTATGTTTGATGACGAGAACGCAATGATCCGCATCGATATGAGCGAATACCAGGAAAAGCATACAACGTCACGCCTCATAGGAGCACCGCCGGGTTACGTTGGTTACGACAAGGGCGGCCAGCTTACGGAGGCTGTTAGAAGGCGCCCATATAGCATAATACTTCTGGATGAAATTGAAAAAGCGCATCCTGATGTTTTTAATCTACTGCTTCAGATTTTAGAGGACGGAAGGTTAACCGATAACCATGGCCACAGTGTCGATTTTAAGAACACGGTCATAATAATGACTTCAAACCTTGGTGCCAGAGACCTGCAAAAGACGTCCTTGGGATTTGGTGAGACCGGTGGTACTTTGAAATATGAAGACGTCAAGAAAAAAGTGTTGAGCGAGCTTAAGAGGGCCTTCCGGCCAGAGCTGCTAAACAGAATAGACGAGATCGTTGTCTTTCATCCGCTCGAACAAGAGCAGCTTACAAAAATTGTGGACCTGTTGCTCACCAAACTCCACAAGGCTCTTGAAGAAAAAAACATCGAGCTTGAGATTGCAGAGGATGTAAAAAAGCTTATTGTCGAAGATGGCTATAGCCCCGAGTACGGAGCAAGGCCATTAAGACGCTCAATACAGCAGTTTCTTGAGAATCCGTTGTCGCTGCAGATCATAGAGGGTAAATTTAAGACCGGTGACAAAGTAAAAGCTATCAGGCAAAAAGATAAAGTAGTTTTCGAGCACGTTAATAAAAAAACGCCTGTAAAAAGTTAAGTCATAGATAATAAACTAAAGCATTGTTTACAGGTTGAGTGGCGTGAGACTGCTACGTTTCATTTCTACTAGGGTCTATTTGCCTGCTTTGCCGAGAAAGATTGACTTATCGTTTTCAACATGTAATGTTACCGATGATATTGATGTATTTCCGGCGTAGTCTTTAGCCATAGCGTAAATGATTCTAGTGCCATAGTACCTTGTTGTATCAAAGATCACTTCTCGCGAATCGCCGATCTTGTTATCAAGCGAGTTGTCGTAAAAACCGACATGGGCCAGGCCTATATTGTCATGAGCCTTAGCGATCAATTTGATCTTGCCGCTTACCTTATCGTTGTTTTTGTGAGACGTGATTTCAACTGTCGGATAACTTTTATCATTCTTCGAAGCTTCCGTCAGATCCTCTGTGACCTGCTGAGCCAGCGTAGTTTCCGGCTCAAATGGTTTAAGTATGTTCACTTGCACCGGAATAAGGATCCCGTTAAAGATAAGTACAAGCACTACCAATGGCGCAAGCGTCCTTACCGACAAATGACTATTAACCATATGTCTAATCTTAGAATGCGTCTCTTTTGCTTTGCTAAAAACCTTATTACCGTTCATGCTCATAATATCGGTAAAAGCTCTTGATATCTTTAATTTCTAGTGCTTGCTTAATTTTAATGATGATAAATAGAAATCTGAAAGCTGAAGACTCGTTTCCACTACTCTCTACACTCTACCCGGCTACCTCACCCTTACCACTTAACCAGTGGCTTAGAGATATTGTTAGCCTTGTCATAAGTTCTGACAGATATGGGGAAGAAGCCTTTTTTCTTTGGCGTGTAAGTAATATAAACTCGTTTATTTGTTTTTACTCTCTTGTCAACAGTCTTCAATATTCATCAAAAAAGCGCACTTTTACGTCCTTAAATTAAGCCATTCTCGGGCAGCCAAAACTTACTTTGTTTAGCTATGTTTCGATTTATTGCAATTACGGTAATTAATAGACTAGCTTTACAATCCGATTGAAAGGAGTGTTTTTATGTCCTTAGGAATGAAAAGGATGGTTGTAGCCCTAATCGTAATATCCGTCGGTGTTGGTCTTGGCTTTATAATATGGGGAATTATTATGCAAAGCTTAGCAGCCAGCAATGAAGGCCTCTTCAATGATGAGATTGCAAATTATTTTATCAAAAGCAAGGAAGTCAGAGATAGCGCAGCTACGGGCTCTCAGCTGAACGAAGACTTAGTGCAAATTCAGCAACGGCCGTCTATGCTTTTATATCTCAAACTTGTTGGCATAGGTAGATTGCTCGTCGGAATATTTGCCTCTCTCATCGGGATACTGATTGCGCTTCTCGTTATGCCGGTCAAGATGGGCGAAAAAATAGGCGAGATGCAGCAAGAGATGATGAAAATGAAACAAAAGATGGCCTCTGATCCGGGCGGTTCAGCCCAAAAACCTGAATGATAGAGCATGCATAATTGCTTTAGGTTTAGGAAACGGGTGGCTTAGCTTAGCTATTAATAAATATAAAAAAGCGAGCTCGAAAGCTCGCTTTAGTTGTTTTTATGTAATCTAATACAATTATTCTTTAGGATTATCAGGATCTGGAACGCAAGCTTCAACAGGACATACTTCAGCACACTGCTGAGTATCAAAATATC
>LAZR01001095.1_pt1 | contig 17949 bp, 16 predicted proteins | sample 329461 | NCBI WGS metagenome assembly LAZR01 (sample SAMN03002196, study PRJNA259156) | marine sediment metagenome | biome: sea floor; feature: Hydrothermal impacted sediments; material: marine sediment; isolation source: Loki non-amplified sample from Loki's castle hydrothermal vent sediment ...
TTCACGATGGTTGATCGTCGTCGTAGTTTACATCGCATTATGTTGGCACACCCGCCTGCTATCTTAAAAAATGGCTTAGCAACCTTTATTCCCTACGCCGCAGTTGTTGAACGAATGGGAGATCATCGTGCACCTTTACCTGCTTTTGACAACTCCTCGGCCGTTAGCTTAGCTTATAAACAACTTTGGCAGGATATTAAGGCGACATTAAGCGAGTTTCGTCGTTAGCAGAGTGATAATAGTTAAAATGTTCTTCTAACCATTGTTGGTAGGTCTGCAATAACATTGACGTTGAAGAGTGTTCACTGAAATCCTCGCCAGCAACTCGCCAATTATCAAGCGTATTATATTCATTTAGCATCGTACTGCTCCTTAAGAAAATTAAACACTTAAGGAGCACAATATCATCAGTTTATGACATCAAAATGACACGCCGTCTGATAATCAAGCTTTTGTTATCGACCAGCAATAATGGATTTTAGTATTACGTTCAAAATCTTGCGGTAAAGTCGCACGGCTAATATCTTTAATTGTCAAATTAGATAGCGCATTGATATCCATTTTGAAATCACGACGGTTTGTCGAAAACAATAAAATACCATCATCGGTCAGTAAATTGGCAGCTGAATTAATCAGTGAAATGTGATCACGTTGAATATCAAATACACCATCCATTCGTGTCGAATTCGAAAATGTCGGGGGATCAAGAAAAATAAGACCGTAGCGCTGTGCTGATTGCTCAGCCGTTTTTAACCATTCTAAACAATTAGCACGAATGAACTGATGTTGCTCGCCCATAAAACTATTTAATGCCAAATTATCTTGCGCCCATTCTAAATAGGTATTCGACATATCAACAGTTGTTGTTGATTTAGCATGACCCGCTGCCGCATAAACAGTAGCAGAACCAGTGTAAGAAAATAGATTCAAGAAATCCTTACCAGCAGCTTGTTCGGCAATCATTTGTCTTGTAATTCGGTGATCTAAAAATAAACCGGTATCAAGATAATCGGTTAGATTTATCCAAAAAGATAAGCCAAACTCACTAACTTTTAAGCGTTGTTTTTGTGAACCGTGAGATTCATATTGCTGGGTGCCACGTTGTTTTTGTCTTAATTTAAGCACAATGTGTGATGCAGGTAATGACAAGACATGCGGAATGGCTGCCATTACATCATTCAATCGCTGAACGGCTTTTTCAGGATCAACAGATTTAGGCGGAGCATATTCTTGCACATGAACATAATCACCATAAACATCCACCGCTACCGCGTATTCTGGTAAATCAGCATCATAAAGACGATAACATTCTATTTGATTCTTTTTTGCCCATTTACCAAGATGTTTTAGATTCTTTTTCAAACGATTGGCGAACATCGCTGCATGTTCAGAAGGTTCATAAGTTGATTCAACTTGCCCTTCTTCTTCGTCAACATCAATTTGTTTAACGACGTGTTCTTCACGCTGTGAATGCAGTGATACTGGTCGTGGCGCGCGATAACACAAGACTTGGCAAGCAATCGGTCCATTATCAAATGGAAATTGTTCGAAGATCGTTAAACCAGTAAATTTACCTAGTTTGTCATTATCCGTGATCAGCGTAGTACGCCATGCCGGAAATGACTCGCTGACGATATTACCTAAACTTTCATAAAGATGATGTAATTCAGAAACATTACCCATACGTTCACCATAGGGTGGATTACACACCACCATACCGCTGACAGGTAATGATTTAGCTTGTGACGGCCAATCTAATAAATCACGTTGTTCAACGCTAATTCGATCAGATAACCCGATTTCTGCAATATTAGCCCGAGTCGCTTCAACAGCTTTAATATCCGCATCGCCACCGGTAATATGAGGTAATCGTGCAAGACCGCTATGACGTCGACGTTCGGCTTCTGCTTTTAAACGTTTCCATGCTGCTTGGTCATGTTGTTTCCAATAGATAAAACCAAAATAATCACGCAAATAACCTGGCGCAATATCAGCTGCCATCATCGCAGCTTCAATTAAAAATGTACCAGAACCACACATTGGATCAATCAAACCCCAGCCTTGTTTAGCAAGACGTGGCCATTCGGCTGATAATAAAATAGCGGCAGCTAAATGTTCTTTTAATGGTGCAGGCGTATTTTGTACGCGATAACCACGTTTATGGAGACTTTCACCCGATAAATCAATACTGACAATCGCTTGATTATTTTTAAGATAAACATTGATCCGAAGATCGGGTTGTAATAATTCAACCGAAGGCCGCTCCCCCGTTTTTTCACGAAAGCGATCTACAATGCCGTCTTTTACGCGCTGAGCGCCGTATTGTGTATGATGTATTTTAGAACGAAAGCTATTAAATTCAACCGCAATCGTACTGCCTTCTGCATCAATATGATCTTCCCACGGTAACTCATAAATGCCTTGATATAACGCATCGGTCGTTGTTGCTGAGAAATGAGCAATCGGCATCAATACGCGAATAGCCACCCGAGACCATAAACAAACACGGTATGCATCTTCCAAACTGCCGATAAAACGTATATTACCCTGCTCTTGTTTGGTCTCTTTTATGCCCATTTCTGCTAATTCTTTAGCTAATAAAGGCAGCATGCCGCGTGCGGCGGTGACGGTAAACTTATGTGTCATATTTTATCCTGATATAATTCCAAGCTATTTTAATACAGGTAACAATATTCATGGCTATTAATGACAAACAAAAGCTTTATCTAAAGGGCTTATCACATCCACTTAAACCTGTTGTTATGATTGGTAACAAGGGTTTAACTGAGACTGTGCTTGCCGAGATTGAAAATGCTCTCGCCCATCACGAATTAATTAAAGTGCGTGTTAGCGGACAAGAAAAGGCAGAACAAGCTGAAATGATTCAAACGATTGCGCTCAAAACCAGCTCAAATTTAGTAATGGTGATTGGTCATATTGGTGCTTTCTACCGCGCAGCAAAAGAACCTAAAATCCAATTACCCAAAAAATAAGTCTTACACTTAAGGATGTCCTGATGATTGAAAAACCTGCTGATACCGAACAAAAGATCGAAAAGATTCTAGCTGAACGTTGGAGTGGTCGCGCTTATGATCCAACAACACCAGTAAGCAATGAACAAGTTACTGCGATCTGTGAAGCGGCACGTTGGGCACCTTCTTGTTTTGGTGATGCGCCATGGCGTTATATTGTTTGGAATCGCCATGAAGATGAAGCTAGCTGGCAAAAAGCCCTTGAATGTTTAGTGCCAGGTAACCAAGCTTGGGCAAAAAATGCCTCTGTATTAATTTTAGCCGCTTCAGTTCAATCATTTAGCCACAATGATAAACCTAATAATTGGAATGGTTACGATACCGGCGCAGCCAGTGTTAGTTTGTGTGTGCAAGCATCAGCAATGGGGTTAATGAGCCATCAAATGGGTGGTTTTGAGGCGGATAAACTTAAAACAACATTTGCGATTCCTGACAACATAAACTTATGGTCAATGATTGCTATCGGGCATCCTGCTGCTCTGGATACATTAGATGAAGAACAATTAACGCAGGAACTTAAAGCACGTGAACGTCGTCCTTTAGTTAGCCAGTTTTATGCTAATGATTGGAATATTCCGCTTAATTGAGGAGAATGAAAATGAAACCAGTGTTACTAATTGCCAGTTTACTTACTGCGGTGCCGGCTTTTGCAGCCGAGCAACTTTATTTAGATCGATTAGCAGATACCAATATTTGTCATCACTGCAATTTAACTGATGCTGATCTACAAGGAAAAGACTTGAACAGCGCTGATCTTAGCGAGGCATTACTAAAAGGTATCAACCTTAGTAAGGCACAATTAGTTGGCGCGTGGTTTACCCATTCAAGAGTTCAAAATGCACACTTTGATAATGCTGATTTATCGACTGCTTTAATGGACAATGCCGACTTCACTGGCGCTAGTTTTAAAGGAGCCAATCTTACGAATGCCAAGCTAAACTTCTCAGATTTAACCAATGTTGATCTAAGCGATGCGATACTGGTTGATACTGAGCTGCGTGGCGTCACTTTTTGTAATACCACGATGTCAGACGGCAAGATTAATAATGAAGGATGTTCGGCCTCTGAACCCGCATCTAAATAACGATCTTCACCTGTAATATCTCTACGCACTTCAATAGCCGCTTACGATACAATAAGCGGCTATTTTGCTTCTAATCGTTTGATACTATTTTGAAAGACACACTACAACAGCTCGAAAAAATACTTGATACAGCGATGTTATCGGATCAATTTCCGCTGCGTCGTAGACTGCAGAATTTGCGTAAACAGACTGATATTAAGCCAGAACAGCTCGACAGATTGCAATCGCAAATTAATGCATCAGTAGAACGCCGAGCATTACGCCAAAAAAATATTCCTAAACCTGAGTTTGAAGAAGGTTTGCCGGTCATAGAGCGCCGTGAAGAAATAGCTAAAGCGATAATGGACAATCAGGTCATTATTCTCAGTGGTGAAACGGGTTCAGGTAAAACCACCCAATTACCTAAAATATGTCTTGAATTAGGCCGTGGTGTTGCAGGAATGATAGGTCATACCCAACCGCGTCGAATTGCTGCCAGAACCGTCGCCACGCGTATTGCTGAAGAGTTAAAAAGTGAACTCGGTGACATCGTCGGTTATAAAGTACGTTTTCATGATCAAGTGAAAGCCGATCGCAGTTACGTTAAGTTAATGACCGATGGTATTTTGCTGGCTGAAACTCAAAACGACAAATTTCTCAATCAATACGACACCATTATTATTGATGAGGCGCATGAACGCAGTCTTAACATCGATTTTTTATTAGGTTATCTCAAACAATTATTGCCTAAACGCCCAGACCTAAAGGTTATTATCACTTCAGCAACCATTGATACCGCCCGCTTTTCCGAACATTTTAATAATGCCCCCGTCATCGAAGTCAGCGGCCGTACCTTCCCTGTTGAAATTCGTTATCGTCCACCGATGGGTGATGATGACGAACAACGTGGTTACGACATGGTACATGGCATTGTTGAAGCCGTTGATGAGTTATGCCGCGAAGGTCAAGGCGACATTTTGGTATTTTTGTCCGGCGAACGTGATATTCGTGATGTATCTGAAGCGTTGCGCAAACATCATCCGCCTAAAACAGAAATTTTGCCTTTACTCGCTCGTCAATCTGCCGTTGAACAAAATCGTGTCTTTAAAACCGGTGGTCATCGTCGTATTGTTTTAGCCACCAATGTTGCTGAAACATCGTTAACCGTGCCGGGTATTCGTTACGTCGTTGATCCGGGTTACGCCCGAATTAGCAGATATAGTGTGCGTAATAAAGTTCAACGTTTACCGATTGAAAAAGTATCACAATCAAGTGCTAACCAACGCTCAGGTCGTTGTGGTCGTGTTGCCGCCGGTGTTGCCATTCGCTTATATGATGAAGATGACTTTAAAAACCGCCCTGCTTTTACCGACCCCGAAGTATTAAGAACCAATCTAGCTTCTGTTATTTTGCAAATGTCGTCATTGAACTTGGGCGAGCCAGCTAAATTCCCTTTTATCAATCCGCCGCCGGACAAGATGATCAATGACGGCTTTCGTCTACTAGAAGAATTAGACGCCGTTGATAGAAGCCGAAAACTAACGGCAACGGGAAGACAGCTTGCTCAATTACCGATTGATCCACGTATGGCCAGAATGTTATTGGCGGCTCAAAAACTCAACTGTGTCACCGAATTATTAATTATTGCCAGCGCTTTGAGCATTCAAGATCCACGTGAACGCCCGATGGATAAACAACAAGCTGCGGATGAGGCTCATAACAAGTATAAAGATGAACGCTCAGACTTTTTAGCGTTTATTAAGTTGTGGGAGCTTTATCATGATAAGAAGAAACATCTCAGCCAGAACAAATTAAGACAATATTGTAAAGAACACTTTTTGTCGTTTTTGCGCTTACGTGAATGGCATGATATTCATCAACAATTACACGTACAAGTCAGCCAAATGGGCATCAAACCCAATCAAGTGCCGGCAGATTATAAAGAAATACATCAAGCCTTGTTGTCTGGATTACTGAGTAATATCGCGGTTAAAAGCGATAATAAAGAATACACCGGTACACGAAATCTAAAACTCCATATTTTCCCTGGTTCTGCCTTACATAAAAAAGGCCCTAAGTGGATTATGGCAGCAGAATTAGTCGAAACTGGTCGTTTATACGCCCGTATTGCCGCCAAAATTGAACCTGAATGGATAGAACCTGTTGCTGGTGATTTAGTGCGAAGACAATACTCTGATCCGCATTGGGAAAAGAAACCCGCACAAGTTGTCGCCTTTGAACAAGTGTCGTTATATGGTTTACCGATTGTACCGCGACGTCGCGTTCATTTCGGGCCGATTGATCCAGTTATGTCGAATGAAATCTTTATTCGCGATGCCTTAGTGCAAGGCGATTGGTTTTGCCGTGCTCCCTTCTTTCAACATAATCTCGACTTGATTGAAAACATTGAATTACTCGAACAAAAGTCACGACGTCGTGATGTATTGGTTGATGACAATGTGTTGTTTGAATTTTATAAAACTCGTATTCCTGCTCATATTACTAATGGTGCTGGTTTTGAAAAATGGCGTAAAAAAGCCGAACACGACAATTCCAAACTGCTGTTTTTAACGCGCGAAGACTTGATGCAACATCAAGCGGATCACGTTACTGCTGATAGTTTTCCCGATCAGATCTTGGTTAATCGTGTGCCTTTAGCTTTGGAATATCATTTTGAACCGGGAAAAATGCATGATGGCATCACCCAAACCATTCCATTATCGTTACTTAATCAAACCAACCCAGATCGATATGAATGGTTAGTACCCGGTTTATTACGCGATAAGGTGATGTTTTTACTGAAGAGTTTGCCAAAAACACAGCGTCGTCATTTTATTCCTGTACCTAAATATGCAGATGATTGTTTACGGAGTATGTCACCCGATTCAGGGGCGTTATTACCTGCATTAAGTGAACAATTGCGTAAATTAACCGGCGTAGAAATTCCGCTTTCGGCATGGAATATCAGTGACTTACCGTTATATTTACAAATGAATTTTCGGTTGATTGATGAAGCAGGAAAACTCATTGCTGAAGGTCGTGATTTAGATGCACTTAAACAAACTTGGGCTAAACAAGCCGCAGCGAGTTTCCGCCAAATTCCAGATAGTGATTATGAACAACAAGGTTTAACACGTTGGTCATTTGGCAGATTACCTGAACAGATCACCTTGCAGCAAAATGATCTAGAGATGACCGCTTATCCTGCTTTGGTTGATAAAGGTGACGCCGTTGATTTAACGCTGATGGATACGCTTGCTCAGGCCCAAACCCAAACTAAGAAAGGCTTACGTCGTTTGTTTATGTTGGCTCAAGCTGATGCGATTAAATACCTTCACAAACATCTGCCTGATATCAAACAAATGTGTCTGCATTATGTAAATGTTCCGCCCGCACCTTTTGCAAATGTGGAAAGTGATACCAAACAAACACCATCTGAACAGCTTAAAATGGATCTGATTCATGTTGCCTTTGATCGCTGTTTTTTATTGGCCCAACCAGCGATTGTCAGCCAACAAGATTTTGAACATCGCTTAGAGAATAAACGCGGTCAACTGATCAATATAGCTGTTGAACTTGCCCAACAAATTGCTCATCCTCTTACTGAATATCATGCCATTGCCAAGCGCTTGTCAGGCAAAATGCCACTGACTGCCATCAATGCAGTGAAAGATATACGCGAACAGCTTAATCACCTGCTTTATCAAGGTTTTGTCCATAATACCGCTGATGAGGCATTAAAGCGTCTCCCCGCTTATTTTCAAGCTATAGGCCAACGTTTAGATAAACTAACAAGTGATCCAACACGAGATAAACAGTGGACAATCGATATTGCACCGCATTGGCAACGTTATCTTAATAATGTTGGTAAACGAAATTCAGATGAGTTTGAACTTTATCGTTGGATGCTGGAGGAATATCGTATTTCTTTATTTGCTCAAGGCATTAAAACCGCTTATCCAATCTCGGCTAAGCGACTCGAAAAACAATGGACGTTGTGCTGAGTCATTAATACTTTAATTTAGCTAAAACAGCTCACAAAAAAACCTCTCATCGTGATGCAATGAGAGGTTTTTTTAAGACAATAATAACGAACTAAAATTACCGTAATAAGAAATAGTTACTATCACCATCCAATAACATTTGCGTGGTGAAACTACCAAACATAAAGCCATGAATTTTACCATGACTAAAAGCGCCCATCATTGTTAAATCAATATGATGTTCTTGTTGATACTGACTTAATTTCACAAGCGGATCACCCGTTAGTGCCGTCGTTTTAACGATACATTTCGATGAAGACAATGCCGTTTCAACTTCATTGACTAGCTGTTGTGCATCTTCGTTATTTTTCTGAACACTTACAATATGGATATTTAATGACTGAGTAGAAAACATGTCTTTATTGATAATGTCTATCGCTTTTTTAGATAACGGGCTGCCGTTATAGGCCAGCATTAAATGACGGGGAGCAACAAATGACTTTTTCACAATCATCAATGGTCTCTGAGTAGATCTAATAGCGTGTTCTAATTGTGAGCCTAATCCCTTTTTATCATCTTGATGATCTTCACCTGTAGCGCCTAAAACGATCATTTCGATGTCCATATCAAGATCAAGTAAAGCTTGTGAAACACTACCGTGACGCTGTTTTATGTTGATATTAGTAACGTTAGCTTGCTCAGCTCGCTGTTCGGCTTTACTTAAGATTATTTTACCTTCAGCAATCAACCGTTTACTTTCAAGTCGCTCTTCATCTGTCAGATCATGCAACAAATTTTCAGTCATATTGGGCGTGAAATTGCCTTCATGATCAGGGTGTTCACTAACGTGAGAGTGCTCAATCGTATGCAAAAATGTAATCGGCAGCTGACTATTATTGGCAAGCCAAATCGCATGCTCAACTACTGAGCTACTCAATGGCGAACCATCAATACATGCCAGAATGTATTTCTTATCTGTAGTCATTATTAATGCCCTCCCATGATTTTTTCGATTTGTTCAGGTTTGTCATGCACCGCAAACTTATCTAATAAGGTCTCACTCGCTTCATTTAAGCCAATAATACTGACATCAGCACCTTCACGACGTAACTTAATAACCACCTTATCTAAAGCAGCCACCGCGGTAATATCCCAAAAATGAGCACGATGAACATCAATCACCACATTATCAACCGCTTCTTTATAATCAAATAAATTAATGAACTTATCTGAAGAATTAAAGAAAATCTGCCCTACTACGTTATAGCTACGAGTATTTGTCGTCTCATCATAATTAGATTCGATATACATAAATTGGCTTAGACGCTGCGCCATAAATAGCGCGCCAATCAATATTCCCGTAAAGACTCCGAACGCTAAATTGTGTGTCCATACGACAACAATAACAGTCGCAATCATGACTACAGAAGCACTTTTAGGGTTTGTTCTAAGCTCTTTCAATGATGTCCAGTTAAATGTACCAATAGAGACCATGATCATCACAGCAACTAAGGCAGCCATAGGCACAATCTTCAGTATGTCACTTAAAAATACCACTAGAATTAATAACACTACACCAGCTGTCATTGTCGATAATCGACCGCGACCACCTGATTTCACATTGATAATAGATTGTCCAATCATCGCACAACCAGCCATTCCTCCAATCATGCCAGAGCCAATGTTAGCGATGCCTTGGCCCTTACATTCACGTTTTTTATCACTTGTCGTATCAGTAAGCTCATCAATTACGTTAGCGGTCATTAAAGATTCCAATAATCCAACCACGGCAATTGATAATGAATACGGTAAAACAATCGCTAATGTTTCGAAGTTCAACGGGACATCCGGCCATAAGAAAATAGGTAAGGTATCGGGTAAATCCCCCATATCACCTATCGTACGCACATCAATTCCTAAAAAATAAACCAATGCGGTCAATGCAATAATATTAACTAACGGTGATGGCAATATTTTTCCGATCACTGGCAAATAAGGGAAAAGATAAATAATCCCGAGACCCGCTGCTGTTAATGCATATACATGCCATGTCACATTAAGTAATTCAGGTAGTTGTGCCATAAAGATCAGAATAGCCAAGGCATTTAAAAAACCTGTCATTACCGACTTAGAGACAAAGCTCATAAATTTATGTAGGTTTAGGTAACCGGCAACAATCTGCAAAATCCCAGCTAGGATAGTCGCGACTAGAAGATATTGCAGTCCGAAGTCTTTGACAAGCGTAACCATTAATAGCGCTGTTGCTGCTGTTGCAGCTGAAATCATTCCTGCTCGGCCTCCCACAATCGAGATAATCAACGCAATCGCAAACGAGGCGTAAAGACCTATTTTAGGATCAACACCTGCAATAATTGAAAATGCAATGGCTTCAGGGATGAGTGCAATGGCTACGACAATTCCGGCGAGAATATCGCCACGAACATTGCCCAACCAGTCTTTTTTAGCCGATAACAGCATTATTTATTCCTTAAAAATTATATTGGATTATTGGGCGACGTTAAGTTGATACACAGCGACGCTAATAATGCTCGAAGTATCTATCTTTGATGAAATAGAAAAATTGAAAGTGTGCATGGCATTATCATTTTTATTACGCCAAATAGTCGCAAAATTATACAGGAAAATGATATCTTTTTTTGATTTGCATACAGTCTGACTGTACATAGTAAGCATGCATGCTATATTAATTGTCGAATTTGTAACGTTAACATTTACGGAGAAAAAATTTGAATAATAATCAATTTAAATCTAAAGGTAATACTGGCCTTTTATTCCTAGCAGGAATTGTTACGATTGTTTTAGCTGGTTCTTATTTTTATCTTGATTATCAAGTAGATTCTCGCGCCAATGAAAGTATGTTATCCCTTGTTGATGAGGCTCATGCTCAGGGCGTTTTGCTGAGTTATTCTTCGATTGAAGCTTCACCACTCAATCAAACAGTTGAAATTGTAGATCTCACTGTTATAGGAAATGAACTAGAACCAGATGTCCAACTTGGTAAGGTCGTCATGAAAGGCTTCCGCTGGCAAGATTTAACTAATGAGCAAAACAAGTTTCCTTTAGCAATGAGTATTGATATCTATAATGGTGAACTTCACCTTAAAAAAAGTATGATCGATACTAACCCAAACTTGCAAGCATTGGCTCGTATTTTAGGTGACACTATCCCGTTCACTACGAATATCATGTATAAATTTAATCCGGAACTAAACCTGTTAAACGTATCATTGAAACAAGCTGTTGAAGATAATTTTTCATTTGATGGCAAAGTTTTATTAGGCAATATGGCTTGGCTGACAACGCTTGATCAACAACAAGCACAAATACCGGCTAAAACAATGTCAGCGGCAATGAATTCGACTTTAAATAAGTTTTCTATGACCTATCAAAATAAAGGAATAATTGAAAAAATAAGAGCCGATATTAGTAGTCAAACTGGACAATCGACAGAACAATTAACCCAAAACAGCATCGCTCAATTAGAACAATTACAACTTTCATCCGCACAGCACTGGGGTCCGGTCTTTACACCATTCATTGATGAAATGATTAAGTTCAGCAATGATCCAGAACAATTAAAGCTCGACATCTCACCGCTTAAACCGTTAACGAGCCAAGATTTACTGCTTGGTTTTCTGGGTGGTGAAGCTAATCTTATTAAGCTTATAGAAGATGCCCATCTCGCTCTTGAAGCTAATTGAACAATTTTAAAACATCATTAAACATATTTTAACGTGAGTTATTCACTTCATTTTTTAGGTAACGGCCATGTCACTGTCTAAACAATTATTACTGTTAATTAGTCTTATCTTTTTCATCGTCTTTTCAGTTAATTTTGTGCTTAGCATGAGCAACATTAAAAGTTACCTAGAAGTAGAATCAGAAATTCATGTTCAAGATACCGCGACCTCTTTAGGCCTATCCCTAAGCCCTTATATGTCGAATGAAGACGACCCAATCATTCGCACCATGATGAATGCTATTTTTGATATGGGCTACTATAAGGAAATGACCTTAGTCGATGTCGATGGCAAAAATTTAGTCACTTTAACAAGCGGTGAAGAGGTAGCTGGCGTGCCATCATGGCTCGTTTCTCTAGTGCCGATGAAGGTGGCTACGGCCGTCTCAGAAATCAGTTCTGGCTGGAACATTAGCGGCACTATATCCGTTAGTACTAATCCTGCTTATGGCTATTTGAAATTATATGAGCAAGGCAAAAATACGCTTAAATTCTCCTTGATTATTTTCTTGATTGCGATTGGTCTATTAGCGTTAACACTACGCTTTACTTTACGTCCTCTGAGGGCAATTGAAAAACAAGCTAATGATATTTCAGCAGGTAATTTTACCGTTATTGAAAACTTACCCTGGACCCTTGAAGTAAAAAATGTAGCTCAATCAATGAACAGTATGTCGCTTAAGATTGGCGCTATGATCGGTAGGCTCAATAGCAAACTGGCCTCATTAAGTGAAAATTTAAAACGTGACCCACTGACTCAATTGCTTAATCAATCGACTTTTTATGTAAATTTAAAAGAAATGCTGTCAGCAGGACAATCGGGTTATGCAGCTATTATTAAATTTGATGACCTAGCGGCTATTGCCAAAAATAAAGGCAATGAAGCCGTCAATCAGCTATTAATAAGCTTTGCAAATATATTAGAAAGTGCCCAACAATTAGAGCCTCGTTCAAGTGTTTATCGACTTTATGGTTCAGAGTTTGCTCTACTCTGCCCAAGCTTAAATAAACCAGAAATGACTGCACTCGCTGACACATTAAAAATAGATATCGCCGATCTTGGTGAGCAATATGATATTGATGACCTCGTCCATATGGGCATCATCCGCTTTGAACGCAGTAGTGACTTTAAAAAATTATCACCCGCCATGATTGAAGCCTATGAACAAGCCAGAAAAATTGGTCATAACGCATATTACATTCAAGAACAAAGTATGAGTTCAATGAGTGAGTTAGACTGGAAAGCCACCATTAATAATGTCATTGAAAATGACATGCCAGAAATAATGTTCACATCTATTGCCTATAATCATGATAACGAAATACCGGTTAAAGTGATGGAAGAAGCCTTTACTGTAGTCAAAGATTCTGTCGGCAACTCGCTCTCTATTGGTACCTTCTTTTCGATGGCGCAAGAGTTCGGCTTAGAAGAAGAATTAGATAAATGTATATTAGTATGTAAAAACTGTCATCAAGAGATTCATGAAGGTGTATCTACCATATAAAATATGGCTCCAGGGGCTAGGTTCGAACTAGCATCTTCTTCGTTAACAGCGAAGCGCACGGCCAATTGTGCTACCCTGGAACAATTCTATCAAAAATCATTATCATGCAACATACAGTGCGAAGTAATCATATTTACTTCTTTAAATCGTTTCACAGCCAAAGCAAACTTATGTGCCTGCTTCAAATCAGAGAAATCGAAATCTTGATCTCTCATCCCAGTGCTGAGCATAAATCCACCACCAGAATGTTCTCCACCGTGCTTCTTGGCAATCTCATCTAGCACATTGTCAAAATCCATATCCTCTTCACGTTCATTTGGATCGTATTCTACATTAATTGTTATATATGGATACTTCATTACTTCTTATCCTTTCCTGTATCATCCATACCATCATCCATGTGAAACCACATTGATGGAATTGGAAGGTCATCTTCGTCAGGCTCTCTGTTATTATAATACTTATCTACTTCTTGTAGATATATACTTTGCTCAGCAGATTCTACGGCCTCGACGCAATATGAGCTTCGAATAGTCCACACTGCATCCTGTGCTGAGTAACCTTCATTGGCTATCAACATTGCCGATAATGCAGTACCAGTGCGTCCGTGGCCAGCCTCGCAGTGAAAGCACACCGTGTTCCAACCTTTCTCCATAATATATGAATGCAAGGCTTCCCAAAACGATAACTTTACACGTGGCACACCAAAATCAGGCCACGGTACCATGATTTCTTCAAAGGTAACATTCACATGCTTAGCTAACTGAGGAATCCTAGCAGACGATGGAACATCAGATGTTCTGGTAAAGTTTACCATAGCATCGCCAGTAAAATCCAAAGCACCATGCATATCTGCTGCAAAATATCCAATCTTGTCTATCTCTTTTATTTTCTGCGGACTATGCCTACATTGTACTATGTATCTCATGCTACTTTAAATACCTTTCCCAAGTCCCGTACCTTGCCACCGGGGATTTGAAACTTACTTTTAGATTTTATTGGCACAAGCAGTTTGGAATATTGATCATTTTTGCCCTTCATTTTCCGTTTTCTACGCAACAGTCCAGTCACCTCACTAGGTGTCAACTTAATATATTTTCTTTTGCTCTTTCCATCCTCCGACCAAAGAGTAAACTCAGTTTTCTTTCCAATACCATATACATACAGCCAAGATAATCTACCATGATTATCTGTAGCACATGGAGCACGTACAATAACATTAGCCTTATGAAAATTCCTCTTAACATTCTTAATACTTTGAACCTTCTTGTGTAACTTAAAATACAAATCAGATACACAAAGCGCTGCACATCCAGGATTTAAAGCAATTGAATCAAGGTCATCTTGCTGTGCTATTTTATTGAACCACCAACCATTATTGTGTGCAATGTTAGTAGTCTTATTCATTACAGTTACTATATCTGAAATTTCTTTATCACTTAATACTGAACTCTTTCTGTTAAATGAGGTTACGATATTTTTCCATAACATATATGTATACCATGTGCATGTGGCCCATGGAATACCACCAAATCCAGAAGACCAATTACCTGAATGGAAATTTTTAAATACCTTTGGCAATTTATGAAAGCTTATAATACTTCCCTTCATCATTTTTTGATACATATTCTCGCGGGAAATATTTTTCCCTTTGCCAATATGTCTATACTCGCCGTAGCATAATGACTTACCAACCTTAGCAAACAGAATTGCCGCCGCTCCTAACAGCCAGTCGGCATGTTCAGAGTGTTTAATATAAGCCCAATTATGCAGGACAGAGATAGAATAATAGAAAAATATTTTCATATCTTCATATGAAGACGTGCGACTCAAATGCAATCCTGCACGAACACCCTTCTTAAATCGAGTTCTGTTTATTTTAACATCCTTCTCACCTTGCGGCACAAGAACGTCTCCAACATTCGGCTTGAACGTTGTAACAAAAGGTATTTTATTAAGCACACAATGGATAGCGGCATGGCTAGCCAAAGTATGTCCTGCACCATATACCACAGTACCAGTTTTGAATTGCTTTGCTTCCTTTTCCCATTTAAGCAAATCATTGTGCGGTATGACAATATTCTTTACTGTTACACTCTTTGGAATATAGTTTGGTGATACTGCACTAATAGTTGGTCCACCACGAGCCTGTACCAATTTCCAAGGTACATTGTATGTGTCATTTACATAAACAGCTTCCAAGTATACCGTTTGCTTTTGTTTTAATCCAGAAGCCTTTAGGAACACTGAAGAAAATTTGATTGGTGCAACGGGGAAACTGATACTATTATTTCCAGCAGTTGCTCCGTCATTACCTGCTCCAATAGATAAACCTCCACTACTCATGTATACAGAATTATATTTCACATTTGCAAAGTAAGGTCCAAGAATGATTTCTCCATTCTTATCTTGAGCTTTTACTTCTTTCCATAGTGCTAATAATTCCTTATTGGTTTTAATAACCCTGCTGTCCACAAAACCATGTCGAGGCTTTTCTGGGCAAGGGCGTGCAAAACATGGAAGTTTAGAATTCTTCTCGATTTGTTCTACATCTGTAATTAGCGTATGCTTTGGATTCAAAGTAAGTGAACGCAATGAATAAAATTCCTTACCCTTATACAAATGCTTAAGGCCGTACATTACTCCTTTGGCCTTTTGTGTCTTCGCTTTAATTGTTTTCGTCATAACTTGCTTGAATGCCTTTCCAGATTTGTTCTTTTGTAATGTGAAGTGGACTGATTCTTGATATGGAATGATAGGTGAGTACCACATATCAAATGGCTTAATCGTATGTAATTTAATAAATTTATGAGAAAACTTTTTCATACTTATGAATATAGTATTGTCGCACTTTGGTATCACTTCCATTTTAATTTTGGCAAAATCAACCTTTTTTATGTTCTTTTTCTTCTTTGCCATAGTTTGCTCTAATTATAATGCCGAATGTACTATATGTAATTATAAAAAACGTAGTGATATATTAATAGTTCATCATATAGATCATAATAGACAAAATAATAAATTACCTAATCTAGAAATTCTATGCCGTAATTGTCATCATGAACATCATTTGGATAATTAATACTTAGTAACCAACCCCTGCCGTTAAATGGAGGTGCCCATGTTACAGCAGGCAACATAATTATGATATGTTCCCACCAACCTCTTGGCTCTAAGATTAATACTTAAACCAACCAATCAAATTAGATTTATCAAAATCTAATTCTTCATAATCCATCTCGCGTCTTGTATAATAAAACTGTTTTGTTTCTTTTGTATGTTCTTCATATTTAAATCTATTACCAGAAATATCATAATCGGAATGTTCTCCAACACAAAGTTGAAACAACTCATGCCAATACTCTTCTGACTCTTGTTGTTTATCTGTAAGTTTTAGTATGGCAAAAAATCTAACTCTAACTCTAAATATATCAACATTATCTTCATCATCTTCATCATCTTCATCTGGGCCATTTTGTTCTGTCCATTCTTCTTCATCAAAACACTCAGTCCAGTATCTATTACCATTCAATTCGACCATACCAGATAAAGGACCATCATAGTAATCAGAACTCCAAAGCCATTTGACATCTTTAGTCTTAACTTCGGAATAGTTTTGAACTATATTATCCGATTCTGGTAGTTGATCACGTTTCATTATTAGTCTTTTCCCCATTTTATCTTTGCCCAAAATCGTTCATGGAGATAATATAATATAGCCGATACTACATTACACCACATAGTAAGTTCTATAGATGCAAACCAATTTCCTATAACCAAATAAATTGTTGTAAAACTACCCACTACGGCTATAAGTCTCCACACTAAGCCTTTCGCTATAGAACGCCTTTTAGTATCTGGCATAATATCCTTTGTCGTTTTGGTGGGAGCGACAGGAATCGAACCCGCGTTTTCTCGATTAAAAGTCGAGCACAAAAACCAACATTTGTTACGCTCCCATTTTTGTAATCCACCATTTTTGTTCAATAGCTGTCTTTTTCGCATGACAATTTGAACAACGAATTTCACATTTATCTATTTCCTTTTTTATATTAGATAATGAAAAATTATTTGAAATCATTCTTGAAATGCTATTAATTTTAGATCCTTTTATATGATCAAATTCTAAAACAATAGGATTATCTTCGCCACAATCAACACAATGATTATCTAAGTAATACTGATAAACCCACTTTCTGGTTTTTTCAGTGTATTTTTTCTTATTCCTTTTAATTGTTTTTTTATGCTTATCTTTATTTTTAGAATAATACTGTTTGGATGCTACACTATTACATACCTTACAACTTGATTGTAACCCATCTTTTCTTTCTGACTTTTTACTGAAATCTGATTCGTTCTTAAACTCTTTACAAGATGTACACTTTTTCATATTAACATCCTCCTACCTATAGAATAGATATTAATAGATATTTGTTCTTAAAAGCCGATATATTTTTTCCAGTCTCACAAACCTAAAGCACTATATAGCCAGAACGCATATCCTATTATAGATATGCCAAGTCCGACAAACAATATTCGTTCTAAATATATCATTATATATCATCTATTGATATGTCTTCAGCGTCACAACTAAAAACAATACTTG
>LAZR01001096.1_pt1 | contig 17948 bp, 33 predicted proteins | sample 329461 | NCBI WGS metagenome assembly LAZR01 (sample SAMN03002196, study PRJNA259156) | marine sediment metagenome | biome: sea floor; feature: Hydrothermal impacted sediments; material: marine sediment; isolation source: Loki non-amplified sample from Loki's castle hydrothermal vent sediment ...
AACTGAATGAGCAGTGGGCAGATGAATATGAAGATGTAGTGATGACTGACGCAGAGTGGGAGGAAAAGCGGTGGGGGTTGATAGCCCAGGCTCAATACGACCAGAGGGGGGAGTGATGGAACAAGATAAATGGTGGGATAAGCATAGTGAGAAGTGGCGGCTATATCCGCATATGATTATGGAGCCCTCGCCTGAAGAGAATGGCTGGCGTTGTGACTACTGTAATGAGCTTATTCCGTGGGGTGAGCCCGATGAGGATGGTATGGTTTCCTGTGAATCGGATGTAGGTTGTACAGAACGAAAGAAGCCTTGTAAATGGTGCGGGGAATCACCTTTATGCGCTCCCGACTGTGTGGGAATCAGGATGCTATTCTCAGACCCAAAGGTGTACGTGGCTGGAGCCAATCCGTTTGAAGAGGGAAGAGATGATTAAAAAACAACTCTTCTTACTGGTTATTATTCTGACCATCTATGCTCCGGCAGAATTGACTAGAGCAATAATTGTTTATACTTCCATGGAGTGGCAATATATCTTTGAGATAGCTTTTATCTGGGTACTGTATGTAGCAGGGGTGATTTTAGCAGGAGTATTGATTTGGAGGACAAATGGGGGAGAAAAGAGACCAGGTACTTTTCAAGAGTCGAAAGAGCCATAGAGGGCAGCGGTATATAGAATGGCGCTATGCTGTTATGAACCAGGGCAGCTATCGCTGTTGCTTGTGTGGTAGCACCGCTGAATTAACCGCCGACCACATTAAACCCGTGGTCAACTACCCTGAATTGGCCTTTGATGTTAAGAATGGTAGAATCCTTTGTGAGCCGTGTAGACTAAAGGATATGTTAGCCTCATGGGAGGAAGGTAAGTTTGAGAGGCAGAGATGATTTTAGTTTGGATAGAGGTGCGCTGACTAAAGTATATTCTCAACAATTGCCTTACCAGAGGTTGTTAATTCGTAGCCCTCCAGAGGGAATCTTTTGTAGGCGACCTTAATTAACTTTTTAACATATAAAGACTGAAGAACGCTTGAACTTATAGAATAGTCAGTCTCCCCTCCGTACCCACAGCCACCCTCTTGAAGCCAAGGAGTTCCACGGAAAGCCAAGTCCCGGCCCAGTTCCCAATTTAAAGCCATTTTCTTTAAGACGTACTTTTGTTTTTTACCGAGTCGCATAGTTTACCTCCATAGTATTCTCGGGTAGTATTCCAGTAGTGCCCGGAATTGTTTGTCAGTCATTTAGTCCTCCTTAAACGTAGTCCTTTGCAGTACCGGAGCACTCCTAAGCAAGTTGGGCAATCAGGTAGCCCATTGACATACTGCTTGGAACCATCAGTATCACAGAAACCACAGAGTGTTTCATACATCGTATCGGGCGCACCCTTGATATGCAGATACGCGCTGTTATCCTCAGAAAGTTTTACACAAATCATCACTCACCATCCTTTTATTTAATATATTGCTGGCTTACAATTACTTCATTTGGGCTCGTCCAGCGTATCTCGGTGCCTTCTTTGAGGGTCTTCAGGCTCTTGACGGCCGCTGTCTTACTCTTAGCCGTCCCAAAGTGTATAAATCCCCCCTGGTCGATGAACTGCATATGGACTCTCATTACTCACCGTCCTTTATTTTATTAGAGCTTACCCGCTCACTGCTGCCCCCTAGCGGTCGATGAGACTAAGGGGCAGTGGGTCAAGGGGTTAGCTTAATCTTTCCACACGTTATATTTCAGCTCCCAATAGATATTAGCGTTCTCATCATCAAGTCTACCTGAAGTATAACCCTCCCCTATCTGCCTTGCTAATTCCTCTAGTTGATAATCCTCCAGTTCTCCCATCGTCCAGGTTTCCTCTTTTGTTACTTTCATTTCCTTACCTCCTACAGCCAGGATGGTAATATTTAGCTCCGATGAGCCACCATACCGACCTTTTATGGATTGGCTTGATACATTTAGCGCATATCATCTTTTTCATTTTGTTCTCTAAGCAGAGCGCCAACTCGACCCTCTCCCCATCGCAGCCATTTCAGCATGAATTGCCCTACAAAGAGGGCAGCCCGGGATCTCACCCAACTCATTCTTTCCAAAGTGATGCTTGACTGCTGCGATAAGCTCTTCCTCATCATTTGCTTTGTAACCACCACGTTTCCCGTCACCAAGATATACCCGATAACCTTTAAACGGGTCCCTTTCTATCCTCATCTTTAACCTCCAATGTTTAATTACCCATACTATACACCCCCAATAACTACCCTGTCAATGTGATTAATCCTTGTTTATCTAATAGGGTTGTGCAATAACTCTCTTAACCTCTTGAATACTCCCTTAATCAGCCTTATCCTCGAATATCATGCCTAAGTATTACGAGGGCTTGACTTTCCCAGGGTTCGGGAGTATGTTATAATTAGACCAAGAGCGATAGCCTCTAAAGCGATAGCGAGTGGAGGGCAGGGGCTATATTCTAAATCTCATTACCTCTGCCTGTATCTAGAATTCTTGTTTTACACACGAGCGTTACTATAACGTTATAAAATAACACCGTAACGCTCTGTTATACTTGACAACTATTAGAACCTGTGCTACCTTTTATTTGAAAGGGATCACCTGCTTTCACTGAATTGGGAGCGCCGGGGGTACAAAATGCTGGGAGAGTCGCCTGGTTTTGCTCCCATACCCCGGCCCCTCAAGGAGAATATGGCAGAACTTATAAACCTATTCTTTCTTACGGGCCATAGTGTTATATTGATGGGTGTGACTCTGGCTTGCTGTGCTGCCGGGGTTTTGCTTTTTAGATTGATTTCAAATAGGCTGGCCGGCTTTATCTACAAGGTGGGGAGATAATGCTTACTCAGAAGCAGGAGAGCTTCGCGCTTAATCTCTTCTCTGGGATGAAACAACGAGAGGCTTATCTTTCCGCTGGATACTCTGCAAAGCAACTTTCCTCTACTATTGACGAGAATGCCTCAAGGATGGCGGCTGACAGCAAGGTGAAAGCAAGAATCGAGGAGCTACGTCTTCCGGCTGTAAATTCAACAAAGATGCTAGTCGCTGAACGTGAAGAGAAACTATCAGAGTTTGGCCGCGAGACGATTGAGGGTAAGTTCGGAATCAGTAGGCAATCCAACATCGCAGCCATCCAGGAGCTCAACAAAATGGACAAACTCTACACTGACTCACCAGCCACCTACCAAGACAACAGGGTGGTCAATATCATTGTCTCCAGCGAAAAGGCTAAGGAACTCACCGAGAGGGTGGGGGACTTCGGGATATTTAATAGAGAGGAATAATGAAAGAATCAGCGTTTCAATTGGTTGTTTTATCACCGAGAGACAAGGAATTTGTTGCAGCAATGAAGCATATCAGACACACTATCGAGAAGAGGCGAAGGTTTATTAGTTTCTTGTATATGAGGATGATAGGGCGTATATAGTGGTATGGAAGTAACTAGGTACTATATATAGGGGGCACGATGATAAGACGACTATTATGCTTTCTTTCTTTCCATGATTGGGTGGTCCACGATCCCCCCTTTGGGTTGGGTATAACTCGTCATTGTCTGTGGTGTTTTCGGACAGAGGCGGGAAAAGACTAAATGACAACCAAGACAGCTGACACCGAGATAACCTTAAAGACTACTAAGGTCTACGAGGCTGTTCTTCAAGCCATGAAGGATGGTAAGAAGGGTATCCTCTTGGAAGGGGGAACATATTCTTCTAAAACCTACTCCACCCTCCAAGCATTGTATGTGGTGGCTAGCAAAGCTTCCAGTAAGTTGGATATTGATATAGTGTCTGAGTCCATCCCTCACTTAAAGGGTGGCTGTATTAAGGACTTCTTTAATATCCTGGCTGAAAGCTCCGAGAACAACGCACGTTATAACCAGACAGACCATATCTACAGGGGGGAAGGGTGGAAGGGAGTTATGACGTTCCTGAGTGCGGACAATGAGAAGGCACTTGGTATGAGAAGGGACATTCTATTTATCAATGAAGGGGATACTCTGTCCTGGGAGGTAGCCAAGGAGTTAATCAGCCGGACTAATATATTTATTATCATTGACTGGAATCCTAGAAGTGAGTTCTGGGTCCACGAGTATTACTTAGAAGACCCTAGGTGGGCATACGACCACTCGACTTACCTTGATGCCCTAGATGTCATACCTTTCGGTAAACGGGACGACATTGAGGACTTGGGCAGGAAAGACCCCAACTATCATAATATCTACGAATTAGGTTTACTTGGCAAGATTGAGGCGTTGGTATATCCTTACTTTGAGCAAGTAGATGAGCTGCCCCAAGGCGACTATTTCTATGGGCTGGACTTTGGTGGGGCAACTAAAGAATCAGATCCTACAGTGCTAGTTAAAAACACTATCATCGGTGAGAGACTTTACTCCGGAGAGATGTTTTTTATTAAGGGAATGACTAATGACCAGATTTCAAGGCAAATGGAACTTTGTCAGGTTAGCAGGATTTCCCCTATCTATCCTGACCCAAATGAATCAGACCGGACATTTGTGGCGTTAAAGAAACTCGGTTGGAATATCTTAGATACAGTAAAAGGTAAGGGGAGTGTGGAGTTTGGAATAAAGAGGGTCAACGAGTATTACCAACACTGGACCAGGGATAGTCTTAACTGTATCAAAGAACAGAGAAACTACAAGTTTTTAAAGAGGAAAGAGCCGGGGAGCGGTGCTGTATATCTTAGTGATGATACTACACACCAATGGAGTCACGGAATGGATGCTAGGCGGTACGGGGTAGCTTCTTACCTCTCTAGGGTAGGCCAGAAGTACAAGACCAGCCTATCGGTAAGAACGAGAACCAGCCAGACGGTATGGAGGAGATAGAATGAACGCAAATGTTTTAGAGGCATTGAGGTCAGTGGATGACTTGCTCACCAAGACGCTCGCCGAAGCTCCAGCGGTTACATCGAAGGAGCAGGTAGACAAGGAGTTACTTCTACAGGCTAGGATAAAAATACAAGAGGCTATAAGTATAATACTACGGGGGTAAGATAATGAAGGTTGCTGTAACACTACATAATGACAGGGTAATTGTGACGAATGAGGGCGTCACCCATTTCTGGCAAGATGGGGAATTTTTCTGTCTAAGGCAGGGGGAAGAAGATGCAAACGACAGGGTGGTGCGAATGTATGCCATTAGTAATATACATGATATTAAAATAACCTATGACGCATAGCAGATAGCCTTGTAGTAGACGAGGAGGGGGTATAGAAGTAATGGATACTAGCGAAACCTATATCAAGATGGCCGATTGCCCTGAGATACAGGGGATGCAAGAGCAGACCTATGTCGCTGAAGCCAAACAAGGCGATATAGTACGGCGTGGAGAGTTGGTTTACGCTGTTAATCCTACAACCTCACGTACCATCTGGCTCCCCCTTCAAGACGAGTTGCATCCGATGAGTGGCTTGACATGGATGGATTATGATAGGAAATGTGCTGAGGTTCAAGAACGATTTGGTTGGCTCACGAAGGAAATGGCTGGTATCCAGGTTGTAATGAAAGAGAAGCACGGTAAGGTGTGGGATGGGGAGGAGTGGGGTTAGACTATTACTGCCCTAAGGGAGAATGATGATAAATAGGCGAAGACGATTATATGTGAAGTGGCATAGGTGGTGGTATTCCGGGGCTAATCCGTTTGCCAATAAAGTAATTGTAAGGGAAGGTGCATCTATTCAAGAAGGTTTGGATTACATAGCTAATCATCTTTCCAGGTGGAGGCCAAATATAGTGATGTTATACGGTGGTTATACTGAGAGTGTTATGGTTAAGGAGAATAATGGACATAAACCAGAAGATACTTGAGTTTGCAGGGTTCAAGTTAAAGAACTATCGTAGTCCCACTTGTAATCATAATCCCCGATGCCAATTTTGGATAACACCTGACGGTCGCCATTGGCCACAGAGTGAATTGCCCGACTTCACTGACCCAGAATCGGGAATAGCCCACCTGTTCAAGTGGGTGGTGCCGAAGTTGAAAGCACATTATGAAGCCCTTTCTATTCCTGGTTATTGCCAGACAGCATTACCCCTCTTTGAAGACTGGGTTTATGAATGTATTATAGAGAATAAGGAGCCTGCCCTGTCCCTATGCTATGCGGTCGAGAAACTGATTGATTCACTGGAGACACCTACTAATAGTCTTAAGGGAATGAGTGCTCGATTGGCGACAGAGGTGAAGTGATGTATTTAGTGTTAAGTCCTGGATTACCTGATGGGGATTACTTAGTGCCTGGCAACCTGAAATGGCACGAAAGGTTAAGATTGAAACTATGCAAGAGACTGTTCTTGTCCGTTAAGAAGTCTCACTCTCTGCAAATCAGGACAACTACAGGGAGTAATTCTTCCTATCTAAGAGTGAGGTGAAGTGATGAGTCAAGATGATGTAACGTGCGCTAAGTGTGATAAGCCTTGTGGTTACGATGATAGTAAAGCCATTTGGTTTGGTAGCGATAGAAGAGGAGATTATCATGCTGCTATTTGTGGACAGTGCAAGATGAACCTGATATCGAGATTCTCTGCCTTCTTTGGGCTTGAGGGTAGCAGTTCGGACGAGTACGGGCTAGATATTGAATGGCACCAAGTTGCTAAAATCTTGTCTGCAATTAAACAGGATTATGCTATGCGCTTATCTTACTTAGTGCCTGATAGAGAGTTGTATGAAAGAACCAAAACAATATCTACTCCAATAGAGGAGGAGTGAACAAGTCAAAGCAGTTTCTACTCAATGAGTACCTGCATGGGGAGTGGTTCAGGCTGGATGATATAATTAGTAAGATAGCCTGGGATGAGTGTCCTCCGCTTAACTGTGGGGTGCTCTGCGAGCATACGGGTAGGTGTGCGGTCAGGAATATGGTAGACTATCACTGGGGGAGATATGTCGTTAGGAATTAACTCTAGTGGCGGAATCGTTAAAGACGCTAGGGTGCGTGAGTGGATTAAGACTGGACGGCCAGCCGAGCCTGAATTAACAGGTCCCCAATGGTTGCCTGGAAGGGCAATGCAAAAGGTTGGGAATCACTCCAAGAAGAGGTGCGGTGCTCACAGACTGTATGATGAGGTCGGGTTGAAGCAGACTGGAAACCTACACAGCAGAAAAAGCTGTAGGCCAACGGAGCGAAACAATCCACATCCAGAGGTGGAAGTCCTCTGGCTAGAGTAACAAGGAATTAAATTATGAACGAGCATCTGATGGTTACTATTGCAGGTAACGTACCAGTAGGGACGTGTTGTTACTGTGAATTAACGGATAGTGAAGGGACCGTACAGCACGTAGACCACTATCAGCTATTTCACTGTACTAAACCTGACTGTGAACACTGGACTTGCTTGAAGCATAGGTCGGATAAGGGGTATTGCGAGGGATGTGAAGCTGATGGAGAATGAGTTAGGTAGCCATGAATGATTATTTTAAGCCAAGTTATCTGAGGTGGTTTTACAAACCATCGACATTTTGGAAAAATGTCTGTTCCACCTTTCTATGGGTGCGGCATTGTTGGCAAAGGGCTTTTCGAGGATATGCGGACTGTGATTGTTGGTCCATAGCCAGCTACCTGACTGAGATTATGCCTCCAATGCTCAAGCAGTTTAAGACGGACTTGCATGGGTGCCCTGGATGGGGGGAAGCTGCCACTCAAGAAAAGTGGGATTATCTAATCGACCGCATGATAGAGGGCTTTGAGGCAGCCAAGAGAGTAGAGAAAGATGAATATTATATGGGCACCAATGCAGATATATTAACCAGGAAGCCCTCAAGTGAAGAAGTTAAATCCTGGATTGAACTATCTGAAGCAGACCTTAAAATATTTGAGGATAATATGAAACCGTTTGTTAAGTGGTTTTTCCATCTTTGGGATTAATGAGCAAGCCAACGGCGTGGCAGTTATTTATACTGGGTCAGCAGTTATTGGCAGCAGGCAAGGCCAACGCTGTGAGAGTACTGATAGAAGCTGCCAAGGAGTTATTGAAATGACCAAGCAGGAAAAGATATACACTGAGTATGAACAGCCCCAACCAGCTATCTACACTGATTATGGGAAGCAATCCAGGCAGGAGGAGATACGGGCGGGGATAGAGGAGGTTATCTGTGATTGTTGTGATGATGTTGTGGTCTTTCTTGAGGCAGGGCAAACACTAATCGAAGCCCAAGAGTATTGTCGTAAGGAAGGTGTTTGTGCCTATGCGACTGACTTGCGTGAGGCTATCCAGAAGTATGAAACCTCCAAAGGTGTAGTCCTCAAGGTGGAGGGGGAGTTGCCTCTTGAGGGGCTTGAAAGGTTATCAGGCTCGGCAGTTATTACTTGGTTTAACGCAAATGGCTATTCTGCATGGGAACCACTGATAGGAGATAAAGATGGCTGATATAGACTATAAGAAACTAGCCAAGAATACAGAAGATGATTGGCAGGGATTGTTTCAAAGGATGAAGGATGATCGTGATCTTGTCAATCTCATACCTTACATTCTCCTTGATGCTAGTAAAGAACAGTCTCCAATCCCCAATGCCTTAAGTGTTACTCTTAATGATATTCCTGTCTTTGCAACTAACGTAGAAGCTGCCCTAGCTGCTGCTAGCGAGCAGGTAGTTGTGACATCAGAGGATAAGGGGTTTAAGACTGAGAATGTTGAGGCAATCATTAGGGCTGGTTTCAGGGCGATCAATAAGGCTCTTTCAAGGCAAAAGAAGTTGCCCTTAAATTATTTCACTGACCAACAGAACTGCCGTAAAGGGAGATGCGCTGCTAGAGTTATATTCGATATCAACCCAAAGACTAATGAGTTAATACCCAAGCTGCGATACTGGGACCCATTGAACCTGACCTACGGCCTAGATGAAGAGGGTCTATGGTGGACATCATATAAAACCAGACGCTCACGAGATGTAATCTTGGCAGAATACCCTGATGTGAACCTGAAAGACACTGATACCGATATTGAAGTCCAAGACATTTGGACAAGGGAGCATAACGAAGTCTGGATAGATAACACTGAAGTTGTGAAAAGGGACCACAAGATAAAGTCTCACTTTAGCGGGGATGGTTATGTGCCTGTTATCCTTGAGATAGTCCCAGTGGGTTCTTTCGGTGGGGAGATTGAGTTTGAAGGCGAAAGCCTCTTTTATATGATAAGAGATTTAGTCCCTGAGGTGAATCGCTTGGCTAGTTTGTTTCAAAGCTTAAACCAAAAACAGCTAGACCATGCCTTACAATTCAAGACTGACTCCGACGAATACCCTCTAGAAGAGACCCCAGATCATGATGAGGTTACCAGCCCAAGGGCAGTCACACAAGTCCCTAAGGGTGGAGGGTTTGAGTTGATGCCTCTAGGGGCGTTTCGAGAGCAAGCTCTCTGGTTGAATCAGATGCTTGAAGTAAGAATACAGAGAGGTGGACTCAGCAACTTTGATGCAGGGACATTTAGTCAACCGATGTCAGGTAGAGCTTTAATTCAGGTCGCTGAAGGGCGGGACCAAGTGTTTATGCCTAGACTTGGGACAAGAGGTTTATTTAATACCGGAGTAGCCGAGATGATGATAGATCAGATTCGAAGTAGCGGTGCCTCTCAAGTAATTATTGCCGGCCAGACTTATAAGGTTTCAGACCTTGAGGGTGAGTATGATATTAGGTTTGATTATACAGTTAAATCACCAGGTAGAGACATTGCCAAACACCAAATGGCTGCATCCGTTGAACCGGGCTTAATATCGCAGAGAACGAAACGTGTTACTATCTTGGAAGTTGAAGATAATACGGGAGAAGAAAGGCAGCTGTTGATAGAGATGGCTGCAAGGGTATTCCCAACTACACTGCAATACGATATTGTAAGAGCGTTGGTAGAGGAAGGGGAGTTGGGTGATGAGGATGCTGAGTTAAAAGCAGAAATGGCTGCTAAAGAAATGGGTCTTACATTAAAGCAGATATTGGTCGGGGGATTACAACCAGTCCTCCCAACTCCTACAAAGTCATCACCCGATGACGTTTTGAGGGATGTCCTTGACACTACGAGTGCTAGACAACCACAGGATTTACTCAGTGATGGAGGTGTAGAGAATGCCACACTTTAGAATGAAAGAATTCAGAACACAGATAAGGGATATTCTGGATACTCAAACCCAACCAGAGAACCTATCCCTTGCTGATACAATCCTCCAGAGGAATAAACTCCAAACGCCCAAACCCCCCAAGATAAAGGAGATTAAATGAGAAAACGACAGTTGATTGAAGTAAAATGGGATGATATAGCTGGCTATAAGAATTGGCGTGCAGAGGATTCTTTGAACCGAACGTCTCCTTCCAAATGTGTGACAGTTGGATGGAAGATGCAATCAGACAGGAAGGTTTTAAGGGTAGCTTCAACACGCAGTGATACTGGAGACTGTGTAGACCTTGAGGTAATCCCACGTGGCTGTATCCGTAGTATCAGGAGAATTGAATGACCTTAAGGCCACTATCCAGAGATGTGTTATTTAGAAAGCCCAAGCCCATTAAGATAGGGGAGGGCGTATTACCTCAATCTGAACTACCTGCCATTGATGAGGATACGTTCCTTGAGGCTACTGAAAGACGGTTCCCTGAGATAGCACTAGAAGCTAAGAGCCCTGAAGATGTGGTTGTTAAAGTCGATGAGTTTGCTAATGCGGACCCTGACGCTTTTCTGGCTGATTTAAAGACACAAGGCAGGACTAGAGACACTGAGATAATGCTTCAGGGCTTTGGGTTTAAGGGTGAGGAGATAGATGAGTTGTTTCCTCCAGAATTGTCCGATGAAGATGTAGCCGAGATTCTACGGGTGGGAGATGTCTCTGATGAAGAGATTAACCGTCTTATCCTTGAGAGGCGAACTGCTGTTCCTGAAGCGATAGTAGGGAGGATTTCATTTCTGACTGACCCTGCTGGATGGTGGGAGCGAAGACATCAGGAATATATCGAGAATGTACCATCAGAGCAGAAGGCAGCCGCGATACGAAGGGAATCACTGGCCAATACTGAAGGGATTATTGGCTTGGTTAATAGCCCTTTATGGCGCGGAGGTTTATCTGCTACCGATATTGCTGGCCTTGCTCTACTGACTTACAGTGGCTTACAGGCAACTAGGGTTGGCTGGCAGTTCCTTGTCAGAACTTATACAATGCGTCAGGCGCAACAGTTAGCCGGAGGACGTATTCCCAAAGATACTCTGAATAGTTTTGTTGATACTATAATGAAGGACAAAACGGTACGCAGAATGATGGGGAGGCAGTTTGTAGATTCTATCTTTAGGAGAACTCCAAAGGGATTCCAGGCATCTCCAGAGGCCGTGAGTCGAATGGAGGAGGAGGTAGCAGCCCTAATACGTACTCAGGTATCGAGTATCATTCCAAGGGGCACGCAGACAGGGGCGCTGGCCTTTGGTGGCCTACCTGCTCAGCCTGGGGCTTTAACAGTGGCTATCTGGAATACTATGACAGCAGCCCAACGGGTAGCTAGTGCAGAAAGGGCGGGACTTGAGGCGGCCATAGGTGAGAGGGCTTTCGAGAACTTAACCGAATCAGAGAAATCGGCTATGGCTAAGGTTATCCCTGAAACAGCTCCAGATGTTGTTCCTCCTACTGCATTAGAGGCTAGGCTTCAGACAGAATTGGTGAAAGAGGGTTTTGCTGCACCTGTCCCTGAAGCGGTGCCTGAAGTTGAGATGGTTGCTCGCGATTATCCTGTTGCGGGAGAAATTGTTGATGGTAGAAGAACAAGGATGCCAATTCCTAATCAAGAATCTATAGAAGCATCATTGGAAGAGTTTGAAGTCTTGGCAGATATTCGTGAAGTTCCTATGTCGGCTTTCCCAGAGGCTGCTGAGGGTAAGGCACGTACCGAACTTGCGAATGAAATCGAAACCTCTGGTGAAATAACACCGCTCATCGTAGTGATTGATGATAAGGGCGCATATATATTAGAGGGGGCTAATCGGTTTGATGCTCTTGTCTCTCTTGGTGCCAAATCGTTTCCTGCCCAAGTAGTTATTGATAGGCGCTTGGTTCCTGAAGTCACCCCCCCACCCACCGAGGCGGTTGCAGAAGTGCCTGCTGAGGTTACAGGGATAGCCCCTACCGGAGAAGTAGAGCCTATTCCACCGCAACCTACTGAGGTTCCACCGACACAGCCTCCCAAGAAAGGCTTACCTCCACCAAATGATATGCCCCCATCACCCGAACCAGTCTCAGGTAGGCCGAGAACATTGGCAGATTTAAGTAGAGAAGCTAAGGGCATGAGAGCTTTAACCCCAGAGCAAAGAGCAGCATCAATGGATGTTAATAAGCCTATCAGTGAAGATGATTTACTCTTTAAGGTTAAGCCCTTCAATGAGCATGGTGAAAATCTCCTACAGAATGATACCCCTATTAAGCGGTTCCTCCGTAACACTCCCGGTGTGTCACAGGCAGTAGCTATTTGGAATCCTGCACAAATGAACAGAGATAACAAAGTAGCTATGATAGGAGTTAATAAGAATATATACATCGAAATAGAAACAGGTAGGGCTAGATTGGCTACTCTACGCTGGTGGCATGATGCTGAAAAAGCATTCAAGTTCAAGCGAGTGACCCAGAAGTGGCGAGCCACTAAAGTTCAAATATCCGATAAGGCTGATCCGTCTAAACCTTACCACGCTACCATACATGACTTAGTAGAACATCCTGAGAATTACATTCTTACTACCGAGCAAGAGGCGTTGCTTAAATTGGCTCAGGATATGCAGAATCAAATACTTCGTGATGCGCAGAGAGCGGGGGTTGATGCTGTCGAACTCACTGGCGATTACTGGCGAAGAATAGTTGCTAAAGCCCCAGCAGACAAATTATTGGGAGGGAAGATTCAGAGCCAAATCACCTCTAAGAAGGGGTATACTCGGCAAAGAGCCTTTGATTTTGTGGATGAAGGCGCAGCAATGGGCTTTGAGTATTACACTCATCCCCTTGAGACTCTTCAAGGTCGCATGGAAGCAGGCATTAGGACTATCGCTGACCAAGGAGCCAGAAAAGCTATTAGTGCTCTACCTGGGGTAGAGAAGCCTTTAGAGAGATTGGAGAGCCGCTACCCGCAAACCGTGGAGGGGGCTAGGGCTGCGAGACAGGCTAGGGATGAAGCTAAGGCAGTATACATTAAAGATAAGACGGTGGAGAACCTAACGACTCTCAGGGAAGCAGAGGCTGATTTCATTGATGCACAGAGAGAGTTATTTAACAAGAAGATTCAAGCATCTCAGCCCAATATTGGCGAACTGAAGTTACCTAACAGCAGGATTGCTCCTCAAGAATTGGTAAACGAAGTCCAAAAGTGGATAGATTTACCTGAAATTAAAACAGGTAGAGGTGTTGTTACCAGCAATGTCTTAGCCGTATCGCAACTTTTAAGAACTACCCTGACTAACGTAGACCTTGCTGCTGGGTTTATACAAGGGCAGAGCTTATTTTATCGGAATAATCTGGCGTGGTGGAGGGCGCAGGCTAATGCAGTCGTAGCCCTGATACACGAACCCACTGCCTTTGTCTCCAAGAATTTCCCGGTAATGGATGAAGGTATGAGGACAGGGGCAATCTCTATCCCAACAGAGTTTATGTTTACTAGGGGGGGGTTAGCCAGTCTCCCAACCAGGATCCCCGTAATTGGTGGGCTTATGAAGTCTTTTAACCGAGCGTTTGAGTGGTTTATCGTAGTAGGGCAGACCGAATTATACAAATCAACAAGAACTGGTGCCATACGCAGGGCAAAAGGCCAGATTACACCTGCTGGTGTGGAGTTGGAAAAAGAGGCCATGGATGCTTTAGTTGAATTAGGCTCCGCTATCAGAAAAGAGCTAGGCACTGAGTCAATGGCCATTCTGGGGGTGAGACCGACCCAACACACCATAGAACAGTTAACCTTCTTCGCTGCAAGATTTTTCAGGGCCAATATTGGTATAATAATGCAGTCAGTAAATGCAGGACAGGGAGGAAGGGAAGCACGTAGGGCGATGGGTTCCTTAATTGCCGGAGGGTTAGCCATCCTGATAGGGGTATCTTGGGCTACAAAGAAAGAGTTGCCCAATATGGATGATCCATTTGCTCCTGATTGGATGCAAGTACCAATTGGTAGGACGTATTTTAACCCCTTTGGGCCTTTCTATCCGTACTTTAGAGCAATGGCGAGGAGTAGTGTCTATGCTTCGCAAGGTGATTTTGATAAGGCAGTGAGGGAGATAAGGAATTTCTTTGTCTCTAAGGCGGGTCTCCCCATTCGAGCTGCTGATATTATAGCTAGTTATTTAGTTAAAGGAGAATATAGAACCTGGGAAGGGGATGTCCTAGAGAGAACGCCCCTTGGTATAACTCAGGCAATACTCGGAGAAATGGCAGTACCTATATCTATACAGGAAGCGTTGGAGGCTATTCCAGAGGGGAGGCCAGAATCAGTTATTGCTGAAGTCTTTGGAATTGTAGGCAGGGGTAGTCCGTATAACCAAATGGATATACTATTCCAGTCTTCTGAGAATGCTGACATCAACCCTGAAGGCAAGAGCTATAGGTATGCCGAGAACTGGCAGGAAGCAGAAATGGAGAAACGGCACCCTGATATAGCCGGATTGATGGTGGGCAGTGGGCAGGGAGTTTGGGCAGATGCCAGCCAGATGTGGGCTGAGGTTGATGAGAAGTATTTTTCACAAGAGGATGCTTTAACTATAGAGTTTGTGAATAAGACAATCACTCCGCAACAATTCAGGGATAGATATAATGAGATACAGCAAGCGAGGCATGATGAGAAATCAGGTATCAATAGGGCGTTAAATATCTTCCAGGATGAGCGTGATATGCCGGATGATCCTAACGACAGAGCATTAGCTGAGTATTATCTGGCTTTTGACCAGGCGACAACTGCTTCCGGCAGAGTGGATTGGGATAGACTTGACGAAATAATGGAGCGATATGAGAACTTCTGGAGTGCAGAGCAAAAGAATTTTGTGGAAAGAAATACTGGTTTAACTACACATCCTCCTTTGATTCAAGAATATCTAAGGGCAAAGAAGCAACTAAATCCCTATTGGGAATTGCCTGCCACGCCAAGTTCGACAAGACGACAATTCCGTATAGATAATCCAGAGATTGATGCTATTCTGGTTAGGTGGTATGGCTATAAACCTGCTGTTGAGAAGACAGAGACGATAACACCCTCTGCTCCAACTACCCCAGAAACCACTGCACCTAATATCCGAGGCCTTGAGGGGTTGCTGAGATGATAGACCGGGATGGGTTCTTGAGATGTGATCAGTGCAGAAAGAAACTTGCCTATAACTTAGCGGGTAGAGTAGAGATACCCTGTCCGAGGTGTAAAAGGCATAATATATTCGATAGTGGGAAACTCCCTTATCAGTCTCATAAACTGGTAAGCTTGACAAGCACTCTATAATGTTGTAGTGTGTAATAGCTTGGTAGGCTACCCGTCTGGTAATTTAATAAAAGAATAAAAAGTGCTCGATGTAGCCGTCATTTTACGTGCGCAAGTCGCCGAAAGTGGCGGCTTTTTTGTTATTAAGATTAGGAGGTTACTATGACCACGGACAGACTAGATGCTCCTAGTGACGTAGAACTCACGGAGGGGGAGACGGAAACTCCAAAAGAGGAACCCCAGTACACCCAGACTCAGTTAGATGAAGCGGAACGCAAAGGCAAAAATACAGCATTAGCAGATGTCGGGCGGTTCCAAGCAGAAGCTGAAAAAGCCTCTAGAGATGCTCAGAGGTCTTTGAATGCAAGCACAGCAGCATTAGAGCGGACAAAGAAAATGAGGCAAGAACAGGATGACGCTGACCTTGAAGCTGCTAAAGGGAGCTCAGAAATGCGTTCTGAACAAGAGGTCAAGGAAAGAATAAGGCGCAGGCAAGCTGAAGCTGAACTCGATGACACGAAACTGGAACGGGACTCAGCCAATGAGGAACTCAGCCAGATAAAAACAGCCAGTGTAGAGACAACCAAAACTCAAACTGCCAGGGAAATCGCTACTCGGCTTAATGTAGATGCTGACAAACTCATTGACGCTGCAAAGTTCACGGACGGTTCCAAGGAAGCGATAGAGGCACTTGCTAATCTACAAACAAAGAAACAGGAGGTAAGGCCTCCGACAAAAACTGACTCTGGTGCGGATAGTGGCGGGGGTGCCCGGTCCTTTACTCTAGCCGAAATTGACAATATGTCCGATGCCGAGTATACGCAAAATCAAGGAGCAATCGAGAAAGCTCGGCTGGCGGGCAAAATCAAGTAAACAAGGAGAAGACAAATGGCTATAAGCGCTAGAATACCGTCTGGGTTGGACGATAAGAAATTCATCCCAAAGTTGTATTCAAGAAATGTGCTGATTGCACTAAAAAACAAGTTGGTTGTTGTACCTGTTGTGAACCATTCCTATGAACCTGAGTTGGTAATGGGGGATACCCTGTATATCCCGGCAACTAACACCGTAGCTGCTACAGAGGTCACGATAGGAACTGAGGGGACCCAGAAGAATCCGTTTAATACTTCAGCTGTAACGCTGACCATAGACAAATACTTTGAGGCACCTATAACTGTGGATTATATGTCCAGACGGCAGTCTCAGGTTAATCTAGTCAGCAAGTCAGAGGATGAATCGGCCTATGCAATATCCAAGAAAATAGACAGCACTCTCTGCGACCTGTTTTCTGCCCTCAACGGAGGCACAGTCAGGGGTGGTGATGGGGCGGCATGGACGGACAATGTACTAATTGCTGCTGTGGAAGAGCTAGATGAAGAGGATGTCCCAGAGGTGAATCGGGTTTGGGTAAGTGACCCCTCGGTGAAGGCGGACATACTGAAGATAGACAAGTTCACGAGGAACGACTACTTTGCCAGCGATGCGGTTGTAACGGGTATGTTCCGGAAGGACATTTATGGTGCTCCCCTCCTGGTTACTAATAACCTGACTGCCGTTACAAGTGGAACTGGTAGCTATGGTGTCTATATGCACCGAGATGCCCTGGCAATCGCTATCCAGCAAAACCTGGATGTTGATAGGGTGGAACAACCCCTAAAGCATCAGATTGTTATCAATACTACGGCTCTGTGGGGTGTGGTCGAGCTCCGTGATATTTCAGGCGTACCAATCTACACCCGCCTCGCTTAACATAATGAAAGAAATAGAAGCGGCTTACTTGGCAGGTTTTTTTGATGGGGAGGGATTTATTTGCCTTCGGTACTATATTGGCAAGAGGATGCCAAAGGGTATTAAGTTGGAGTGTGGTTTAGTGAACACTAACCTAGAAATACTAGTAGAAACCCAAACTGCATTCGGAGGTAACATTTCCCCAATGAATAGGGGGGTATTCCGTCAAAATCGCCCCTGCTATCAGTTACAGTTCGCAGCCAAGCAGTCCTATCTGTTTCTAAAAACACTCTACCCGTATCTCAAACTTAAGAGGGTAGAAGCAGATATAGCTTTTAGTTTCCAAGAGAGAAAGGACAAGCGCAAGTTTGGAGAAAGAACCGAAGAAGATATAGCGTTTGAAGAAGAACAAAGGAAGTTGATTGTTAGTCTGCACGGGAGAAAACAAAGGAAATAAATAATGCCTCTCTACGATTTTAGATGCTCAGATTGTGGAAACGAAACTGAAGTCTTACTGAATAGGATGACTGAGGTGAGTTGTGAATGCGGGTCTTCGATGGAACACAGGTTCTCCGCACCCCCAATGATTAAAATCACAGGGGAAGGGGGCTACCCCTCACGGAGAAAACAGGTAAGGAACACAACTTTCAGAGATCACCCACAGTTAGAACACGACCCTAAGAGGGTTTATTTCTAGAGAGAAAAGGAGAAAAACATGACTACTAGATCACAGGGACAACGGGATGTAGCCCAAGTCGGCTTGCCGTTCAGGGGTATTGCGATAAACGATAATACCAATAACACTACC
>LAZR01001097.1_pt1 | contig 17944 bp, 11 predicted proteins | sample 329461 | NCBI WGS metagenome assembly LAZR01 (sample SAMN03002196, study PRJNA259156) | marine sediment metagenome | biome: sea floor; feature: Hydrothermal impacted sediments; material: marine sediment; isolation source: Loki non-amplified sample from Loki's castle hydrothermal vent sediment ...
CTGCTCCATATTCATAAATCACAAAATTTCCAATATAAATAGGGACTTCTTCTTTTGTCATAGGATTAACTGCGAATCTTCCGATAAACATTCCTTTTTTTTCTATTTCTATGTCTGTTCTCTCAAACTTATTTTGGCTCATTACCTCGTCGTAAATTTTCATAAAATTTTCTTCATAAGCTGTTCCTTTTACCCATTCACGCACCCAAGGATGCTCTGGAGCGAAAACCATAAATGTTACTCCATAAATAGTATCTGGTCTTGTAGTAAAGATATTGATTGTTCTATTTTCGCCTACTATAGAAAACCGAATAGTGGTGCCTGTTGATCGTCCAATCCAGTTTCTTTGCATAATTTTTACTTTATCTGGCCAATCTACCTTATCTAATCCGTTTAGTAATTCTTCGGCATAAGCCCTTATTTTTAGGAACCATTGTGTTAAAAAGTTTTGTTCAACTGTTTCACTACAGCGCCAACACTTACCGCTTAATACCTGCTCATTTGCTAATACCGTTTTACATTTAGGACACCAGTTGACATAGCTTTTTTCTCTATAAGCAAGACCTTTTTCAAAAAACTTCAAAAAGAACCATTGATCCCATTTATAATAATTTATTGAATGGCTGTAGATCAGTCGCGTCCAGTCATAAGAAAGTCCTATTCGTTTTTGTTGATCGATTATAACTTTAATATTTTTATCTGTCCATTCTTCAGGAATTTTTCCGTGATCAATAGCTGCATTCTCTGCAGGTAAACCAAATGAATCATATCCCATTGGGTAGAGCACATTAAAACCAACCATCCGTTTATATCGAGCAAATGAGTCACCAATTGAATAATTACGCAAGTGACCTATATGAAGTGAAGATGAGGGATAAGGATACATTTCTAATACGTAATATTTTTGTTTCTCTGGATCCTCTTTTACATTAAATATTTTATCGGTTTCCCATCTTCTTTGCCATTTTTTTTCAATTTTTTCGGCATTATATTCGATCATATGTAACGATACTCTTTTTTGAGCTTCTGAGTCAGTTTTAATTTAATATTTTAATAATTGACTCCATAAATCTTTTTGTAAAAACCCATTTAATGGATTAATTCTGAAAAATTTTAACATATTATAATAATAAAAATAATAATTGGCATAAAACTTTATAAATTGAAGGAATAAAACTTAATTTTAGTAAATTACTAACCAATCTTATGACAATAGAGAAGATTAGAGTATCAGTAGGAAGTGCTTCTGTATTAGGTTTGGATTTTAGAAGTGGATTCAAAGAACTTCCAACTACCTGTTATATTATGACGTTTAAAGAAGATCATTGTTTAGCAAATTGTGGATTTTGCCCACAAGCAAGATCATCAAATAGTTCAAAGGAAAAGCTTTCTAGAATTAGTTGGCCTTTGTACTCTTTAAAAAATTTTATAAATCACTTAGAGAATCTACCAGATTCGAGCAGATTTATGAGAATTTGCATCCAAACTTTAAACTACCCTGAAAATTATAATGATTTAGTAGAAATCATAACTGAAATAAAGAAAATATCAAATATTCCTATTTCTGTCGCAATCCCACCGATGTCAAAAGAGAAAATGTTTATGCTAAAAAGTTTTGGTGTTCAGAGAATAGGAATTGCTTTGGATGGGGCAACTCCAGAAATTTTTAGAAAGATTAAAGGGAAAGAAATTGATGGCCCATATTCCTGGGAGTATCATCTCCAAAAATTAAAAGAAGCAACAGAAATTTTTTCAGAAGGTTCTGTTAGCACTCATTTAATAGTTGGATTAGGGGAATCAGAAGAAGATATTTTAACTCTAATAGAAGAATTGAATTATCAAAAGATACTTGTATCGCTTTTTGCATTTACACCAATCAAAGGTACTAAATTTGAAAAGCATGCCAAACCCGAGGTCCAAAGTTTTCGAAAATTACAATTAGGAAGATATCTCATTGTTAATAAAAGAAAAAAGTTAAAAGTATTTACTTTCAATTCGGGAGGGAAGCTTTTGAATATTAATATAGATAAAAAGGAATTACAAACTATTATAAATCAAACAGAGGCTTTTTTTACTTCTGGTTGTCCTGGATGTAATCGTCCTTATTATACATCTAAACCATCAAGTTCATTCTACAATTTTCCCAGAGATTTAAATGAGCTTGAGAAGCGAGAAATTTATAGTGAATTAAGTGAATTCGTAAATTAGGAAAAATTAAAATTGTGATGAAAGCTTGGAGATTTTTGCCTCTGGAAGTGAACAACGGTTTTTGGAACATGGCTCTAGATGAAGCTATCCTGCAATGTACTATTGACAAAAAATCACTCAATACTTTAAGATTTTACAAGTGGAAGCCTTCAACAGCGAGTATTGGAAGAAATCAAAGCTTATCTGCTGAAATAAATTTAAACTTTGCTCAAAAGAAAAAATTTAATGTTGTAAGGCGCATTACTGGAGGGGGTGCTGTATTTCATGATGAAAATCGAGAAATTACATATTCAATTATCTGTCCCATAAAATTCTTAGAAGAATTAGGAGCGAGAAAAGTAATAGAACAATTTGAATTTATAACTCAAGGAATTATTACAGGATTAACTATTTATGGATTAAAACCTAAAAAAGGTCTTATACATTGTCCAGCGATTTTAATAGATGGAAAAAAACTCTCTGGAAATGCTCAGGTAAGGAGACAAGGATACATCCTTCAGCATGGTACAATTTTGTTAGATATTGATCCCGATTTGATGTATTCTGTTTTAAAAACACCAGAAAATGTTGAAAAAACAAGAATGGTTAAATCAGTTAGAGCTAAATGTATAGGAATTAGAGATCAGATAGCTAATTTTAAAGAAGATAAACTAGTTAATTCACTTAAACATGGATTTGAAATAGCACTTGGAATTGAATTAGAAGATGGAATATTGTATAATAGGGAGATTAAATTAGCTGAAAAATATGTTAAAAATAAATATTCTAATTTAGAGTGGTTAAAAAAGTATGAATAAAACACAAAATCTCTTGCAGATAATAAAATCTGGGTTTAGTTCATGGTCAGAACTCGCAGAATTTTTAGATTTAGATGAAAGTGAATTAGAACCATTTCTAAATCTTGCTCAAAAGATAACACAGGAGAACTTTGGGAATAGATTGAAGATATTTAATCCGTCAAAGAAGTTTCCCGCAATAAGCATAACAGGTGGGGAATGCTCCTTAGAATGTGAACATTGTAATAAGAAATATTTAACTGGAATGACACAAATTCTGGAAAAAATAGATTTGGAAAATTTTCTTATGGATTTATCTAAAAACAATGGTGTTGGTGCCTTAATTTCAGGGGGAAGTGATCCTGATGGTTCAGTACCGTTACTAGAGTTTTTGGATGTTATAAAAAAAGTAAAGAATAAAACCAATTTGATTATTAATACTCACACCGGGTTATTGAATGAAAAAACAGCGAGAAAACTCGCGAATGCAAATGTTGATATTGTTTCATTTGACATAAATATGGACTCTGAAATTGTAAAGAACATTTATCACTTAGACATAGAATTAAATGAATACAAGAGAGCTATTGAGTTATTGAAAAAATATAATTTAAATATAGTTCCTCATATTTGTGTTGGACTTTACTATGGTAAACTCAATAAAGAATTAGATTCTATAAAATTTATTAAAGAGATTAATATTAAACCTTCTCTAATAGTGCTAATTGTTTTAAATCCTCCCAAAAATTCCAAAGTCAAATTTGAAACACCTAAACCATCAGATATCGCAAAAGTTATAGCGACTATAAGATTTGTTTTCCCTGAAACAGAAATCTCCTTAGGGTGTATGAGACCTCGGGGAACAATAAAAACCGAAGTTGAGAAATTTGCTATCAAAGCGGGAATAACAAGAATTGAAATACCGTCTAAAGATACATTAATTTGGTTTAAAGAAGTGAATCCTAAAATAGAATATGAATTTTATTCTGCTTGTTGTGCAATACCTGAAAAGTACGAAGCTTTAGCTAGGAGTAAGAATTTTGAGATTAAAAGATATTTAAATGTTTTATAACAGTAGCCAATATGTTTAATGAAAATCAAATCAAGTTGATTGGACTAGCAAACATTCCGATAATAAAGAAAGGAGATAATATATCGAAAATTATTATTGAGGGATTATTTGTTAATAAGGTCTCTCTAGATGATGGAGATTTAATAGTTATTGCACAAAGTATTATATCTAAGAGCAATGGAAGAATAAGAAATTTAAACGAAATCACCCCAAGTGATAAAGCTCTCAAATTATATGATAAAATTGCGCCAAAAAGCAAAAAACATGGTTTACCAGTAAAACCACCTGAACTTATCCAAGCAATTATAGAAGAATCTAAAAAAATAATAAAAGCTGAACATATATTAATAACTGAGACAAATTATGGTTTTATATGTGCTAATGCTGGAATTGATAGGTCTAATGTCGAAGGAATTGATAATTTTACCCTGTTACCTAAGAATCCTGATATGGATGCCGAAAAAATAAGATCTTCATTAAAAAATTCAATAAACAAAAACATTGGAGTTATTATAACAGATTCATTTGGCAGGCCTTTTAGAGTAGGATCTGTTGGTGTTGCTATTGGTGTTTCAGGAATAGAAGCCATTTTAGATAAGAGAGGGGAAAAAGATTTATTTGGTCATGAACTTCAAACTACAATCATAGGTCAAGTTGACAATATAGCTTCAGCAGCACAATTAATTATGGGAGAAGCGGATGAAGGAATTCCAGTTGTAGTAATTAAAGGTTATAAATTTGAGTTAACAAAAAGTGCAACAATTCAGACAATACTTAGAGAAAAGGAATATGACTTATTTAGGGAAAATTACTACGATAGTTTCGTTAAAATTCTTAAGGGCCGAAGAAGTTATAAGTTATCATTTGAAAATAAAGAAGTCGATTTAAAAGTTATTAAGGAGTGCCTAGAATTAGCTCAATGGGCACCCAGTGCCCACAATGGACAATTTTGGAGATATATCATTATAAAAAATGATTCTTCGAGGAAAAAATTAATTAATAAAATGAATGAAAAGCTAGGAGTCGATTTAAGGAAGGAGGGAAGATCAGAAGATTATATTAACGGAAAAATTAATAAAACGAGAACAAACTTTTTACAGGCACCTATTTTAATTTTATTATGTTTAGATGAAACTAATTTAGATAAGTATCCCGATTATTCAAATCTTATACGTAATGAATTAATCTTGGGTATTCAAAGTGTAAGTAGTTCGGCAACGTATTTGCTATTAGCTTTTGAAATGAAGCACCTGGCAGCGTGTTGGTATTGTGCTCCATTATTTGCCAAAGATATAACAAAAGAAACTTTGCAGCTACCACAATCTTATATACCTATGGCTTTCTTTACGGTAGGATATCCAATAAACTCAGTGAAACCACCTCCACGTAAGAATTTAAAAGATTTCGTATATTAAGTCAATGTATAGAGGCAAACAAATAATTTGACAGAAGATTATTATGTATTATTAGCTGGTGGTGTTGGCGCAGCAAAATTTATTGAAGGTATTGCAAAGATTGTAAAACCAGAATTATTAAAAATAATTATAAATACTGGTGATGACATTGAATTATTTGGACTTAGAATTTGCCCCGATTTAGATATCATCACGTATTCATTAGCTAATTTGGTTGATCAAGAAAAAGGATGGGGATTTACTGGAGAAACATTCAATTGCTTAAGTATCTTAAAAAAATTTTACGACACTGGATGGTTTAATGCCGGTGATAAAGATCTAGCCACTCACATCTATCGTACTGACTTATTTCGAAAGGGTTATAACAAGACAGAAATCACAGAAAAAATTTGTGATCATTATGGAGTAAAAGCGCACCTTATTCCTATGTGTAATGAACCTGTTGAAACTTATATTAAAACCGCATTTGGTATGATACACTTTGAAGAATTTTTTATTAAATATCATTGTGAACCAGAAATTTTAGATGTGGTATTAAAGGGAATAGATAAAGCAAATCCCGCTGATGGAGTAATTAATTTTATCGAGAATGCTCGAAGAATAATCATCTGTCCTTCTAATCCCATAGTATCGATAGGAACTATACTTCAAGTAAAAGGTATAAGAAGTGCACTCTCGAAATTTAAAAAGAAAGTATTTGGAATAAGTCCAATAGTAGGAGGAGTACCAATTAAGGGCCCAGCAGATAAATTAATGAGGTGTTTAGGGTTAGAAGTTTCTTCAGTAGGAGTCGCAAAATTTTATCAAGATATTTTAAGCCATTTTATAATAGATAATATAGATAATACTTTAAAAAGCAAAGTTGAAGAATTAGGAATAACCACCTATTGTTGTGACACAATTATGACAAATATAGAAAAGAAAGTAGAACTAGCTAAGTTTATTATAAATTTGAATTAAAAAGATAAAAATATGATTTGAACTAGGCTACTTCTGCAACTGCCTCTTCCGATGTCGTCTCTTTTTCAACTTCTTCTTTTTTAACGTAATCTCCTACAGATGCTAGAATTTCTTTGATCCTCCCTTCCTGTTGCAATCTAATTATTAAGCTTCTGTGCTTAACGAATGAAATTAGTTGGGATAACACTGGGAAGAGCACGATGATTGGGAATAATAAGATTATGATAACTTCGGGAGAATACATAGCAACACTTTCCGTTATAGCAGGTGGTAAGTCGAGACGTTCTAAGATAAACTGAGGGTGAATAATTATGAAACTTATTATTATAAGAAAAACCACACGATAAGTAAAATTCACTATTGTTGATGTTAACAAATTTCTCGATCTAGGAGCTGAAGACTTAGCAGTTAAAGTATCACGAGCCTCTGGATCTTCACGGAATAGGCGATCAATATATCTCCCAAGCCTTCTAGTTTTAGACGCAGCAGTAACTAATTTTTTTTCCTCCTCTTCGAGTTTTTTTCTTTCAATCATTTCTTTTATGTAGGAGAACCTTGCACCAGTTTTGGCAAAGAATTTTCCCACTTCCAGCCCTTCCTTTTGTTCTGCTTCAATTTCTTCCAACTTTTTCTTAGCTTCTTCTTTAATTTTATCAATATTCGCCGTTATATAATGGGATTCTCTTGCTAATATCTTTAATTGAGCCTCTAATCTATCACTTCGTTCTAGAGATGGTTTAGTAACAGTATCCGTATAATTAATTTGGAATGCTATTTCTAAATAAATATAAGAAATTATACCAAAAACTATAACTGGATTAATTATAAAAAAGAAAAAATCATCTAGAGGAATGTTAGATAATGTGGGAGAGAGGGGATTGATCATATCCTCTAAATATTGGAATTCTAATGTCAATAATAGAAGCATTTTTCTTAAGCCCTCAACCATTAAAGGGATGATCATCATTAAAATTATAGACCCAATAGCTATAAAATTGTATTTTGGATCGCTTTTGAAGATAGCTCTAATTGCATAAATAATTGCAATAACAATTAAGATTTGAAAAACGAATAAGTAAAGATCTCCAAAAAGTCCTTGTACTTCACTTAAAATTAAATCAGGGATCTCTGGTAAAGAAGGAATCGAATCGAATTGAAACCATTTACTCAAATAATTTTCAAAAAAGGTTTGAATGAGTATATTCATATTACTATTAATAAGTCCGAATAAGGTAGCACAACCTAATGCAATCACAATTCCGCCACCATAAATGATGTAAGAAAAAACATTTTTTATAGCCCCAAAGAATGATAGAATCACTAACTCATCAGTAGCAGTAGTGATAACAATATTAAAATCGAATATTGAGTTTAGAAAAACTAATACGATCCATAGAAAAATTGCTGAGTTTATTATTTTTAATGTTAATAAGTATGATCGTACCATTCTTAGAACGCCTTCCCCTTTTTCTTTGCTTCCATATATGTACTTATCACTTGCTTCATCATATCATCAGGACCACAAGTTATTATACTTATTCCTACATTTCGAAGTGCTTGTCTAATACCTAAAATATGTTCCATCATCTCCTCACTTATGGCTTCAGCTAGGGCTTTATCAGTTGACGATAGATCGATCTCATGAATCTCAAACCAAGGACTAAATGGATTAATAATTATAATAGTATGATTAAAAGGTATTAGCTTTCGAATGGCTTCAGAAACCTCTTTAGGCTTTGCTTCTAAATCGGAAATTATAAAAATTAAACTACGCTTTTGAAAACGCTTAGTAAAATGAGTCATCGCCTCAATGACCTTGCATTTTCCCTCAGGTTTCACTCTCGCCACAAAATCTAATACCTGATAAAAATGGTCCTCTCCTCCATTTGGTTTTAAAAACTTAAAATTCTTTTTATCTGAATATGTAAATACACCAACATTATCTCTACGAGTTAACGCTACTTTAGTTAAAAGCATACATGCTCGTATCGCATATTCAAACTTAGTATTCTCGATAGCACCTCCTGCCATTGTTTCTGAAGAATCAACTAAAATCATTATTGTAACATCTCTCTCACTCTCAAACTCCCTTACAATTAGTTTTTGATGTCGAGCACTAGCTTTCCAATCGATTAATCTGAACTGATCCCCAAAAACATATTTTCTCATCCCATAGAATTCTGAACCTAATCCTTTTTGCTTAGATCTCTGCGCTCCATAATTCAATTGGAGAGATCTCTTTGAGCCCAAAATCTCAATTCTTTTAATATCTTCGTAAGGAGGGTAAATGAGGATGTCAGTCACACTATCTGGAACAATTCTTTCTAATGAATTAAATCCAAGTCTGTCTTTGACAATTATAGATAATGGACCAAGCGCGTATTCTCCTCGTACTTTTGGTTCAAGAACGTATGAAAATTTAACTGTAGTTTTAGGGCCAATCCTCGTAGAAATGAAATTTTCTCCAAGTATTAATCTAAATAGCTGGGGATTGTAGTTATCTCTTATTTCAAGAAAATCAAAACCATGTCGCCCTAGATTCTCAATTACAACTTTGACATGTACAAAGTCATCTTTAAATACTTTTTCTTTTTCCAATTCTCTATGTACTATTAATTCTTCTACATTCAATTTATAATGGAAGATAGGTAAACTTATAATAGTGCTGAAGAGTAAAAGTATTCCAAAATACAAAAGAAAATAATTTACGAAAGCAAAACCAGCTGTTAGGAAAAAAACAGCAAACATAACTAGAGTCCTACCTTTACCTCCTAAAATCTTTGTACACCTACCAATTAATTATAATTACTTTTACATTTGAAATTGAATATTAACCATTAAAAAAATTTGGTTATATAGGGACGGGAATTTCTTCGATTATTGTTTTTATTACTGATTTTGTATCGAGACCTTCTAATTCGGCTTCAGGTTTAAGAAGTATTCTATGGTTTAATGCAGGGATAATTAATGCCCTGACATCATCAGGAGTTACGTAAACGCGTCCCAAAATCGACGCACGTGCTTTAGAACACTTCATTAAAGTCAAGCTTGCTCTAGGACCACATCCTAATGCGATTTGAGGATGATTGCGCGTTTTAATTATTAGATCTCTTATGTATTTGAGTATCCTATCATCAATATAAACTAAATTCATAATCCTCTGAGCTGCAAGAATTTCATCGCGTGTAGTTACTTCTTCTATCGAAGGAGAACTACCAGAAATTTGTCTTCTTAAAATTTCAACTTCTTCATCTTGTTCAGGATAATCTAACCATAGTTTAAATAGGAATCGATCAATTTGAGCTTCGGGTAATGGATATGTTCCTTCCATTTCAACGGGATTCTCCGTGGCGATAACAATAAAAGGTTTTTCTAGTTCTAAGGTTTGCCCTTCAATTGTTATTTGACGTTCTGCCATTGCTTCTAATAATGCTGCCTGTGTTTTGGGTGCGGCTCTGTTTATCTCGTCTGCGAGCACTACATTTGCAAAGAGAGGGCCTTTTTGGAGAACAAATACGCCCTCGTTTTGATCAAATATTTTTGTACCAGTAATATCAGCAGGTAGAAGATCAGGGGTGAATTGTACCCTCCTAAATGAAATACCTAGTGTTTGAGCAAATGTTTTAGCCATCACTGTTTTTCCGAGCCCGGGTACACCCTCTAAAAGAACGTGACCATTAACCAAAAGAGCAATGAATAGCTGTTGGAGAATTTCTCCATATCCTACTATTACCCGACTCACTTCGCTCAAAACTTCTTGAGCTATCTCCCTTATTGGAGTTACATCAATTTCCTCACGATTATAATATTTTGTTTTATCTGGAGCTTCCATTTTTGTTTTACCTCTTTTATTTTTATTTTTTTTTATTTTAAAAACATTTATCTTTATAAATTATTAGCTGCCCAATCCATTTCAAAAAACAATTCTTCGAAATCTTGTTCAGTTCTAACTTTATACCTACCTTCCTTAATAGACAAGATCTTATCCATAAATCTGGTTAATCTTCTTATTTTTAATTTAGATGTTGTAGGATCTTTCGCAACCACTAAGTCAATTACATTTTCAATAGTTATTTTTTTTCCACCCAATTGACTGTTTAATTTTCGCTCTAATCTTCTGTAGAGCAATTTTAATGCGACTGCATATTTCATTTTATCGCGATATTCTTCAATTTTTTGTGCAAAGAGAGAAGATGTTCTATAACGTGCCATTTCTTCTTTTTTTTCTTCTTCTGCAGCAATTTTATCCTCTTCCTTCTTTTTATCTTTCTTGGGAAGATATTTTTTAAGTGAATATAATGCTAAAACAGGATAAATCCAAGCAGTTATGGGATTAGTTGAGAGATGTACTATATATTGCATAATGAAACCAAAAATTCCTGCAGAAGTAAGATCTCGTGATGATTCTGGACGGATATGTGCTTCATCAAATACTACATAATAGTTCTCTGGATCATCGCGTGTAAGCCATTGAATGATATTTTTAGCAAACTGGGCATTGTCATATGGTTCTTTATCAATAAGGTCATTATTGAATAAACTAGCATCTGCAGAGACAAATATTCGGGAATTTCTAAATTCCTTTGCCAAAAAAACATGTGGTGTAAATGGACTATACAGAGGAAGTTTAAATAATTCAGAAGGAAATCCATCACCCATGAGTTGACTTGTAAGCAAATCACCAATAAAGCTTAGATCAAGAACATCAATATCCGGATCAACTCTTCCATTACCATTTTTATCAACAAAACTATATACACTACTAGCTGAACCTATAATATCCCACCCAAAAAATTCTACTAGTGGTCCACCGGCAGCACTGGAAGATACTGAAAGAATTACTTGACTTATCCCTGAAGTGGTTGGGTGACTAGAATCAAAATCTTTTATTATTGGAAATTGAGGGGTCGGATAATAGGAAGCATTATCATGTAATATCCCATCTGGGAATAATGTTACAGGAAATAAATCAGAAGTAGCCGTCCCTATCATCCCAAGAATATTAGCTATAAAAATTTCCCATAACAAAGTACTTGTAGATCCATGATCATGGGCTAAGAGTAAGGAATTTGAGTTACTTTCATTAAAAAAGTTTATAAAGTAAGGGATCTCAAAAATTGGATCGTAAAACTGATTCGGACCTAATATTACTAACAAAATATTTTTGTCAGGTAATCTTTCTGTAGCGCTTAAACTTGATTGGACAGTTAGCACATCATAACCCATGGTCTCTATTATGGTTTTTAATTTTGAGGCTCCATTCCATTCATCGTTGTATACTGAGAAGTTTTGGTTATTTTCTCCTTTATCAATTAACGGAGACAAAATGGGAATGAAAACAATAATCATTACTATTAATAAAATAGCTTGTTTGTATGTTGAGGCACCTTTGATTTTCTTACGTGAATGACTCTCTCGTATCCTATGAGTACTGATGTTCTTAATAAAAATTAAAAAATAAATACCTGAGAAAATGGCTCCAATATAACATAAAAGAGGAATATAATTTAGGAAAACCGGCACGGTTTCTGGATTTGATTTTTTGAGACCATCAATAAAATTCGTAATGATCATCCCAAAAATTATGAAATATACTAAGAGAAAAGTAAAAATTATCCCTTTAGATATACTGATACTCCGATTAGAAGCTCTCCCTAGTTTAACCATTGTGTGTTTTTTCTCGATTTATTATTTCAAGCAAAATTTTTTATGAATTCCTACAGCGTAAAAGAAAGATTATTTCCAGTAATATCCCTATATAAATTAGAAAATAAGTCAATTGCAAAGTTTAATTCCTTATTAGTTGGCTCAATTCCTCCATATATAATATCTTCAATTTTTTTAATAAACGGGTAAACTAGCTCTGGTTTTAGACTTTTTTCTAATTCATTGACACATTTGATTGCGTATTCACGTATCGTCTGGTGGACTAATCTAGGCTTATTAAATTTATTATTGATTAAATCATCGTATACTAAATATATATATGCAATCGCCTCTTTGGATCTATTTGTTTCAACTAAAACTTTTACATTTTGGAATCTTTCCTTTACATTAATCTCAGGTCCTTTTTTCTTTTTTTTTTGTTTTTTCTTTTTTGCCATTTTTTAAACCTATTTCTTTATTTTTTGAAATAATTTAATTAATAATTTTTTTTGAATTTATAATTTTTTGTACTTCATTTCTTGGATCTTTTTTTATTTTTTAGCTTTAATTAGAAATTTAATATAAAGTTATTTCCTGTTAATTCGAAATATAATGGTGAAAAAAGTTCGCATGTTTTATAGAACTCATTATCAGTTATTTTAAAGGGTTTTCCATAAATTATTTCTTCGACTTTTTGTATAAATGGGTAGATTGCAGCCGGTGTCAGTTTTAGTTCTTTAACTGATACTATAGCAAAATCTCGAATAGTTTCATTTTCCTTTCGAGTTCGGTTATATTTTGCGTCTATTAAACTCATGAAAATTGCGTTAAATAAATATGAAAGGGATTCCTCTAATCTTCCTGAGTCCTTAAGGATTTTAAGATTCAAAATCTTTGAATCTAGCTCTACTCTTACGACCCGAGATTCTTTTTCTTGTTTTTTATAGTAACGGTATCCAAAAACTGCTAAAATAACAACTATACCTATTAAAATTGGAAAGAATACCAGTGAGAAGATTAAAAATGGAGGGGTAGTGGTACCAGATATGGGTACAAACGGGACTGCTGTAACATTTACAATTATGACACTATCGAGGGTTATAGTCCCAGAAGTTACTAATTCAATTTTGATTGTCATATTCCCAGTCCCTCCGGGAATAATATACATAAAAATGAAATCACCATTCTCATCTGTAATATTCGTCCCAATTTGAATTCCCTCATATCTGATTATTATTGATCTATTAACTATTAGTAGCGAGTCATTGGTAAACGATACAACTCGTCCTGCAATGGTTATATTATCTCCCTCTTTTGCTTTGGAAACAATGTTCCAGTTAACTGTAATATTTGAAAATAACTTTATATTGGTGATATTAATGTATGAGGGACCAATATTAGGTAAATCTCCCGGAAAACTCATATATAGATTTATAATTGAAGAATATGCATTAGTAGGAATTCTTAGGTTTTCCGAAAAAGAACCGTCAGTTGCTCTTGTAAAAAAAGAATTAACCGACCATTGAAACGTTGCATTATACCAGATATAATTAATTTGGACATTTGAGATCCCAGCACCAAGGAGATTATCAAATCTTAAAATTCCGACAACATTGAATGTTTCTCCAGGAATTTTAGGAAGAAAATCGAAGTAATCTATTTCTAGAGTAGAATTCTGTTTGATATGGAAAATAAAGTAGTTGTCTAGAACTGATTCATTTATAAATATACCCGTTGTAATATTTACTTCGATTTTGTATGCTTGGTAAATTACAAAAGTAGAGGGTATTGTATAATCAATTTGGAAATTACCATTTGAGTCAGTAGTAGCCGCGTACGCTGATTTTAATTGTCCGTCTATATACAATGAAACATTTTGGCCTGAAACACCATTAGCATAATTTAGATATTCATAAACTTTACCTTGAATAGAAATTACTTCATTTTGATAGTTATAACTATTATTAATATTGGTATTTGTTAGATTTATCCTGATATATGGGACTAAACTAATTATGAAACTATTTTGTACCACTATGTCATTTCTACTGCTATTGTATGGGCCTTGTATAATATCTACTGCGATTGTATGAGTTTGGTTGATATTAAGATCAAAGGAGATTGTATAATCAATCTGAAACATTCCTGTTGAGTTAGTTACTCCTGTATCTGATTCTAATTGGCCGTCAATATATAACGAAACCGTATACCCTGAAAGACCTATATTATAATTCAGATACTCGCTTGCTCTACCTTGAATAGCAATTACTTCATCATGATAATGTTGGGTGTACTGAAGTTCGGTATTTGTTAGGGTTAGATTAATTTTCGGATATAAATCAATTGTAAAGTTGTTCTCTCGTCTTGTATCACTTTCCCAGTCTCCATCTGTAATGTTTACTTCAATTAAATGGCTTTGACCATTTAATGCAACAGTTAGATTCCACGGTATTTTAAAAGTAATTGTAAAATTACTCATATCATTAGATGTTTCATTTTTAATTTTATATTTTAATCCATCGATGAATATTGACACATTAAGTTTTGCATCAGGATATGATACCATGCTAAAGTACTCATATATTCTCCCTTTAATGGAAATCGTATCATTATGATAGTGATCTGTATTGTTAACCTCATAATTATTTGTAAGATTTATTCTATATTTTGGAAAAAGATTAAAAGTGAAGAAATTCTGTAATTCAACAAAATCAAGTCCGAGATCATCAGTAACATTTACTTCTATTCTATGAGTTTGATAAACACTAATATTAAAGGGAATTATAAAACTAATGTTGAAATATCCATCTTTAGAATTTTCCCTGTGAGTTTTATTATTAAATTGAGGTAATTTTATTCCATCAACGTATAAGTATACGTTATAATTGTTGATCCCAATAGCAGTATTTATATACTCTGTAAGATTTCCTTCAATTCTAATCGTATCATTATGATAATGATCTGTATCGTTAACCAAAGTATTAAGCAAGGTTAATTTAGCCCAAGCACCTGAAGCTTTTGGAATTTTATTATTTTCAACATTATTGTCAGAATTGTTTGAATTATTTATTTGGACTCTACGATTTATTGAAACAGAAGTAGTGATAATTAATAAGATTAAGAAGAGTAAAATTTGGTTCAGTTTCCTCAGATCTTTTATCCTTAATCTTAACATTTTCTACTTTTTCAATCTTTTTTTGATTTCAATTAAATTTTAGGCTTGCTTCTTCAACATAGGGAAGATAATTACCATACGCCATTGGTTTAAATTCAACCCAAATTTCTGTTTGGCTTCTAAACGCAGGCCAATTTGAATCAATTACAAAAAAAACATTAAATTGTCCAGAAGAGTTAGTTATTACTGAACTATTTGAAGTAATAATAGAACCATTAAGTAACCTTATAGATACACTCACATTGACATTGGAGATTTTGGTTGAGTTATCCCAAGTTAAATTTCCATAAACATGGAGTATGTCAGTGTTAATCCACAGTGTAGGTTCTAAACCAGATTCAGTATGAAATCCATTTCCATCTTTTATTATGATGGTTCTTGCTGTTATATTCACCTGAATGGGTGAACTATTGGAAGATATCATATAAGGATTTGATAAATTTATTGAAATCGGTCCATCACTATGTTGAATTCTTCCTGTGAAATTGATAATAATAAGATATTCTCCTTGAGGACAATTTGCGCTAATTTGGTTTAAAAAAGTATAAGTTCCACCAACATCACTGATAAAGTCTGTTGTTACTCCTGTTATATTTCCCGAAGCATTAAAATAACTTTTAGTAAGTAAGATAATTTCTACTTGTAATCCTTTTAGAGCAATTGTATCATTTATTACAGTCCCTGTAATTGAAAAAGTATCAAAATTTCTTTGTATTGCGTTATCATCAGAGCTACTACTAATGCTAACTGGACCATTTATAACTATATAGGTTGAATTATATATATTAGCGATAGAATTATATTCAAATTCTACTTCAATATAATGTAAGCCTGAGTGTAGAGTACTAGTATTAACGTTTAATTGTTTATAGCCATTATCTGAAAAAGAAAAAATAGAAGAATTCAAGTAAGTATTGGTATATGCATCCTTAAGGCGTACAATTGAACCGGTTGGAGCAGGATTACTACTTTGAGTTATCAATACTTCAAAATTTGCAATGTCTCCGCGATTATAGAGTTCTGGTTGATTAAAATCATCATAAATAGTTTTTGCGGAAATCCCTTCTATATCAAGTAAAATTATTACATTTGAACTATCCCATACCATTAATTGTTTTGGGATTTCAGTAGAGGTATATAAATAACTTATATTAAATGTAGAGGAATATGGAGTACTGGATAGATCAAATATTCCAGTAAATTCGAGTTTTATGGTATAATTATTGTTTGGAGTTCCAACATTTACACTTCTATCAAAATTAAAAGAGTTTGAACCTAAACTAATTGGATTAACAGAAAGAGGTGTCGTTAAATAACTAGTTGTATCGCCTACACTATCATTCATCTTTAAATCTAAATATGAATAATTTATTGGATTACTGAAAACATCAATCAATTCGCACTGAATATTAAATTGGGGGTATGGAGCGCCACCAGAAATGTCAATTCTTGGAGGGTTTGAATATGAGGTTATACTAATCCCAATAGATTCATTAACTATGTAATAAGAATAATTTCTAAAGCTATTTACTTGAGTGTATACTAAAGTTGGACCAGATTTATTACTATTTCCGATATTGTAAGTCATCCAAGCATTACCATTAGAGTCTGTAATTTTAGAATCAATAAGAACATCTCCATTTGTGTAATCGTAAAAATCCACATTTTCCCCAGAGCCAGGGGTTCCAGTTACATCATCTAAAACAATTACAGAAAGATTTAATTGATCACCCCGTTTAACATTGATTAAATTATTAGCAGGATCATCACCAGGATCTGGATCAAAAGGGTGTTTAGTTGGTGTTCCATTAATTGAAAATAGTAACTTATAGGTAAAATCTTCAGTCACATTAAGCCCTATTCTCTCACTCGAGTTGCTCATAAAACCTAAGGCAAGAGGAATTCTATTCCAAGAGCCATTAAAATCAACTCGAACTTCATAGTTTCCTCGTATCACAGAAGGATCGACATTAGTTATTGAATTGAAATTCCCGTTACTGTCAGTTTCAGTGTAAATAGTATCGAACGGATTTGCGAACGAATTATTCGTGCCAATCCTTAATAATACGAACTCAACGGTAGCATTTTCAACTCGTTGGTCCGCTATAGGATCCATTACATATCCTTGAATTGTCGTACTATTACTTATAGAGCGATTTACGAGTGCAGGGTTAACACTTAAGAGTTTAACATCAATATCACCATACACTAAATATGATGTTGTATCACTAGCTAAAGTAGAAAAGGAAGCTGCAATTGGATGAGGGCCAACAACTTGAGAATTATTAATATCTACTAGAATCGAGGCTTGACCATTCTGATCAGTTAACATCTGGCCAATTGTAGTACCTCCTGAGAGTAAATCAGTAAATGTAATTGTTCTGTTGGCGACTGATGATTCTAGAGAGCTAAGAATTGCTGTTAAGTTTGCTACACTACCTCTATAACCTGATGAAAAATTAGAATTTAATGTAAGAGAAAATTGACCTTGTGAAGCAGATTCAGGTTCAATATCAAATTGAATCCAATACCCATTTCCTGTGATATCGGTTGGGATGAAAACTTCTGCCCAATTGTATAAATGTTTATATTTAATTAATACAGCATTCTTACCTTCTTGAGAATCGTATATTTCGTCAATTTGACCCATTGAAACCGATCTATAACCGTCAACAAAACGACTGGGAACTCC
>LAZR01001098.1_pt1 | contig 17931 bp, 29 predicted proteins | sample 329461 | NCBI WGS metagenome assembly LAZR01 (sample SAMN03002196, study PRJNA259156) | marine sediment metagenome | biome: sea floor; feature: Hydrothermal impacted sediments; material: marine sediment; isolation source: Loki non-amplified sample from Loki's castle hydrothermal vent sediment ...
GAGAGTGGCAAAGTAGTTGGTGCTGACCAGGGATTAAAGGATGTTCTCACTTTAAGTGATAAGCAAGTCACTCCTAAGATGGATAAACATGGTCATAGTTTAGCAAGCATAACCGAGAGACTTGCTAGAAGAAAGAAAGGCAGTAAAAGTTTTTCACGGGCACAAGATCACAGAGCAAACTTTATTCACTGGAGTATCAATCAGTTAAACTTTAATGGCATTAAAGAAGTACGTTTAGAAGAGATTAGGAACATACGTTATAAGAGTAGAAGTAGTAGGTTGATGTCACATTGGTGCAACACTTTAATAAGAGATAAACTACTATCGGTTTGTGAAGAGAAAGAGGTTCTTTGTACTTTGCAGACTAGTACTTATCGGAGTCAACGTTGTAGTGATTGTGGATTAGTACGCAAGTCTAATAGGAAGGGAAAGGTTTACTCGTGTTCAAGCACTAGGAAATGAACTAGAATGATTTTATATGATTTTGAGCAACTGTTAAAAACAGTAATTGTCAATGGCCATCAAATAAAATTGCTTCCTAGCAACGTATTAGGCGTTGGTGGAGAAGCTACTGTAGTACGTTCAGATAAGATGGCTATCAAAATATTTCACAAACCATCTAATGAACGTACTGAAAAACTGATTGATTTTCTGAAAATTAGATCAATGCCTAAAACAGTATGTGTGCCCAAAATACTTGTTACAAATGTTCAAAAACAAGTCGTTGGTTACGCTATGCAGTTATTGTCACCACAATATGAAGTAGTGCAACAATTATCAAGTAAAAAATATCGCAAAAGGCACCCGTCAATTACTTCCGCCACTATAACCGATTTATTCTTAAATGCACATTCTACTACGAGCGAATTACATCCATTAGGCATTACTATCGGAGATTATAATGATTTAAATACCTTATTTTGGAAATCCAGAATGATGTTTATCGACGCTGATAGTTTCCAATTCGGAGCATATCCATGCATGGTGGGCACAGATAATTTTCTAGATCCACAATTATATAATCTCAATTTAGCCACTAAACCATATTTTAAACCATTGAATGATTGGTATTCATGGTTTATTATGTATATTAGATCATTACTGATGGTCCATCCATATGGCGGAGTTCATAAAAATTACAAAACAATCCCTCAACGAGCAGAAGCACGTATTACTTTCTTAGATTCAAAAGTAAAATATCCTAAATCGGGTTTTCATCCTGATTTACTAAATAACGATTTGAAAGATATATTTCATAGAATGTTCAAAAAGGGAGAGAGGTTTATTCCTCCTTCCGAAATATTGAAAGAGTATCGAGATTCTTTAATAAATTGTCACTCTTGCTCAATAATGTATCCCTCTCAACATGCTTGTCCGCAATGTGCAAAAGTCAATGTTCAGCAAATTCAGCGTCGTATTACGATATCCAAAAAACCTGGCAAACAAACAATTCATTGCGAGCAAATATTGGCAACTGCTGGCAATTTCGTCTGGAGACATATCGCTAATTCTATAATCCGAGCTATTACCCTCGAAGATCAAAACTTTGTTTTTCATTGTTTGGAACCCAACAAACTCAGACAAAGCATAACACTTCCCCATATTGAAGGACATCCTAACTTTGGTTTTTTTGATAAATATTTGGTAATTAATAATGGTTTAACAAATTCATTAGACATATACGAAATATTAGAAGACAAGCTTTCAAAAATTGATAGATCGTTTTCTGTTGATTGTTATAACGGAGAACGCATCTTCGCATGTGATTCAAATCATCTTTTGCGAATAACGAAAGGCTATCTTTTTCGTACTAATTTCGGACCATATGGGACAATAGATAAAAATATAAACGCTATAGCCAGAAATCAAACATGGATCACTGCTTATGGCTCAATGGCATTCGGTATGCAAAGATTTTTCAACGTTCTAAAATTTTTCACTTATCGTTTTGATAATCTGCCACAAAGCGAACTATGGTACCCTCCAGTTGAAACAAAACTAAAGGACGAAGAATCTATCCTGGATATGAGTGTTAAATTCGCAGCACCTTTTATACTCCTTCTTATAAAAACTGAGAAAAAAGGGAAAACTTTCACTCATGTTTTTGTGTTATATAAAGAACAGATCAAAAATTACTACCGCGTAGATGCCATTTCATCTGATGTTTACCATAATATTCACGGTAAAAGCTTTGCTGTCCCCAAAAATACGAAAGGCTTTATATTACATCCGACCGATGATGGTATTGTACAAGAAATTATGCCAGATACAGGAATGAGCACTTTTTCGTTAATGTCCGAAACTGAACCATTTGTATCAGAAGGTGATACGCTTAATAAATATAAAAATGGAATCTTAGTCACAAGTGACAAAACAATTAATTTTTTGACAATAACTTGAAATCAGTTGTAGAGCAATATATAATATCATGAAAAAGGAGAAAATAAAATGACTTTTGTTCCAGCTTGGCATGACATATCAACCTGCGGTACTCTCCGTATGCCCAATCTCGACAGAGCGGCTGTTGAAGGTTCAAAATATGGAAAAGCAAATAATATCACCAAATGTCAAAAATGGCGTAATGATGGTGAAAGTATCGTTTTATCAGTCATTGATTGTCAGCTTGATTTTATCAATCCAAAAGGAGCCCTTCCAGTTCCTGGAGCAGTAGAAGATACTGATAGACTCTGTCGTTTTATTTACAATAACGTAAGTCAAATCTCCCATATTGTAGCATCGCTAGATACTCATTATCTCTATCAGCCATTTCATCGCTTTAACTGGATGGCTGGATCAAAACCAACGAGCCGTTCTGATGGATATGTCTATTCCGAAGGAGAACACCCAGATCCTTTTACTATTATAACATCCCAAAATATTCGAGATGATAACTGGAGACCTTTGCGGCATCCAGTTGAAATGCAAAAATATCTGGATGCTCTACAAGAAGAAAGCAAAAAACAATTATGTATTTGGCCCATTCATTGCATAAATGGTACTCCAGGCCATGCATTTGACCCTTCCTTTGCCGAAGCAATGTTTTTCCACGCCGCTGCCAGAAGCAACCAATATGACGACCGGACTAAAGGTCGTGCTCAACTCTCAGAACATTACGGTATCCTAAAAGCCGAAATTGAATTCCCTAGCGATCCTAATACCCAGCTAAATCAGCATGTATTAAGCAAGTGGCAAGATGCTGATAAAGTTATTTTTGCAGGACAAGCTAAAAGTCATTGTGTGATAGAAACTTTAAATCAAGTTGTGTCTATTTTTCAACATAAAGGCCAGAATCATCTGTTAGATAAACTTTATGTCCTTGAGGATTGTATGAGCAGCGTAGCCGATATAGAATTACCCGATGGAACTAAAATTGAATTCGACAAAATGGCCAATGATAGATTAGACGAATTAAAACAATTAGGTGTAAAAATGATTAAATCCACTGATATGATGGGAGATAAATCGTGAATAATACGTTAAATAATGAAGCTTCCGCAGGCATCATTAGTCCAGCTTCTCAATCTGCTATTGAGACCGAATTAGACGATATTGCCTTAGTAAGTGAAGGTGTAGAAATTGACGAAATTGATTCAGAAGAAGCAACTCTTGTTCATGTCGCTATAGACGCCAGTTCATCTATGCATGAACACAGAAAAGCTGTAATAAATGCCTATAAGCAGCAATTTCTCGACCCACTTCGTGCAGCTAAAAATGCTGATTCTATTTTGGTTGCAACCTCTGTATTTTCTAGTGGATGTGATCAAAATGTTAGGCTTATACATGGCTATACACCAATACCTAAGTGTCCTGATTTAACTGATAATGATTATAGCCCTAGTGGAATGACACCTTTGTATGATGCAGTATTTCAGGGGATATCAGGACTTGTGGCATATGGACAAGATTTGCGAGATAATGGAACTCGTACTAAATCCATTATTATAGTCCTTTCAGACGGATGGGAAAATGATTCTTCGGTTACTCAAGCAAAAGTCCGCAGATTGTCTGAAGATGTCCTGAAAGCTCAAGAGTTTATTTTATCTTATATCTTCTTTGGCGATGAATCCGAAGGAAATATTGCTGCTGAAACTATTGGATTCCCGATTCATCATCGTTTAACAAGCAGTTTAAGCGAAGCTAATATCCGACGAATCTTTGGAACAGTAAGCGCTTCCGTGATTTCGACGAGCCAGGCTCAAGTTTCTACTGGCTCTCTTTCATCAAATGCTTTCTTCCAGCCAAACCAATGAATTATCTAGCCAATGATGGTTGGGTAGCATTTCAAACTTTTAATATAATTTTGTATAACCAAGAAGCCGTAACAGGAAGTTTATGAAAAGACAACCTAAAGAAGGTGAAATATTACGCTGTATCGTGGGATCTCGCGCATATGGTTTGGCAACTGAGACCTCTGATACCGATCTAAAAGCAATTTATATCTCCCCGAAAGAAGAAGTAATCGGAGTCTCACAAGAAGATAAAACCCGTCCATTCGGTCCAGATGATCATTCATATTCATTAAGACACTTCGCGAGATTAGCAGTAAAATGCGTTCCTAATGTCTTAGAACTACTTTTTTGCGAAAAAGAAGATATTATATCTCAGACCGTTGAAGGAAATATTTTAAGACAATACCGAAATGACTTCTTAAGCAAAAATTGTATCGCTCCATATATCGGATATGCAGAAGGACAACTTAAAAAAGCAGCTAAAGTTCCTACCAATCGTGGTTTAGGACGACAAAAAATTGTAGAAGAGTTTGGGTTCGATTGCAAGTTTGCCATGCACACTATTCGTCTACTTCAAACAGCCAAAGAATTATTAGATACCGGTATACTAAATGTACGTCGTCCAAACCGAGAATTTCTATTGGATATTCGATATGGACGAGCGTTCAATGGATATGATGAATTTCGTAAGTTTGCCTTAAATCTCGTAAAAGAAGTAAGAGAATTAGAAAATAAAACTTCACTGCCAGAGAAACCTGATATAGAGAAAATTAATTGGCTTATTGTCTATTTGCATGAATTGTATTGGGGCAAGACTTAGACTCTGTTCGTTATGCTAAAATAAGCAATTGGAGCATTTATGTTTGCCACTCCATCTATAGTAGTGTCTACAATAACAACACTATAATCAGTACTTCCTTGATAATAACTATCAGCACTAGTATCAATTGCTACACTATGTATGCCAATAATAGAATCAAAATCTTCTAGTTCTGTGATGCCTACTGTAGTAAAACTAGTATAAGCACTTCTATAAATACGGATCGTACCAGAGAAGTCTCTACTGACAGATGAACCATCGGCAGCATTTGTAGACCACATAAAATAAACTGTCTGGTTGACTGCTATATTACCTAAATTTAATGCTGCCATTTATTTTCCCACCCAATGCACTTCTTCTTAATATTCTGCTACAGGAAAAATATTCCTGCAATGATTTGAGATTAATTAACTTTTTGTTCAACTTCTTTTGGACCGAAATGTATCTCTACCCAAAGTACGTATCCTTCTTCTTCCGTATCAGCATCCAATAAAATAAGATGATTAACAGGACGAAGACATTTATTACTCATCTTCTCCAAAAATTTTGGAGTTCCTGCTTTGTTTTCAATATATGACCTGAGATTTTCAAAAACCTCTAATCGTGAATCAAAATCCCATTCATCATTAACTCGCTCCATTAATAAATAATGTAAAGATGTAGGTATATCAATAGATAAATATTCCTTATCTGATATAATAATATTTTCTAAAACATAACGTTCTATAGATTTGAAACATTCATTATATTTGGCATACAATTCAAATTTCTGTCTAAATTGATTAGTTAAGTCTGGAGGTACTGCAATGGCTACAATTGAATCCCCTTCACTTTCTTTTTCTGCCATCTTCTCTGTCATTGCCATAGTACATTCATAAGCAGCTCTAACTAATTCTTGTTCCGGTTGCTCTGGCTGTGTTCTTTCAAATTCCATGATAATGTTCCTTGTGTTGACGTTGGCGATATGTTGAATGCGTTGCTCTTTGTTGTGAGACTATTTTTATTTTCCCAACTTTCTAAGTTTTGCCGCGACTTTTATCTTTTTGCCCGATTCTTAACCACCTTTATCTTTTTCGCGGAAATAAATAAATCTTATTCCACTTACCCCGTAGACAACGTTCCTCCCAAATCAAGCAATACTAAATCTCCATCCTGATTCCATCCTAAATTCTTCCAATGAACATCATCAATAAAATACCCATGTTCAATCAAACAATCATTTAATTCTTCCACTAATCCAGACTCCATAGCCTCAGAATATTCTTTCCAAGTTATCGGCTTAACCTTTTCAAGAACAAGTGACCACAATCTATCTTCTACTAACTCCACATCATACACAGAAACCGTACAAGGTATAGGACTTCTCATTAATCGTTCCGCAGCCTTGGCTTCAGATGACTCATCTGTATATTTAATTACCTTACCCTTGTCTTGATACGCTATACCCATATTACCATGACCTAACCATGTCATACTTGGTCGCTTCTTTTCCTCTTTTTCTGCCGCTTCTTCAGACATAATCTTATCTATATCAAAAGCACCTGAACCATGATATTTATGAAGCCATTCATTACCTATTGGAGGCTCCAAATATTTTATAGTTGACCTGTAAGGCAATGGCATCGGCTTGGCTTTTGTACTTGACTGTTCTTTTCTTGCTTCTTCTTGTGAAATTGAATGACCAACATCAAGTAATACTAATCTGCCTTCTTTATTCCAGCCAACATTTTTCCAATTTACATCATTGGTTTGATATCCATGTTCTTTTAAACAATCTATTAATTCACTAACTTCAGGTATATCTTCAAAATATGTGCTTGCTGTCTCTTCTTTCATTGGTTGTACTTTTTCCAACACCAAGGCATATATATCACTAGTAGGTAATTGCTCCACTGAATATACATCTACAGTACATGGTATTGGATTCTCCATTAACCTCTTAGCTGCATATATCTCACTAATTTCGCTAGTGTACTTTAGAACCGTGTCATTACCTAAGTCATATGCTACTCCCCGATTTCCATGACCAAGCCATGTCATCTGAGGACTTCTCTTTTCCTCAGTTTCGGCTAGTTCTTCAGGCATATCACGTCCTAAACTCCATGCTCCAGTTCGATCTTCTTCATGAATATTTGGGATAGTACCTTCAAAAGGTATTGGCATTGCCTTAGTTTTGTCTTCGCAGAAATAAAAATGAATACAATCATGTATCCCTTCCCATTGAGGTATGTTTATCTTGGTATCCTGACGCTTCCAGTCTTCTGAATATGGGTCTTCTGGAATACAAGCGGCATCCACCATTTTCCATTCTCTACCAAGTTGATTATGAAAACAATCATCTCCAGTACATCCAGATGAACCCTCACCTACATAAATTACCTTATTCCCGCGAAAAGTTTTAAGAGCTTCATCTGCCATAGGACTATCATATGGTGGCCAATTAAGAAATAATACGGTATGATCAGAAAAACGATTAATAGCATCACTAGCATCCATTTGTTGAACTTCGGTAAATGACTTACCACTTAAATATGGAGTTTCCTGACCAGCATATAAATCAGTAGGTGTAATCGAAATACCTGTATCCTGCATTAACTTAGCCCATAACCCTTTGCCTGCACCAACTTCTAATACTTTTTCATTACCAATGAAACTCTTTAACTTTTGTATGGCCTTTTTAGTTGGAACTGACCATCCATATTCAGTCCTAAAAGTATCTTTACGTCTTAAATTAGTAAGATATTCCTCTTCTGGTAAATAAGGACTTATTGGCTTATCATCCTTCGGTCCTTTTTCCTCTATGTCTTCCCAAATGCCATCTGCTAAAACTAACCTATAATTTTTTATCTCCCGTTGACAATTTTTACATGCTACTTTCTCATAAAATAATTGTAATGGTTCAGGACTAGGATGTCGATTGGGATCTTGATAATCCTTAAATATTTGAAATCGAATACCTGGAAAACTATCCACCAAAGTATCTAAAATCCTTACTTGTTGCCGAGGATTAGTTGTATGTAATATGCATGAACCAATACCTTTATTTAAATCAACTCTTCCCTGAGTAGGTGAGCCTACTCCTATATTCGTATTAAATTCATCCCAATCACTATGTAATACTTCGAACCCTTTCAAATTCTCCTCTAACTTTTGATATAATCGCCCATTAGAATAAAACCACAAAATAATGTTTCTCCCCCGACCATGACCTATATCTAAATATTCAACAGCAAATTTGTGTTGCCAATTATTAGAAGCAAACTTAAAAGCCCACATTACTCTCTCCAAGCATTTTTGTACCGATATTTCCAGCTACTTGTTTTCTCTAATTCACGTTCTAATATGGCAATTTCTTTTTGTAACCATTCTTGTCTATTAGGATGCTGAGGCTGAGCTAACTCTTCTTTCATCTCATGTAATTGATCTTGTATTCTTTCAGGAGTCATAGTGAAGATACCTCTTAGCCAATCTCGTGATTTCTGGTAATTCTGTCCCATGTAATCTAAAGTACGTTTAAATGGCATCGGTTTTGCCTCTTGATACCAAGGTTGCTTTTGCCACTGTGGTGTAGAAGAAACACTTTCAGGTTGTGGAATGTTAATCTGTAAAAAGTCTAATAATGATACCTGATGTTCTCTGGCAGCCTTACTTAAAGCATCTTGAGTACCACGAATATGTAGTTGTCCTCCGTGAGGAGCTGTAATTGTTACTGTATTTTTATCCGGTTTAGTATATATACGATGACTACCACTAGATCTGCTTAACTCATACCCCCAACCAGATAAAATACGATGCACATCGTTAAAACGTAAATTAGTAATACTAGCTATGCCCTTGCCTTTAAATTGACGAGCACTTGTTTTCTTCATCCAGTTACGACAGGCAACAAGTCCAATCGACTTATCCATATCTAGTTCTCTTTGTACGTTTGCTTTCCATTCAGGTGAATCAGCAGGACTGTAATCCGTAGCCATCATAAAATAAGCGTCATGAGGACTCACTATAGACCTACGAGTTTTCATATCCCGCAAAATATTTATTAAAGGTTGTCCAGATATTTCTGTTAATGCCGCTGCTAAAACTGAGGCACTACGATTTATACCTGCTACACAATGAATGTATAATGGACATTCTGGAGTTGAATGCTGAATAGCTTTTACCGTCGTTTGTACAGCCTTATTAAACTCATTTTTTGTCCGTTCATAAGTCTGTAAATCCCAAGTCGGAAACTCAGGTAAAGTAAATGATATGTCCGCAGGCGGTAGATTATAACTGAATTGAGGCTCTTGAGCTGCAACGTTTATGCGTATACAAGGAAAACTACCCGATATAGCTTTAACCTGTTCTACATCCCCTTTGTCATTACCTCCCAGAAATACTACTGGGTTTTTCTGCGGCCAACTGTATAGTTGATCGAAAGTATGAGTATCAGGTACATCGTAATATTGTGAAGAACTGCCTCCGTGAGATCCTTCAAAACGTACCGCTTCCACTAACCAACTCATAATTAGTTATTACAATTAAAAGATTAACTAATCCTTGTTATTTTGAAGAATAGGCATATTCCCTCTTTAGGGTTGTATAATACATCATGAAGTCTCAAAAAGATTGTCCCAGATGTGATCAACCATTAACTCCCACAGATTTTAATGATGGAGGCAAATCAAAGGTATATGCCTGTGATAATTGTGGATTTACAGTAACAATTAATGATATGTTTGTAGACGATGAACCTGGTTCTTAAGCCGAAATGAACTAAATATTTTTGGGACTCCAACGGGTCCCCCTAAATAGCAAAACCCCCTATTTTTACCCCCCACCCCCAGATGTAGCCGTAGACCAGAGAGGGTCGCACTTTAGGACGGGGTAGTTCCCCCAGACGGCTGAAAGAACCCCTAAAACCTTAGAGGGGTGGGAGAAGGTATGTCATCCGAACTAATGTCATTTATTTTTGCACTAATGTCACGTGGCTATTTAGTTCTATTTCCCTCGACCCATTTTGTCCTATCTATTTAGTTCACAGTAGGTTTATTTAGTTCACAGTAGGTTTATGTCGTTCGTCGTTGATGTCTTCGGGTTGTGGCATACAGTATCCACATAGTCCATGATAGGTTCCACCTGTATCTGTTTGTCCTAGCCCATTACAATAAGGATTAGGACATCGTGTCTTACTATCGCGGATGGACATAGACATAAGCATGTTTATGTTCGCGGCGTCCACGTCGTCATACGCTTCCACATCGATACAAATCATGCTTGTAAGCTGCCGCTTATGATCACGTACTTCCCAATACGGATCATATCGAAACGGCAAGTCAAACCAGATATGTCCATCCATTTTACTACGAAATATTCCTACGTAATCAGATGCCGTAGTTGGTATGATACCCCTCCTCTCCAATATCTCAATAGCTTCGGGAGTTGCTTTGACATACAAGTCCGATTCGTGGTTATCCAGTGGCACGCCAGCATCTTTCAATTCTTGATAGATAGTCATTGTTTTGGTTTGCATTATTTCTCTTTTGGTTGCTTATTCAGTGTTATCATGCTCATTGTTCCAGCAATTAGAACATTGTTTGACGATCTTAGCAGATTCTACGCATCCATTTATGTCAGCTTTACAGGAACCACAACCTTTACAAATCTCAGTAGCATATCCCCCGTTCATTTTGGTACGCTTTGTATGCTCGCGTAATTGAGCATCATTCCATGTAGGGTCTGCTCTGACTACCATGTTTTTCTCCTGTCTACTCTGAGTATACCACAGATATGGGCAGAGTCAAATTTATTTTCCCGAAATTTTCTCGGGAAAGAGAGGATCACCAGTGTAGTAATTACCCGATGCAGCCGGTGAAATTTGACGATTGTACGTCTCTTCGTACATCTTGTCTGCATCCACTTTCGCAGCCAACCGCTGTGCTTGACTGGAAGTGGCGAAACGTACCACGTTACCCTTTGAGTCAATCTTGACGCTGCCCACTTTGCGGCAATGACCAGAACATTCAGGCTTAATACAGATTGTACAGGGTTGCGTCACTAGCAAATTCTTCCAGACGCTTCCTGTGATTGATCCATCATCTTGTTCTCGTCCTTGTTCATAGAAGTAGTCAACGCCTTTGTGTTTCCATCCGTTAGAGGTATTTGCGGCGTCTTTGGTATGCTGGAGTTGTTCTAGTATAGAGTCAAGGGCGAAGCCTGAGATTGCGGTATATGAGTAACCCATTTTTGATCTCCCTTGTCTACCTTTAGTACCACATTTTCACGGGAAGTCAACTCTTTTCCCACTTTTTTATTAGGGGCACAGGGACTCGAACCCTGGACTCACGCCTTAAAAGGGCGTTGCTCTGCCAACTGAGCTATACCCCTTAGATACCTTTAGTATAGCACAGATTCCACGGGAGTCAATTATTTTCCCGCTTTTTATTTCGCGGGAAAGAGAAATGAACTAATGTCATGTAGACAAAATAATAAGTATAGCTAGATGAACGACGACCGCCCATCTAGCTTGCCCGCGATGGCGAGCGGCTTAAGATTTACCCCCTTACATCAATATTAGCAGCTCCTTTGCCGACTTCGTACGAGCGTATTGCTTTCTTGCTTCGCTCATCGCAGCGGCGCGAGTAGCAGCGGGAAGGGCTGCCAAGATAGCCCGGACCTTTGCAGGAATGGGATTCAGCGTCCGAGAGGCGTAAATAATCACGTCATCGGAATATTCGCTCTGCAACTTTTCGGCTTGCTTGATTCCCTCCGCTCCAATGCGATCTCTGATGGTTTGCGTTGAAACTGTACCTCTTTTCAATTTCTTCTCTGCCATTGCTTTTACTCCCTGTTGATTGTTGGTTTCCTGTCTACTAAGAGTATACCACATTTCCAGGGGAAGTCAAATATTTTCCGCTTTTTTACGAAGCCTGAGATTTACCCTCCAATAGTCCTGAAAGTCGCTTAGAGAGCTTCCCTACGCCTCTCACGGGCATCCTGAGCACCGTTATCCGCAGCTTATTTGCAGGAGGCAAGAGAATTAGACCCTTGCTTCTAATTCTACAATCAAGTCCTCAAGCATAGCTTGTTTGACGTAAGGGAAAAACACATCTGGCTCTTCCGTTGTGCAGCCCATTTTCGGGCGCTTATCCATCTTAAGGATACGCTCTGATGCATTTTTGAAGGTTGCTCGGATTTTACCCAGCAACTCACTCAAAACTTCATCCACTTCGCGTCTTTGCTCTCGGGTAAAACTCTGCGTTTTGCCTTTGGCTACTAGCATTTTTGGTCTCCTTGTCTGCCCTTAGTATACCACGGATTCAGGGAAAGTCAATTATTTTCCCGCTTTTTTCGCGGCTACCTTTAGCGGTAAAATGCGATTAAATTCTGCGCAAGCGGCGTTATAATCTTTGGAACTCCATCGCTTACGCCCCGCCTTGCGCATGGAGCGGTTGCCCGCGTCCTGGGCAGCAGCGGCGGCAATTTGGTAGGATGTCGGCTTGACCATTTTCATTCTCCCTGTCTACTGAGAGTATACCACATTTTCAAGGGAAGTCAAATTCTTTCCCGCTTTTATTTTCTACTAATGTCATGTGATTATTTTCCCTCACCAAAAAATACTAATTTATCCTATAAAAATATTAAATCGTGCATCACATTAAACACAATTTATTATTTCGTGTGGTAAAATAGGAACGAGTAATGACGCAAAAAAGAACTAATTTAATTATTGTGTTGGGGAATTGAAGGAGGTGCTAGGAGAGGTACAGGCTTGGCTTTTTGTATCCCTTCTCTCTGGGGACACAATTGGTTTGGTTTTTTGGAGAGGAAAGTTACATGGACGCAGTTTTACGCATTAGAGAATGAGAGAGTCGCTGACTTCCCTATAACATATTCCTTAATGACTCAGAGATATAATCGCCCATCTCAAATCAGATTATTTCTACGATTTGTGGGGCTATAAACTTCTGTGCAATACCCAAAGTGGGAAGAAGTGGGGAGGAAGTGCCTATCTGTCCCTAATCATCCCTATCTGTCCCTAATTTCATTAGATTTTAGATTATCGCAAGCCATTTTTCAAATGTTTGACACAGTTTTTTGGGGTTAAATATTAATTCGGTGTCAAGACACTCTCTTTTGTCTCGTGTAAAATGTAAAAACGGGATAGATTTTACCATTAACCTCAATATCACCCAAGGAACTTGAACTATTGTACAAAAATACTCCCATACAACGTCCAGGGAGACGCTTCATAATTTCTCTAATTGTTTTACCTTCCTCAATGAAATCATCGATAATAATGTATTTATTAACTTTAGTGGCTCCCTCAACTAAATGACGGGAATGAGTATTCGAGTATTCCTCGCGGCACATAATCAGCAGTTTGCGTAAGCGTACAGCTACCGCAGGAGACACTAAGGCTCCACTCATACCTCGAAATGCAATTGCATCAAACTTTACTTTGTTACGATTGATAGCATTTATGGTAGCCTCGATTTTTCTACGCAGATTACCACTAAGAGGGCTATGCAAATAGTCTGAAAGAATGCTTGCCATCTTTATTCTTCCTCTTATTTAGCAAAATCAACAAAGGCAAACGCCATGCTTCATACATAGTTTGCCATTCGGGCGTATCTTGGTTGGGACTGTATTTCCTTGCTCAGTCCACCATATTTCGGCATGTTCAGCGAGTGTCATTTCATCGGCAGTTTTCAATAATCTCTGTTTTTGATTATTGACATAGCGATAGCAATCCCCAACCGTGCCACAAAAGCACCACGTCCCATCAGGGAAGTGGACTTTCCACCATTTAGGTGAGATACGGAGTGCAGCCGCCAATCACGGAGCCAAAGTATCTTGGTTCGCCAGTTTGGGGCTCGATTCGGCAACCCTTATATGTCCATTCTTTACGCTTGTCCATGTAGATTGTCATGCTCGAATCCAGTAGTCTACTCCGTTAAAATCAACTTCCATATAGTCCATTTTTAGGGCATCAGTAGCCGCGTCCCAGTCGATATGACAAGCGGGCCAAGGAGAATTATGGTCAATTGCTCCGATATCTTCGGCAAAGTCTCGGGTATATTCCTCGAAATAAGTATCTCGAATCAGAGTTTCACCATGTTTCCAATCAGGTGAATCAGATGCTTCCTCTACCAACTCCCTGCTCTATCTGAGTGAGCATAGGCTTGGATTCCCAAAGGTGCGCCGGCCCGACGTATGAATTCATCCACGCCATGTTTCCTGTCAAATTCGGCGTAAAGGGCTCTGATTTTTAGTTGCCGTTTCCAGCCACTCATTTTATTCTCCTTGTCTACCTGGAGTATAGCACAGATTAAGGTAAAGTCAAGTTAAATCGTAACCAGCCTCCGTAAATTCTTTTTCCCACCATTCGGCCATAACTCCGCCGTCGGCAATTGCCTCAGTGACGTATTCTACGCCTTGTGTTGTCAATGACGTGCTTAGTAGTGCTCCGATTTTTGTACTATCTGGGAGAGTTATTGCTTCAAGACATTTTTCGTGGCTTCCGCAATGTTGAGGACAATCTGCCTCTTCGTCCTTATTTATCCACTTAGGATATTCGTCGGAATCATACTCATTCTCGGAAGCGATTGGAAGATTGTTAGGATTGAGTTGTTCACGAATGGCGTCTGCACACGAGTCACACCAAGTATCAGCTTGATAAATTGCTGGCATTTTGATCTCCTTGTCTACCCTTAGTATAACGCATCTACGAGCAGAGTCAAGTTCTTTCCGTTTTATTTTTGCGGGAGAATTAGACCCTGGACTCTAACTCTACAACCAAATCTTCAAGCATAGCCTGTTTGACGTAGGGAAAAAATACGTCGGGGTTCTCTTGAGTCCATCCCTCTTTAGGACGTTTATCCATTTTAAGGATACGCTCTGATGCGCTATGGAAGGTGTTTTGAATACCTGTCACCAGATCACTCAGAATTTCGTTGACTTCCTGTCTTTGCTCTCGGGTAAAACTCTGCGTTTTGCCTTTGGCTACTAGGTGGATACCGCTGACATTGCCACGTACTAGCATTTTAATCTCCCTGTCTACTCTGAGTATAGCACAGATTCCACGGAAGTCAAATTTATTTCCCGCTTTTTTAGCCCTGAAAGTCGCTTAGTTCTGTTTCTTGTCTTCTCTAAGTGTCACATACGACGCGATTGAAATCCACCAAGCCTCCGAGCCCGGCTGTAACTTGCGGCGGCACTGACACGGTCCAATCTTACATACAATTTGGGCTAGATATTGTAGCCCTAACTCTTCAGCCTTATCAACCGACCCTGCCTTAATCTCGAACTCGTAATCATTGGCCGGGTCGTCGTAAACTCCGTGCGTGCAGAGGTGGTTCACACTCTTGCCGCCGGTGTGCTCGAAGGTTACAAGGTATTTGCTCATCGTCTACTCCTACTCTCTGTCTACTCTAAGTATAGCACAGATTCCACGGAAGTCAAATTATTTTCCCGAATTTTTCGAGAGATTAGTGCTTACGGTCGCCCCATACTAAGGCCCAGAACATCCCCACCATCATAAAACAAAGTCCCAGAAACGCGATAGTTTGCGGCCATGACCATTCTTCCATTATCTCTTGCCTCTCTTTAAATATGCCTAGGTGTAGGTTTAACTAATTTACGAGCAAGATCACAGATTTTGCATGGTTGCGCAACTACTTCCCCTCCTTCAAATCCACCACTTGCACAACTACAATGATCGATCATAGTTTGTAGATGCAGGGATAATTGATCTCGTTCAACTATAACACAAGGACCACAGCGTTTGCGCGTGTGATCGTCGATCAGTCCTATTGTAGTGCCACAATCACATGTATAGAGTTTTCTACATTCCTTGTCTGTCATAACGATTATCTTCCTTTCATAGTTACTTTTATTTTCAGGCTCTTATTTTTCTTTAGAACATTATTTTCCATAGGAGAAAAATAGCTGCTAGACAAATTAGGACAGGTGAGAAAGCTAAGACTATACCAAAGATATACACTACGCCAGCGGCCACAAAAACCCCAGACACCATCATTACAACGAGAATAAAATCAATGACTCTTGAGACTAAGTTTTTAATTTTTTGCATTATTATGCTTCTGGGATACTAATGTTATCCATCAGACTACAAAGAAATTCGGTATAATCCTCTTCAACTGGCTCATTCTTGGAGATACTTTGCTCTGGGTCCAGATACATAACCCATAGTGACAGATGCAAAAGTCCAGCAGGCGGTAGCTGATTAATGGATTCCATCATAACTTCCTCATGTAGTGGTACTAAAAAGCGTTGCCGACTGGAAAAAGTCAACTTTGTGTTTATGAATCATAACGACTCCTGAGAGTTGTCTTTTTGCCTCTCTTGCTCGTGATCTCTTGGTTTCTACGTTACATAGAACAGGAGTACCGTTAGTAACCTGCCAAATGTAGTAGACATATTTAATATTGCGATTAGCAGATTTATCTCCCCAAAATCTTGTATCCACGCTATTCTCCTGTGGTAATAAATTCGTAAGCATATTCTGCTGCTGCCTTATAATCGTAGGGATCAAACAGATGACCACATAGCTTATGAGTTACTGCAAAACCTCTTTCCCTTCCATTCAGATATGGTTCAATAACCCAGTCCTCATCGAGATACATCATACAGAGCAGATAATACTCCGTAAGCCTTTGCATTCCTAGGCGTCAACATTGTTTTCTCCTATTCAGAGTATAGCACGGATTTGGAAAAAGTCAAATTATTTTCCACTTTTTCATACCACTTCAAACGCTTCTACTCTTGCTTTACCATCATGCCTTGAGACTGCTACCACGAAAGAACCTAGTGGTACTCTGACAGGCGTGTTACCTTTAGGCCAGATACCTAGACCAAAAGAGTTTTCCACACCTACTCTCGGATCACAATGCCAGTCACGGTAGAGTTTGCCCTTAGAGTAGAAAATAGTCTTATTCCACATGCCACAACCACGTTCATCGTGATTCCTAAAAGCATACAACCACTTGCCTTTGATTTTCAAGCCATGCTGTTTGGCATATTCTTTGGCTCTCTTAATACGTTCAGTTTTAGTAGGATAATTCTTGTGAATTTGAGTTGTGCGATTACGATGAAATTCTGTTAAGTCTTCCCAATGCTTATTAATAAAAGATTGAGTTAGTTTTTGATATTTATATACGTAATCACGTTGCCATTCTGTTGATTCTTCCCAGTGTTTAGTGATAAAAGGTTGAGTTAATTTTTGGTATTCACATACGTCAATACGTTGAAATTCTGTTAGTTCTTTCCAGTGTTTAGAAATGAAAGTCTGAGTTAGTTTTTGGTATTTATATACGTAATCACGTTGAAGATTTGTTAATTCTTCCCAGTGCTTGTTTATAAAAGATTGAGTTAGTTTTTGGTTAATACATGCGTAATTACGTTGTTCTTCTGTTAGCGTTTCCCAGTCAGATATACTAGATGATGACATAGTTAATTAAACGGAAAGAATTTCCTTAATAAAGGTCTTTGCGGCGATCTGAAAGCAAATTCATATTACTACGAGCTTCCTGAATGCGCTTCAAGTCGATTTTATGAGTTATTAAATCCTCATGGATTTCAGATGCTGCCACAAGTCGAGTCCCAAACGGATCAATTATACAACTACTGCCACAAAAAGTTAAATCCTTGTCAGTTCCTACTCTATTTGCGGCAACTACATAAACTTGATTTTCAATGGCTCGACAAGTTGTAAGAGTTTTCCAGTGTTCAAGTCTCGGAAAAGGGAAAGCAGCAATTACAACCAAAATAATAACGGTAACCAAAAATAATCCTAAGATTCTTTTCATCTGTTTTGTCCTTTCATTGCTTACGCGTTTTCTGGAACAATACCGCTGCTACGATAATCGCTCCGGTCAGCAT